>CEUZ01282790.1_pt1 | contig 13061 bp, 12 predicted proteins | sample 361511 | NCBI WGS metagenome assembly CEUZ01 (sample SAMEA2622822, study PRJEB7988) | marine metagenome | biome: marine biome (ENVO:00000447); feature: surface water layer (ENVO:00002042); material: "saline water (ENVO:00002010), including plankton (ENVO:xxxxxxxx)" | depth 5 m
GAACATGGCTATGTCAAAAGAAGAAATTACTTTACTGATTAAGAAATCACTTCCAGATGCGACTGTCAATATTGAGGATTTGAGAGGCGATGGAGATCATTATAGTGCTACTATAATATCAAAATTATTTAAAAATAAAAGCAAGATAGAACAGCACAAAATAGTTTATGACTCTTTGAAAGGAAAAATGGGTTACGAACTTCATGCTTTAATGTTAAAAACAAAAATAGAGTAATTATGGATGATAATTTAAAAATAGATGTTAGCGAACAAATAAAAAACGAAATAGCTAGTAATGATATAGTTTTATTCATGAAAGGCACCCCTGTATTTCCTATGTGTGGCTTTTCTGCTTCTGTAGTTCAAATTTTAACCAAATTAGAATTTGAATTTAGCAGTATAAATGTTTTAGATAGCAATCAAATGAGAGAAGGAATAAAAGAATATTCTAATTGGCCAACAATTCCTCAACTATATATTAAAGAAGAATTTATTGGAGGATGCGATATAGTCAAAGAAATGTATGAAAGCGGAGAATTAGTTGAATTATTAAATTCTAAAGGAATTAAATCTAAAACTTCTTAAATTTTGAAAATTAATTTATTATACAAAGGAATTTTTTACACATCAATAGCATCCATTTTTTGGGGGCTTCCTCAACCAGTTTATTTTAATGAGATAAAGTTTGTACCTTCAATAGAAGTTGTATGCCATAGAGCAATTTGGTCTTTTATTTTTTTATTTATAATAACTTTATATTTCAAAAAAATTAATGAGTTTTTCATTATATTTCTTAGCTACGATAAAATTTTTTTTTTATCTGTAACTGCATTCCTTATAACAATTAATTGGAATAGTTTTATATTTGCAATTAGTATAAATCGTCTTCAAGATGCTTCTATGGGTTATTTTATAAGTCCTATAATTAGTATTGCCCTAGGCTATATTTTTTTAAATGAAAAAATTTCAAAACTAAAATTAGTTTCATTGTTTTTAATGATTTTTTCAATTTTATTTTTACTAATAAGCTTAAAAACAATTCCATATTTAGCAATAGTTATTGCATTAAGTTGGGCATTTTATGGTTTAATAAGAAAAAAAGTTAATATTTCATCTGAAATAGGCTTACTATATGAATGTGGATTTATAAGTATCTTTGCAATAATGTATTTAATTTATCTTCAAATTAACAATGAAGGTTATTTTTTAAATTATAGTTACTATATTTCTTTACTTTTATTTTTTATTGGAGCTATAACAATTTTTCCTCTTTTCTTTTTCAACTTAGGTGTCAAAGCTGTACCATTAGGTTTAGCTGGTGTAATTTTTTACTTAGCTCCAACATTTCATTTTATTACTTCAGTTTTTATTTTTGAAGAAGAATTAATTTTTTATAAGTTAATTTCTTTTATTATAATTTGGATTGCTGTAGCAATCTTTATTTATGATAAGATTACAGAAGATAAAAAAATTATCGAGAATAATACTCAATTACTAAATTAGGTTCCATTGTAACAGGATAAGGCACGTCCTGAATTAAAGGCGCTCTTAAAAAACTACCTTTTAATTCTTTTTGATCTACTTCCAAATATTCTGGTATTTCACGTTCTTGAGAGACTATCGATTCTTGAACTAAATTAATTTGTTTACTTTGTTGTTTTAACTCAATTATATCGTTATCTTTTACTGTGTACGAAGGAATAGTTACTCTTTTACCATTTACTTTGACATGACCATGATTCACAAACTGTCTAGCTGAGAAAATAGTAGGCACAAACTTCATTCTATAAATAACAGCGTCTAATCTACGTTCTAATAATTCTATTAAAATTTGACCGGTATCCCCTTTTTTATTTGATGCTTTTTCATAAATTCTTCTAAACTGTTTTTCTGTTAAATCTCCATAGTAAAAACGCATTTTTTGTTTAGCAAATAACTGAGTACCAAAATCTGAATTCTTTCTTTTTTGCCTAGAAACACCGTGTTGACCGGGACGAGAATTTCTTCTATTAAAAGGACTTTTGGGACGTCCCCAAAGATTACAACTTAATCTTCTATCTATTTTATATTTTGCAGCTATTCTTTTTGTCATTAATTAATCTTGGCTTATAGTCATATCATTATACATGTCAATTCCATAAAATTATCTTTTTCTAGGATTTTTCAATACTTTTATTATACCCCATAATGTTTGAATTTCCTTTTGACTTAAATTTGCTCTTAAAAACATTGACTGTATATTATTAAACATGGAATTGCTTTTACTTTTTGGATAAAGAAAACCAGAATTTGATAATTCTGATTTTAAAAACTTCATAAAAATATTAAAATTTTTTTTATTTGAGATTTTGTGATTAACGGGTTTTGATATAGAAAAATTATTACTATAGTTTTGGAAATTATGTGCCATTAATAAAACACTGTGAGAAAGATTAAAAGATTTATTTTTATTAGATGTAGGAATTGAAAAAATACAATCACAAAGCATTAAATCATTATTAGAAAGTCCTGATTGTTCTGGTCCAAATAAAATTGCTATTTTCTTAAGACTAGGAATTATTTTATATAAAGATATAAAATCTTTTTTATGCGGTTTGTTTAAAAATCTTTTTCTAGCAGATGTAGCTATTACAAAATTATATTTAGAAACTGCTTCATCAATTGTTTTAAAAACTTTAGCTTTTTTTATAATTTTTTCTGCATTCGCTGAAGCTTTAATTGATTTCTGATTAGGCCATTTTTCTCTTGGAGAAACTATTACTAATTCATTTAAACCACAATTATGCATAGCTCTTACACTTAGTCCTATATTTTCTGGTAATTGTGGTCTAACTAATATAATGGCTGGTTTAATTGTATTCACAATAAAAATTATTGATCATGATATAATTTAAAAGTTATACTATCATGTATAGCATTATAAGATGCATCAATTATATTTGGAGAAATTCCTATAGTTGTCCAATGTTTTCCAGTTTCATCTGAAGATTCTATAAAAACTCTTGTTATTGCTCCTGTTCCTTTTTCAGGAGATATAATATTAACTTTATAATCAGTTAATTTTAAATTTTTTAAAGTAGGATAGAAAGAAACTAAAGCTTTTCTTAAAGCACTATCTATAGCATTGACAGGTCCATTTCCTATTCCTACTGTCATAATTTCTTCACTTTCCACATTAACATTGATTGTTGCTTCTGATTCTGTCACGAGCTCTCCTTTAGCATTCCATCTTCTTTCATCAGTTACTCTAAATCTATTTAATTTAAAAAAATCTTTTACCTGATCTAGCTCTCTTCTAACTAATATTTCAAAACTAGCTGATGCGGTATCATAACTATATCCTTCAAATTCTTTTTCTTTGATTATGTTAAGAATTTTAGAAACTTCTTTATTATCAATATCTATAGATAGTTTTTTTAGTTGATTAAAAATATTAGATTTACCAGCTTGATCTGAAATTACAACATTACGTAAATTTCCAACTACTTCAGGATTAATGTGTTCATAAGTGGAAGGGTTTTTTTCAACTGCAGAGGCGTGCAATCCTCCCTTATGAGAAAAAGCGTAGTCACCTACATAAGGAGATTGTTTATTAGAAGAAATATTGAGTATTTCATCTAATAGTTTTGATAACTTTGTTAAGTTATGTAAATTTTTATTTTCAATATTGGTATGAAATTTAGTTTTTAGATTAAGAGTTGGTATTAGAGAAATAAGATTTGTATTACCACATCTTTCACCTAAACCATTTATTGTCCCTTGTACATGTCTAACACCTGCATTAATGGCAAACAGACTATTAGCTACTGCATTTTCTGTATCATTATGAGCATGAATTCCTAGATGTGTTCCAGGAACAATTTTTACAACTTCTTTTACAATATCATAAATTTCGTTAGGTAAAGTTCCTCCATTGGTATCGCATAAAACTATCCATCTAGCTCCAGCTTTGTAAGCATTTTCAATACAATTAAGAGCATATTTTTTATTTTCTTTAAAACCATCAAAAAAATGTTCTGCATCAAATATCGGTTCTTTTTGTCTCTTTGCAATTTCTTCAATACTTTCTTTAATCATATCAAGATTTTCCTTTTCTGATATATTTAAAGCTTCTTTAACTTGAAAAGACGAAGATTTACCAACAATACAAACTGATAATGCATTAGTATTTAGTAAAGTATTTAATCCTGGATCATTAGCTGACCCATGATCTGATTTTCGCGTCATTCCAAAAGCAGTTAAATTTGAATTATTAAATTCTATTTTTCTTTCAAAAAATTGACTATCTGTAGGATTTGCACCAGGCCATCCACCCTCAATATAATCAACACCTAGTTCATCCAAAGCTTTGGCTATAAGAATCTTTTCGTTAACAGTAAAATTAACACCGGTGGTTTGTTGACCATCTCTTAAAGTAGTATCATATAAATATATTTTTTCACTCATGATTTAAAGCCTGCTAAAACATTATTTAATTTATGTCGAGATAAATTATTGTTTTATACTTAATTTTTTTAAAACTTGTTGTTTATTTAAAAGAGGCATAAGAAATCTTAATTCTGGACCTTTATTTTCACCTGTTAAAGCCAATCTTAAAGGCATATAAAGATTCTTTCCGGATCTTCCTGTTTTTTTATTGATTTCTGAAGTCCATTTTTCCCAAGTAAAATTATCAAAAGGATCATTAGGCAATAATTGTGCTGCAATATTGAGAAAATCATGGTCTGCAGAAGAATATGAATTATCAGAATATATAATTTTCCACCATTTTTTGATTTCATGAAAAAAATTAATATTATTTTTTACAAAAAACCAAAAATTTTCATTTGCATTACTTAAATTATAATCAGAAAATTTATTTTTTATTTCGGAAAAATTTAAAGATTGAAGAATGTCTTTATTTAAATCTGTTAGAATTTTTTTTGAAAATTTTGGAGAAGATTTAGCTAAAATTTTCAAATCAAAATTTTGATATAAATTTTCAATATTTTTTTCCTTTGATAAATTCTTACTTGTTCCGATACTAAGAAGATAGTTAAGTAAAGTGATATTTTCATAGCCTTCATTTTTTAAATTTTGAAGGGATACACTTCCTAGTCTTTTTGCAAAACCATGTCCCATATCATCAGTCAATAAAGGATGATGTCCGAATTTAGGTATCTTAGCTCCCAAAGCTTCAAATAATTGAATATGAAATGCGGTATTAGTTATATGATCTTCCCCTCTAATAACATCTGTTATTTTTTCTTCGATATCATCAATTACAGAAGGCAAATGATACAATAAAGTGTTATCTTCTCTAATCAGAATAGGATCGCTCAATTTAGAGCAATCAAATGATAATTGATTTTTTATTAAATCATTCCATTTAATTATTTTATTCTCTAGCTTAAGTCTCCAATGAGGGTTTTTTCCTCTTTTTATATTTTCTTTAATTTCCAAATCACTTAATTGTAGAGATTTTCTATCATAAATTGGTGGCTTTCCTGCTGCTAACAAGCTTTTTCTTTTTAAAGATAGTTCTTCAGCTGTTTCAAAGCATGGATACAATCTATTGATTTTTTTTAAATAATCTATTTTTTCATAATATTTTTTTAATCTTTCGGATTGTTTAAAAGTTTTTGACCATTTTAAACCCAGCCAATTTAAATCATTTTTAATAGAGTCCTCAAATTCTTTTTTGCTTCTTTCTAAATCAGTATCATCTATTCTTAGAATAAATTCTCCTGAATGACTAAGAGCGTAAGCCCAATTAATCACAGCAGATCTTGCGTTTCCTATATGAAGTAAGCCTGTTGGACTTGGGGCAAAACGTGATCTTAATGTCACTTAAGTATCCGTAAACTTACAAACCGGTATTGGTCTCATTTTATGAAGATTTTTTTTTCTAATTTTTAAATATTGTTGATATTTTTTACTATCTTTATTATTCATAGCTTCTTCTATTTGTTCATAAGATAATCCTAATTGATCTTCATCATTGCGGCTATCATCCCATAATCCATCAGTTGGTTTAGCATTAATAATACCCTCCTTTATAGATAAAAAACTTCCCAATTCCCATACTTCAGTTTTTTTACAATCAGCTATTGGGGAAATGTCTACGCCTCCATCTCCGTATTTTGTAAAAAAACCAACTCCAAAATCCTCTACTTTATTGCCAGTACCTACAACCAAACCATTATTTGACTGAGCAATTTGATATAGAGTAACCATTCTTAATCTGGATCTAGAATTAGCATAGGCTAATTCACTATTAAATTCTTTTGTAGTATCATAAAAAGTATCGAATATTTTGTTTAAATCTATAATTTTTGTCTCAACATTTCCAAATTTTTTTTCTAACCACTTTAAATGCTTTATGCTCAAATTATTTTGATCTAAATTTTGTTTTATAGGCATGCTTATTGCAAATGTTTTTAAAGAGGTCATTGCACATAATGTACTAGTAACAGCTGAATCTATTCCGCCAGAAACACCAATGACAAGGCTAACTGGTTGATTATTCGCTGATTTACAATAATCTTTAATCCAATTTACTATAAAATTAGCTCTATCTTCAGGACTCATTCTTATAAAAACTGTATAATGATAATTTTATATTTTTGAAGATTGTTTTATACGTTTTCTTTCATCTTTTAAAAAATCTGATAATAAAAAAGATAACTCAAGAGCCTGAGAAGCATTTAGCCTAGGATCACAATAAGTATGATACCTATTACTTAAATCACTTTCTTTGATTTCTTGAATGCCTCCTATGCACTCGGTTACATCTTGACCTGTCATTTCTAGATGTATGCCCCCAGGATAAGAACCTTCAGCTCGATGTATTTGAAAAAATTTTTCAATTTCTTCGAAAATATTAATTAATGATCTAGTTTTGAAACCATTTGAAGCCTTTACGGTGTTTCCATGCATTGGATCACATGCCCAAACAACTTTTTTACCCTCTTTTTCAACTTTTGAAACAATTTGAGGAAGTTTTAATGAAACTTGGTCAGCACCCATACGACAAATTAATGTAATCCTTCCTGGGGTATTTTCTGGATTTATTAAATCAATAATTTTAATTAATTCATCAGTGTTAGTTGAAGGACCGACCTTAATACCAATAGGATTACCTATTCCTCTAACAAATTCAATATGAGAACTATCAAAGCTTCTCGTTCTATCGCCTACCCAAAGCATATGAGCAGAAACATCATACCACTTTCCATTAGTACTATCTATTCTGGTAAATGCTTCCTCATATGGTAGTAGTAATGCTTCATGACTAGTAAAAAAATCTGTTTCTTTCATCTGTCTTACATTTTGATCATTAATTCCACATGCATCCATAAAAATTAAACATTCATCTATTCTATTAGAAATTTCTTCAAATCTTTTTTTAGAAAAACTATCTTCTACATAACTTAAATTCCATTGATGTATTTTTTTTAGGTTTGCGAAGCCTCCTTGTGCAAAAGCTCTTAGCAAGTTTAATGTCGAGGCAGATTGATTATAAGCCTGTATTAATCTTTCAGGGTCAGGTTCTCTTGATTTTTCATTAAAATCTATGCCATTAATTATATCTCCTTTATAAGACTGCATTTCTTTTCCATCTACTACTTCATATTCTTGAGAACGTGGTTTGGCAAATTGACCTGCCATTCTTCCAACTTTTACTACTGGACAAGAAGCGCCAAAAGTTAATACAACAGACATTTGTAAAATGACTTTAAAAGAATCCCTTATATTGTTAGGATGAAATTCTGAAAAACTTTCAGCACAATCTCCACCTTGAAGTAAAAAAGCTTTTCCATTAGCAACCTCTGCTAATTGTTTTTCAAGATTTCTAGCCTCACCTGCAAAAACTAAAGGAGGAAAGTTTGATAAATTATTTAAAATAGAAGATAAATGATTATTATCTTTATATTTAGGTAAATGTTTTGCTACCTTTTTTTTCCAACTAGAGGGTTTCCATTCATTTTGCATATGGCGCTATTAGACTTTCTTGAATCATGAAACAAGAATAAATTGAAAAATGCTCAATTACTTCATTTTTTTAGCTTTTTTTTATAATTTATTTGTTGATTTCTCTCAATTGATAGAGAATTACTTGGAATATTTTTAGTTATAACACTACCAGCTCCAATTGTTGAATTATTTCCTATAGTAACTGGAGCAACTATCGAAGTATTTGAACCTACAAAAACATTATCTCTTATTATAGTTTGATTTTTTTTCTTTCCATCATAATTACAAGTAATAGTTCCAGCTCCTATATTAATATTTTTTCCCAATTGACTATCGCCAATATAACTTAAATGACTTATTGAGCAATTATCACCGATTTTTGATTTTTTTATTTCAACATAATTTCCAATTTTTACATTTTTGCCAATTATAGTTTGAGGTCTAATTCTTGCGAAAGGGCCTATTGAGGATCTAAAACCAATCCTAGAGGATTCAATAATAGTATGACTTTTTATCAAAACTTCACTTTTTATTTGAACTCCTTTTTGAATAAAAACATATGGCTCAATTATAGAATTTTTACCTATTTTTGTATCATAACTTACTCTTACTGATTTTGGATTAATTATTTTAACTCCATTTTTGATAAGTTTTCGTTTTAAGCGTATTTGATAAATTTCATCTATTTTATTGTAATCATTAAGAGTATTAATACCTAACATCTCTTCTTCATCACATAAAATATATTGAAAACTTTTATTATTTTTATAACAAATTTTAAAGATATCAGGAAGATACTTTTCCTTTTTTTTATTATTATTTTTTATATCTTTTATAAAAGAATATAGTATCTTAAAACTACAAATCATTACTCCTGAATTACATAAGGAGACTTTTTTAGTTTCTGATGAAGCATTAACCTCTTCTATAATTTCTTTAATATTTTTACCATCAGTTATAACTCTTCCATATGAGAATGGATTATTAGTATTAAAAGCTAACATTGATCCAAACAATTTTCTATTTTTAAAATTATTTACTAATTTTCTTAAGGTATAATAACTTAGTAGAGGGACATCCCCAAAAAGTATTAATACATTTGAATTATTTTTGATAAATTTTTTTGCAGACAAAACTGCATCTGCTGTGCCTTTTTGTTTTTTTTGAATTGCAAATTTACAATTTTTAAATCTACTCTGAAGATTTTTTATATTTTTATTATTACAAACAAATATTATTTCATTAGAAATTTTTTTTGCAGTATAATAAATATGATCTATAATAGGTATCCCTGCTAAGTCATTAAATATTTTAGATTCCTTACTTTTAAATCTAGTACTTTTACCTGCAGCAAGAATTAGAATTGTAATATTTGACATTTTATTATTTATTAAACTATTTTTATAGTTTTTAAATAAACTAAAAATTTCTTATAATTTCATTGCCAATATTTATTATTTCCTTAGCTGTATTTGAAGCAACACTTATGTCTATTATACCTCTTCCTACTGAAAAAGTTTCTGCATAAATAACTTTACTTGACACTCTTGATCTTGCTATCTTGGCTCCAGCATATCTTAAGCGCATTATCATTGCATCTGTAAGTCTTGCACGTGGAAGTACTCTATTAAGAATAACCGTAGCATTTTTTCTTTCTTTTTTTGTCATATTTAAAAAAGGAATTGTAGCCAATAAGTCAACAGGGCTAGGTTGAACCGGCACTAAAACTCTATCAGCATTTTTTACTATTTGAATTGTTTCATATGTTATGGAAGGAGGGCTATCAACAATAATAAAATTATAGTTTTTTTTTATTTTTTTTAAATCTTCAGTGAAAGTATGAGGATTGTAAGAATGCACATCAAATCCTATGTCATCTTCACCGTAATATTTTTTTCGAGCCTCAATCCAATTTGAAAGACTTTTTTGAGAGTCTCCATCTAAAACAGCTACTTTATAATTACTATTACTCCATAAAACTGCTAAATTAGCAGCAAGAGTTGTTTTGCCAGTACCCCCTTTTTGATTAGAAAATGCTATTATCTTTCCCATATTATGATGATCAATTTATATTATTTAAATATCATAAATTTATAGTTATATAAATCTTGTTTTAAAATCAAATTATATGAAAATAGATATAAATAAAGCAAGCAGAATACTTAGAAATGGGGATTTAGTTATTTTTCCTACAGAAACAGTTTATGGATTGGGTGCTAATGCAAATAACCAAAAAGCTATAGAAAGAATATATAAAATTAAAAATAGACCAAAATACAATCCATTAATTTGTCATTTTTACAATATTTCAAAGATAAAAGAAAATTTCTTTTTAAACGATACAGCTTTGAAACTTGCTAAAAATTTCTGGCCTGGACCTTTAACTCTTATTTTGGAAAAAAAAAATTCTTCAAAAATTAATTTATCAGTTTCAAATGGCAAAAAGTTTATTGGTTGTAGAATACCTAAACATCCTATTGCTCAAAGATTGCTTCGAAATCTCAATTTCCCTATAGCAGCCCCAAGTGCTAATATTTCAAATAAATTATCAAGTACAAATATTGGACATTTGTCTAAAAGACTAAAAGAAAATACATTCATAATAAATGGTGGTGAAAGTGAATATGGATTAGAATCTACTGTTATAAATGCTCAAAATAATAGTATAAGAATTTTGAGATTGGGAAGTATAACATATGAGCAAATAAAAATGATAGATCCTAATGTAATTATTGAAAATAATATAGTTTCTGGACTTTCGCCTGGACTACAAAAAAAACATTATTCCCCAAACTTGCCATTAAGAATAAATGTAGATAATGTTTATAAAGGTGAAAGTTTGTTAAACTTTGGTAAAAATAATCTAAAATCTGATATTTTAGAGCTAAATTTAAGCCTAAATAGTAATTTAGAAGAAGCTGCTAAAAATTTATATGATTTTATGCATATTTTAGATGAAAGTAAATCTATTGGAATAGCTGCGGCACCGATACCTAATTGTAATTTAGGAAAAACTATAAATGATCGATTAATTAGAGCTTCTTCAAATTAATAATCTTAATTTATCTTTAATCTTATAATAACCTACTGCACTTGCATATATAGGTCTTCTGAAAAAGTCTCCTCCTGGAATTGATAAGTTTTTGATATTAGCTAAAAAATTAAACCTTTCATTATTGCCAGAAATTTTTTCAGAAATTAATTTTCCAGCCATGGTACTTAAAGCTAAACCATGACCTGAATAACCATGTGCATAAATTATCTTATCATTCATTAAAGTTCCAAAGCTAGGCAGTCTATTAACTGTTATAGCCAAAGTGCCTCCCCATGAATATTCAATTTTACAATTTTTTAAAATTGGAAAAACTGAACACATTCTTTTCCAAACAAAATTTTTTGAATCGTTAATAAATCTTGAAGTATAAGTTTCGCCACCACCGAAAAGCATTCTCCAATCTTCTGAAAAACGATAATAATCAATAATAAATCTTGTATCTGATACCGCATAATTGTTTTTGATTATTTCTTTTGCTTTTTTTTCACCTAAAGGTTCAGTGGCAATAATATAATTATTAATTGGCATAAATTTATTTCTAAGATTGCCTAAAAGATTATCTAAATATCCATTACAACCAACAACTAATCTTCTACAGTTAATTATTTTTTTTTGTGATTTAATTTTAATACCATCTGTATCCTCAAATATTTCTGTTATAGGTGTATTTTCATAAACCTTCACATTTAGATTTTTTAATTCGTTTGCTAAACTAATTAAAAATTTTAAAGGATTTATGTGATAACTAAATTTATTTAATAAACCTGAGTAATAAATATTGGTTTTAATTTCTTCATGAATTTCATCTTCATCTAAAAATTTATAACCGTCAAAATTATAAATTTTATTCATATGATCAATATCTTCTAGAAAATCATCTCTATCATTTTTATAATAACCTGCTGAAATAACCCCTTTTTGTAAATTGCAGTCAATCTTATAATCAGATATTAATTTTTTAGATACATCAACTGCTTCTAATCCAATGTTCCAAAGCTCTTTTGCATGATTAAATCCTAATTTTTTTTCAATAGTTCTTTGATCTTTACGCATACCTATGCCTAACTGGCCACCATTTCTTCCTGAAGCACCCCAGCCAATTTTTCTTGCTTCAAATAGAGCTACGGAATATCCATTTTTAGCAAGATGCAAAGCACTGGAAATACCAGTAAGCCCTCCTCCTATTACACAAATATCTGTATTAAAATTATTTTCTAAAATATCAGCTTTTTGAAAGGATTTTATAGAGCTTTTATAAAAACTTCCTAATTCATTATCGTGTTGTTCATATGTTTTTTTTTTGATAAATGACATAGTGTATATGTTTTTAGTAATAACAAGTTTCCTTTTATAGACAATAGTCATTTTTTTAAAATATTTTTATTATTTATGATTGAAAAATTTCAACAATGGCTAAAAGATCGTTCAATTACTGAAGTTGAGTGTTTAGTTCCAGATTTAGGAGGTATAGCAAGAGGAAAAATACTCCCTACTAAAAAATTTATAAATGGTCTAAAAGATGATACTCATCGATTACCTCAATCAATTTTTATACAAACTATATCAGGAGGTTACGCTACAGAAGCTGATGAGGGTTTACCTATAGATGTTTACAACCCAACAGATATTGATGTTATATTAAGACCTGATTTTAATACATTAAGAGCAGTTCCTTGGTATGATGATCCAACAGCTCAAGTTATATGTGATGCTGTTAATTTAAATGGTTCAAATGTTTTGAATTCTAGTCGTCATCTTTTAAAAAATATTTTAAAGATTTATGATAATTTAAATTATAAACCAATAGTATCTCCTGAAATTGAATTTTATTTAATTAAACCAAATCCTGACTCTGACTATCCTTTAGAAGTTCCTACAGGACAATCTGGTAGAAAAGAAACTGGGAAACAATCATATGGTATTGATGCAATAAATGAGTTTGATCCTCTTTTTGAAGATGTCTACAATTATTGTGAAGAGCAGAATATTGAAATAGATACTATTAATCATGAGAGCGGATCAGCTCAAATGGAAATAAATTTTCAACATG
>CEUZ01514227.1_pt1 | contig 13060 bp, 10 predicted proteins | sample 361511 | NCBI WGS metagenome assembly CEUZ01 (sample SAMEA2622822, study PRJEB7988) | marine metagenome | biome: marine biome (ENVO:00000447); feature: surface water layer (ENVO:00002042); material: "saline water (ENVO:00002010), including plankton (ENVO:xxxxxxxx)" | depth 5 m
GGTCAAAACCCTTTGAAATACGATCTAACCGATTACTAAATCAATGACCTGAATAAGCATGTAAATACCATTAAAATCCGATGTTTTATATTCATCTATAGTCAGTTTTGAGACTCATAATTCTATAAGGTTTTATAGCAGTGCTGGGCTGTTATCATTATTAATTGGATTACCTCTTCTCCAATCTATTGGTGGGTATTTGAGTAAAGCATCTTCGTCAATATCTAAACCCCAGCCTGGAGTTTCAGGAATTTCTAAATGCCCATCTACAGGAATCCATGGATTTTTCACGAACTCACTCCATCGGCCTTTATCATGTGGTTTGTATTCTAATATTAGAAAATTGTTTATAGATGCAGCGAAATGGACATTTATTGCCCCCGCGAGTGGCCCCATCGGATTGTGGGGTGCAACTGCTATATTATATCCTTCAGCAATGGCTGCGATCTTTTTCATCTCTAACAGTCCTCCGCAAATACATACGTCAGGCTGAATTATATCCGCAGCATCGGACCTTATAAGGTCATTGAATTGAAATTTTGTGAAGAGGGCTTCACCAGTAGCAATTGGTATAGGTGATAACTTTTTTACCCAACTCATTTCACGAATATTTTCAGGTCTGATGGCTTCTTCAAAAAACATTGGTCGGAATTTTGATATAGCTTTGGCTAGCTCTACAGCTTTACGTGGTTCAAAGATTTTTGCATGCACGTCAATACCTATGTCAATATCCTCACCTACAGATTGTCTAACTGTCCCAAGAAATTTTGGCCCGTCTTCGATAACTCTGTTCCATGGTAGTAGATGGTTGTCAGGTGGAAATGGGCTCATTTTTAGGGAGGTATATCCGTATTGTTTGATTAAATGTTTTGCCAATTCAGATGCTTCTTTTGGTGATTTACCTGAACAACCCTGATAAACGCGGACTCTGTCTCGCATTTTTCCGCCTAGCAGTTTATAAACCGGTAACCCTAGATCTTTTGCGGAGATATCCCATAAAGTGTGTTCAATCCCACTTATCGCGGCAAGACCAATGGATCCAGGAGGAAATCGTAATCCTTGATATATGGTGGCCCATAGTCGCTCAATGTCTCTTGGATCTTCACCAATAATCCAGTGTTTCAAGTGGTCTATCGTGGATGAAACTGCTTGATCAGGTCCAACACTAAATGCTTCACCCCAGCCAGTGATACCTTTATCAGTTTTCGTTTTTACAAATATTATATTTCTGCCCCCACCATCTACAATATGGCAAGAAATATCTATTATTTTCATAAATGTTTTACCTGATTTTTACAAATCGAATTCATTGCTAAATATACCCGGGACTAGAATCGCTGTTTTTAGGAAAACCGCGGTTCCATGTAATTGGAGGGTTTTTATGAATCGCTTCAAAATTTAATTCCATTCCTAAACCCGGTTTTGTAGGTAAGGGCATATAACCGTTCACAGGCTGCCAGGGATTATTGACGAATTGGAATTCATTTTTCTTAAGATGCTCCCCCCAGTATTCTAAAATCAGGAAGTTAGGAGTTGAAGCCGCAAAGTGTGTTGATACTGCTGTAGATATTGACCCCAACGGATTGTGTGGTGCGATTGAAACGTAATTTGCCTCTGCAAGGGCAGCTATCTTCTTGGCCTCTGACAGGCCACCACCAGAACACAAATCAGGCTGGATAATGTCGACTCCAGAATTATCAATAAGGGAAACAAATTGATTTAGGCTGAATAAATTCTCGCCTGTAGCAACTGGAATATTAATTCCGTCTCTGATTTTATTAAATGAAGGAAAATGTTCTGGCCTGACCGGTTCTTCGATAAACATCAATCGAAAGGGTTCAAGAACTGCTGCAAGTTCTTTAGCACGAAAAGGTTCAGCGAGAGTCGCATGGATATCTACACCAATGTCAATGTCTATACCTACAGCATCTCGTAGTGCGCTCAGTCTGTTTTCAGCGTGTTTTAATACAGAAGCCCATGGCAATGTTCTCCAGTTTGAAGAATAAGGACTGGTTTTTAGGGCTGTGTATCCTTGTTCAATCAATCTTATTCCATTTTCAGCCAGTTTTTCAGGATTATCTCCATGCGCCCCATGGTATAGCCGTACCTTGTCTCTGTGTTTACCTCCTAGGAGCATATAAACTGGCACTCCAAGTGTTTTACCCATTATGTCCCAAAGAGCATGGTCTATACCTGATAGTGCAGCCCAGCCGACAGATCCCAAAGGGAAACGCATGGAATTACGGGCCCGTCTCAACAACCATTCAATCCTCGATGGGTCTTGGCCAATAAACCAAGGTTTGATGGAGTGGATCATACCAAGAACACTTTCGTCTGGACCAACGGTATAAGGTTCCCCGACACCAACTATTGATTCGTCGGTCAATATCTGTAAAAAGATATTGTTCCGTTTTCCATCAGAACAGTGGAATGTCTCAATTTCTGTGATTTTCACAATATATTCCAGGATATTTGTTGAATATTATTCAGCCAAATTTATTCAAACTAATCATCAAAATTTCTATATAATCCACTTTCCAGTTGAGTTAAATAATTATCAATGCCTGAAGCTTCGCCAGATGCAACCAAAGTGAAACCATGTTCTCCTTTTACTTTAAGGTCGTTTGGACGTGCCAAGACTACACCTGCTGCCATTCTATCGCTAAGAGCTATATTCATTTTCCATGTCAGGACCAAATTTTCGACTGGGAGATTTGAGGTTTGAAAAACTAACTCATAGTATTTGAGGCGCCTTTTCAATACAACCGATGAAGCAATCCAAGATTGAGTCCCACCAGGAGTGGAATCAAAGTTTAATTCCACTTCACTAGTTTTGCGATCAATTGAAAAAGATGCTTGGTGGGATTCCTTGTCTCCCGGCATTTGTATACTACCATTCAGTTCAATCGATGACCTGGTTGTTGTAGTCATTTAGTAACTTTCTCCTGATGCTGATGATTTCTTCTCATTCTACGATCTACAGTAATTGGCATGACTAAAAATCGCAAGCACTTTGTTAGTCAAGATTAGTTCTTTCTTTTTACATTTCCACCAGGTGATATCTGAGTGACAGGGCTTGATCCTGTATAAACTACTGCTGTATTGAAAGCTTCTATTTTTTGACCGGCATTCATTTTTAGCGCTGTTCCATTTTCTATAGCCTGAGCCAGTCCTTGATTAGTGTAACTGGTAAATGGTTCTAAACCAAGATTGTATGTTCTTCCATACCAAGGGTATCCAAATCCTCCTCCAAATGACTGCCAGTACCAAAGATATGGGAATATATCTAAAGGGTATGATACTCCTAAACCAACGCCTTTCTCCTTATCAGTTATTGCATACCAACCTTCTGGCATATCCTTTATATAAGACATGTCGTATGTTCGGGCGGCTTTCGGAGGTATGATTCGTGAATCAACTCTATTTCCTGCTAAATTCTGATTCCAGGGCCAGGGACCTTCAAATCCCTCTTTCAAAGTATTGTTGGGATGAAAGATATCTGGATGGTTTACGATTGTGCCACCTGGAAGATCGATCACACAATTTTCATTTAGAAAAGGTTCGCCTATCGCTATGTGTTCACCCCATACCACGTGTGCTTCTTCTTCTCCTTCATTGATAATCGTTTGTGTAGTTTTTAGAACAGGAGACAATGAGTCTAGAGTGATAGATTTTTCAAAGTAGAAAGGAGTTCTATATGTACGGACGGAGCACTTAAGAGTTACAGTCTCAGGAGAATCTACGACTATCTGCGAGTCCCACGGGATTGTGTTAACTTCAGCATGTAGACCCATTTGAACGTCACCATATTGAGAAGGGAATCCTCCACCAGGAAGGACTGTTTGCCAACCTCCCTCATATTGATCTAACCATAATTCTGTTCCTGAACCGGTAGTCGGTACGAATTGTTTTGGGTCTCTTACACCCCATGGAGATCTCCATACGAAATCTGTATCTGACGGCTTATGCAAAAATTCATAAATATCTGCACCTTTATCAATAAGTACAACTACACGTAAAATCTCATTCTCGATTATTGCAGTCTTATGTCCTCGGTAAGTCCATGAATCAGAAATTCTACATCCGTAGTTACGTTCTATACGATAATGCATAAAATTGTCTCCAATCTTTCAAATTAATATTTCGAAAAATATAATGGAAGTTAATTAAGTATCTAGTGCTGCAGATCCAGCAGCACCGGCCCAGGCTCCAAGAGCCATGTAACCTCCATCTATATTCACATATTCACCAGTCATGAAGCTTGCTTTTTCACTGGCTAAAAAAAGTACAACGTTGGCTATGTCAGTTCCTGTTCCAATCCGCCCTACAGGATGAGTTTTACCCCAGTTAGCAATTATCTGATCAGTATCATCACCTTCTAAAGCTGCCGCAGTTCTAACCATTTTTGTGTCGATGGCTCCGGGACATACTGCCAGTACTCTAATATTATCTTTAGCATAATCCAATGCCATATTTCGTGTTAGTGAAAGTACTCCACCTTTACTTGCAGCATATGCTGGAACAAGATTTTGGGATTGTAATCCTTGTACACTGGCAGTGTTTATGATCACACCTCCGCCCCTTTCACGAATGTGAGGTATAGCAAATTTGGACATCATGTAATAGCTTTTCAGATTAACGTTCATAATGATATCCCACATTTCTTCAGGAGTATCTTCTACGTTTAGGTAAGAACCCGGGGACTGGATACCAACATTATTAAAAAGAATGTCTATTGATCCGAAAGCATCAACTGTATTGTTAACTACCTTTTGACAATTTTCTATTTTTGAGACATCTGCCTCGATAAACAGTCCTTTAGCACCGATATCTTTGATTTCATTTACTATTTTTTTCCCTTGGACAATATCGATATCTGCAATACTCACTTGAGCACCTTCTTTTGCAAATTCAATGGCCGTATTTCTTCCAATACCGTGGGATCCTCCTGTAACTACGACTACTTTATTTCTAAATGTGTTCATTTTATGTACCTTTCGGGGAAGAGTTAAATACCAGGATTATATTGATTAGTGTTTATTTGAAGAGAATATTGGTTCAAAGCCGGCTGCAGAAGTTTTTAATTCTTGAAAGTCATCATATTGGAGGTTGGAAGTCTCTTTCTCTGCTTGTACCATCCACCATAGTAGATCTGAGTGACTTGGACTTACACATGATGTGACCGGTTTCGATAAAGTCCATTTTAAAGCTCGTTTTGCCTGATCATAATTATCTATTGGACGGTACCACGCTTTATGCCACTTTTGTTCATTATTTTGCCGAACAGTTTGAGCAAGCGATTTTAATGCCAATATACCTGTGTCAGTCTCATCTGCTTTACTTAATAATGTTTTGCCAAAATTGCCTTGATGCCAAGCCACATAATTGATGGGGAAAAGAACCGTGTCAAAGTTGAACGATTCCAAGAGTTTAAGAGCAGCCTCTTCGCTATGTGCAGAAAATCCTATAAACCTAACGAGTCCTTGTTCCTGAGCTTTGACGACTGCTTCTAAAGCGCCGCCGGAACCGATAATAGATTCTACATCTTCATTTGTGGTAACTGCGTGAAATTGATATAAATCAAAGTAATCTGTGTCCATCTTTTTCAGGGAGTTTCTTAGGTCTTTTTCAGCGTCTTTGGCTTTACGAAATTTTGTTTTCTCTGCAAGAAAAATATTATCTCGGTATGGTTTTATAGCAGGTCCCCCCTTTTCTTCTGCTTCACCTCTACCATATGCAGGTCCCATATCAAAATAGTTTATTCCTGCATCGATTGCCCTGGCGACCGTTTCAGTTGCAAAGTTGGAATTTTCTCCTACAAATACAATTGCTCCTAGTCCGATAACTGAAATCAATTCTCCTGTTTTTCCTAGGTATCGTTGTTCCATCAATATCAAGTCCTATAGAAAATATCTGATTTATCTCATGATACATGACTGAGGCAAGACATTCTTCAGAACTTAACTCTAAACAGGGTTACTTATTCGATGGACAGAATGTTCCCCATAGTCGGTAAACACCTTGATATATCCGCCCAGATCCATGTCAAGATCTGGATCGCCGGTGTCTACAAGTAATGGTCTGTTTTTCAGTTGGAGGAGTTTGTTTTTGGCAGCAATTACTATGAAATTGTCAAAGCCAACTGCCCTGATGACTTGAGGGCTAATTTGTTGATTGCCGCGTCCAAGTATGTGGCCCTGGTTTCCAATAATAGTTAACACTATTTTCGTCTTTTCTAAATCAACAATATTAAGAATATCTTGTTCCGATACATCTTTGGCAAGAAGTTCTTTTCCCTTAATTACATCTACACCTAATTGAGTATTCTCGATTCCCATAAAATCCATTATAGATTCAGTTGTCCGTCCAGGGCCTATAATATATGTCAAATTATTATCTATTTGGTTAACGAATGATTTTGATAATGATGATAGTGATTCTATTTGTGAAATCAAAGTAGCTGTTTTCCCGAGTTGGATACGAGTGTTATCGTTAGGTACTTTTAAAAAACCATAATGTGTAGAGCAAATAACATCATTGTTCAAATTGCTTTCATCTACATCAATTACCTTTCTAAGGTAAGTTTCAGTGATTTCACCATCAATAAATGAACGTACAATATGTCCAGCACTTTTGGGTGTGACTGCAAAAACCCCGGATTGAATTTTCACTCCAGAAGGAACTCCCAAAGTTAATATATCCTCTCCAATTTCGTCGCAAATATCTCTAGCAGTTCCATCGCCTCCTACAAAAAGTAAAAGATCTACTCCTATCTCCTGCATTTTTGAGGCAGCAATCCTAGTATCGTTAGCAGTACTTGGTCCAGATGCCATAGAGTAGACAAGTTCTGGTTTAAATCCTGCTTTTAAAGCGGGATATTCCCCCATTTCACGAGAACACGTTGTGAGCTTGAATATTGATGAACTTGAACTAAGAACATTTAGGGTTTCAAAAGCGCGGTATTTAGCTTCCGATGTGGCTCCTAGGGAAATTGCCTGTTGTTGAATATTAAACCCATCGGTTCCCTTTAAACCAACTCTTCCTCCCATTCCAGCTATCGGATTAACTATTAAACCAATATTTTTCATCGTTGCTTGGATTTAGCGAAAGTCATTTTAATTGTCTAGGAATTACTTCCTAGACAATGCTCACGATCAAAAAGATTATTAAGTAGATACCTATTATATCAATAAATATCTCAGTCAGTACCGTTACCATTTTTCGAAAGTGCTTTTTGTACAGAGGCAGGGTTCATTGGTAGTTCGGTCATTCTAACTCCAGTGGCATCGTGAATCGCATTAGCTAATGCTGCTAAAGGAGGTACTATCGAAACTTCACCAACTCCACGTACACCATATGGGTGATTTGGATTCGCTACTTCGACGATAACTGTATCGATCATAGGTAGATCCAAAGCGGTTGGCATTCTATAGTCTAAGAGGCTTGTATTTGCCATTGTACCGTTGTCAGTCATGTAATATTCTTCGTTCAATGCCCATCCGATTCCCTGGACTACACCTCCCTGGATTTGACCTTCTACGTAACTTGGATGGATTGCTTTTCCAGCATCTTGTACAGCTGTATATCGCAGTATTTCAACCTTGCCGGTCTCAGGGTCCACTTCGACATCAACTATGTTGGTAGCAAAAGCGCTGCCTGCTCCTTGTGGATCCATATTAGCGCTACCTACTACAGGTCCTCCTGTTGATGGTAGCTCAGCAGCTAGTTCCTTGAAAGTGATACTAAGTTGAAGGTCAGAAACATGTTTAAAAACACCGTTAACGAGTTCCACATCATCTGTAGAGCTACCCCACAGAAGTGCAGCTCTCTTAATCATCTGTCTTTTCACGTCTTGAGCTGCTTCGTAACTAGCCCATCCTGTCTTAAATGCTCCTCCGCTTCCACCTGTCATAGAAGTGTACCCAATTTCTTCTGTGTGTCCTACATGAGGGTTTACATTTTCAACGGGAATACCCAGCACTTCAGCGAGTTGCTGAGAAGCTGCTGGTCTCGTTCCTCCAATATCTACTGTTCCAATAGTCAAATTAACTGACCCATCGTAATTGACATTTGCTGTGGCGCAGGCCGCTCCAGATCCGTTGACCCAGAATCCTGATGCTACGCCACGGCCTTGGTTCTTTCCGGTTAAAGGCTTGCTATAATGATCATGGTTTTTTGCTGCTTCTGCAGTTTCAATAGCGCCTATTACAGGATTGACCACACCATTTGCTCTTCTTGTCCCTTCCTTCGCTCCGTTAAGAATCCGAATATCTATAGGATCAAGGGATAATTTTTGACTCAGTTCGTCAATAAGTGTTTCAGCTGCATAGGCTCCGATTGGGGCTCCGGGAGCCCTGTAGGCAGTCGATTTTGGTTTGTTGTCAACTATGTCGTATGCGTCAATAAGGACATTATCTATGTCATACGGTGAAAGCATACATTGAGCTGCTGCACCAACTGGAGATCCTGGCCATGCTCCTGCTTCAAATTTAAGGTCTACCTGAGCGGTAGTAATTTTACCACTGGTGGTAGCACCAATTTTCATAAACATATATGACCCAGCTGTTGGGCCGCTTCCTTCTAAAACATCTGCTCTGCTCATACTGATTTTTACAGGATGTCCTGACAGTTTTGAAAGAATTGCTGCCACAGGTTCAAGGTATACAGTAGTTTTTCCACCGAACCCTCCACCTATTTCCATTGGGACTACTTTGACTTTAGAGGAAGGTAATCCAAGTACTTGTGCGGTATTCTCTCCTATTTGAAAGTGCCCTTGAGAACTACACCAGACTGTGATTTTATCTTGAGGTGTCCACCATGCTGTTGCACTATGGGGTTCAATGTACCCTTGGTGTACTGTTTGTGTACGAAATTCACGTTCGATTACAATGTCTGAATCTTTAAAACCCTGTTCTACGTTTCCCAGTTTAAGTTGAGTGTGATCTGAGATATTGTTTACATATTCATCATGTAACTGCGGAGCTCCTTCTGCTATAGCTTCTTGAGCTGTGGTCACTGAAGGTAGTAGTTCATAATCAATTTCAATCAATTCGAGTGCTTCTTCAGCAGCGTGAGGACTAGATGCAGCAATAGCTGCTACAGCATGACCTTTGTACAGTACTTTACCTGATGCTAGTACCTTGTTGTTTAACTGTCTGTCTCCAAGCGGCCAGTTACTTGAGTCTGGTAAATCAGAAGAAGTGATAACAGCAACTACCCCAGGATAATTATTAGCTTTTGTTGTATTTATAGATTTAATTATTGCATGGGCATGTGGACTCCTTAGTACTTTACCGTGAAGTAAGCCTGGGAGGTCTATATCAGCACTGTATTGTGCTTTACCAGTAACCTTGTCGTATCCATCATGTCTTATAGGGCGGGTACCAACTGTATTAAAATCTTTTTGGGAGAGAACTATATTCGATGTCATACTTTAGTTTAGCCTCTGAACTATATTTTTCCGATTTTGAACTGTTCTGGATTGTATCATAGCAAAAAAGGGTTAGTAGCAACATCTTTCAACTACGGACAGTTCATCAGCGATGTTGTGGTACATGGGTCAATTTATTCCGTTTTCAGAGATTTACTGTAAAACAAAGATTCAAATCAGATGTTATCGAACACAAGAATTTTACTGTTAAATCAATCAAGGTTTCAACCGGTGTTTGGTAGAAGTTTAAAATATTCGATAACAAACTATTCGAAATAGTGGATAAAACTAAAAATTCGGACGAAACAAAAACATACCTAACCAAAACGTTAAATAATGTATGGATAAATACAATTAAGGATTATTATTTGTTAGAAAGTAGTAGTTTTAAGAGTGTTAATTGTTAAGCAATTGTCTGATTGAATCGATCAAGAATTCAATTTCTTGATCAGTATTGAAAAAATTTAATGAGACTCTTATAGATGCAGGATATTCTACATTCCTGACTATAATTCTGTTATCTTCCCAAAGGTTCAAACATGCTGTTTCTTGATCGATTCCTGATAAATGAAATGTTACTAATCCTGATTGTGTAGGTTTATCAGTTGGAGAAAGAATTTTTGTGTCTTCAAGATCAGAAAGTTTGTTGATCAAAGTAGTTGATAATTCAAGGTTTCTTTTTTCTATTTTATCTAAACCTATGTCAGAAATGTATTTAATTCCATTTATCAACCCAGAACGTAGTGGTGCACTTGTTGTAGTCAATTTAAATTTCTCAATTAAATGTGAATCTGGAAGAAAACTTCCATCTAAATTGTAGTCGATGACCCAGCTATCAGATACCCTGACTGGTTCAATAAGTGGGATTCTCTTTTTATTAATATATAAAGCTCCTGTTCCATCAGGTCCTAACAGCCATTTTTGCCCGGGCATGGCATAGAAATCACATCCCAATTTTTTCACATCAACATTAATATGTCCTACACCTTGGGCTCCATCAATCATCAATAAAATATCTAGGTTTGAGATTAGATTGCTGATTTTTTCGATTGGCATTCGCAGTCCATTTGAATATTGGACATGGCTGAAAAATATCATCCTGGTTTTGTCTGTTATGGCTTCAGAAATCTTTTCAAGAATGCTCTGGTGTGTGTCATTTGATGACAAGTTTAAAATATCCAATTCTACGCCGTGGAGGTTATTGGCCTGATAACAGGGGAGAAGAATCGATGGGTGTTCAAGGTTACATGTAATGATACGGTCGTTTTTCTTCCATGGGAAACCTGACAAAATAGTATTGATACCATCAGTCGTACTCGTTGTAATAAGTACTTCTTCAGGAGAACAGTTAATTAGTTTTGCGATTGCTAGTCCCAAATTTACGTCAATATCTTCAGCACTTTGGATTACATTTGGAGCAGTAGGTCCATTTGAATTCTCAAATTCCAGTCTGTCGTTTATACTTTTTATAACTAAATTAGGGGATGGTCCTGACCATCCAGTGTTAAAATAGGTCAGATTTGAAAGTGTCGGAAAATCTTCTCGTATTGTTTTTATATCCACAAGGTCCTCAATCGAACAGTCAAGAAACTGTCTACCTGGTTTTTAAATAATTCTTACGGCAGTCTAGACTAGTGGTAACTGTACAGTTTCACCTGTTCTGGAACTTATGTGAACCGCATCTGTAAATTCCATGTATTTAACACCGTCTTCAAATGAAGTGTGTGTAACAGTCTCTTGGCCACGGATAGAGTTCACAAATTCTTCTTCGACTCTCCAATATCCTTCTTGTTCTGAAGAGATACTAATCTCAGCCATATTTTCTTCACCTTTTTTCGCTGAATAGAGTTTAGTTGTTTGTGTGTCTAATCGGATTGTCGCCTCTGTACCGAACATCGTCAGGTAATCAGCTCCTGAATGTCCGAGAGTTTTACCGATTCTTATATGCATCACTGGACCAGATTCAATTTCACTGAGAACTTGAACGTAATCGGGTACGGTGATAAATCGTGTTGAACCGGAATCGTCTTTTCTACTTTTAACGTGTGTTCTTGTTATAGCTTTTACATTTTTTGCTGGTCCTACGTATCTCATAATTTCTTCGTACCAGATTCCAAGCTGCATCATGTTATTGCCACTCAGATCTTTGTTTTCTCTCCAATGTAAGAGGCTTTGTCTGTCAATAAAATCACCTCCGAGTGATAATTCAACTGATAAGATTTCACCTAGATAGTTATCCGCAATCAAATTTTTTATGGTATTTTCTACCCTTAGTGAAAGCGGCCCAGGTACGATCTGAGTGACTAACTTGGGTTTTTGTCTTGATGCTGTTAACATCTCGCGCGCTTCAACTGAGTTCATTGCCATACGTGCTTCACACAACACATGTTTATTATTTTCCAGTGCTGCTAAAACCAGAGTCTTATGCATATAAGGCCAAGTGCCTATACAAATGGCGTTCGTGTCTTTGGCAAGGACGAGATCTTCCCAACTGTCATAAACTGTTTCAAGGTTCCATTCATCGGCTATTTTTTGCCCTGATTTCCTTGATCTGTTAGCTACACTAACTGCTTTTACACCATTGATTGCTTGCAATTTTGGAAGATGTTGAAGTGTAGTATTGGCACCTGCTCCAATGAATCCAACTCGAATGTCTTCGTTATTCATTTAGATCCTCCGTATTGTTAAGTCTAATAGGAATTGTCGTACTTTTCCGAGTCTATATCAATCCCGGGTAGTCAAGTCTACCTTGGAGTTCTGTTTTAGCCGAATATAAATATCCTTCTCCAGTCGTAACATAAAGAGTATTGAGATCATCTCCCCCAAATGTACAGTTGGTAGGCCGGTCAGAGGGGAATTTATGTTGATCCAAGATTGTTCCTTCTGGTGAAAATACGTAGATAATAGGTCCGGGTCCGCTTTGATTAAAACCTGCTGTAGCTATTATGTTTCCTGAAGTGTCCAAGACCATACCATCAACTCCACGATGTGGGCCAAAGTCGTGAATAATTGTGAATGTTCCTAAACTGTAATCTGGATTGATAGGATAGGCACGTAATTGCCTAAGTTCAGACGGTTCCTTACCAGATTGCGCAACGTACAGGGTTTCATAGTTTAATGAAAAAAGGATTCCGTTTGGCTTAGAAGTGTCAAAGGTTACTCGGATGATGGACCATGTTCCATCATCGTTCGGATCTAGTCTGTAAACAGAATCGTGTTCTAGTTCTTTTGCTGTTCTGTCTTCACTCCATGGTCCGCCTGCCCCTTCGTAGTAAGGGTCTGTAAACCAAATACTTCCATTATGATGAATAGCAAGGTCTTTTGGTATATTCAATTTTCGTTTTGTAAAGCGATGGGCAATCTCTACTGTCGTGTTGTTTTGATTGTATTTTACAACCCGTCTGGCTCCTCCCTCACATGCAAACAAATTACCAGTTTTATCAAAGATTAACCCATTTGCATTGTTCGTATTTGATCGAAAAATACTAGATTTACCTAATTTCGGGTCAAATCGCATGATTTTACTTGCAGGTATGTGAGTAAAAAGTAAACCTGAACCATCCCAAGCTGGTCCTTCAATGCTGCCAGAATATGGTCCATCAATTAGATCAAAATCCCAAGTCATCGATT
>CEUZ01008995.1_pt1 | contig 13059 bp, 14 predicted proteins | sample 361511 | NCBI WGS metagenome assembly CEUZ01 (sample SAMEA2622822, study PRJEB7988) | marine metagenome | biome: marine biome (ENVO:00000447); feature: surface water layer (ENVO:00002042); material: "saline water (ENVO:00002010), including plankton (ENVO:xxxxxxxx)" | depth 5 m
TTCTTGTCTTATACATGCTTTTTATATGAAAAAAATTTCTCGAAAAATAATTAATATATTAAAAAAGAAAAAACATAAAATTTCTTTTGCTGAATCCTGCACAGGCGGAATGCTTTCAAACTCAATTACTTCTCTGAGCGGATCCTCTAAAGTTTTTAATCTTGGTTTAATTACCTATTCTAATGAATCTAAAATTAAAGTTCTTAAAGTTCCAAAAAAAATTATAAAAAAATATGGATCAGTAAGTAAACAAGTTAGTGAAATTATGGCTAAAAACATCAATAAAATAGCTAAAACTAATATATCGCTTTCTATAACAGGAATAGCTGGGCCTAGAGGTGGAAGTAAAAAAAAGCCTGTAGGTTTAGTTTATGTTTGTTTAAAAAAAGGTAACAAAATTACTATTAAAAAATATTTGTTTAAAAATAAAGGACGTAACTATATTCAAAAAGCCACTGTTAATAAATGCTTAGGGTTGCTTTTAAACTCTCTTAAATAAATCAATTGCTCTCTTTTCAAAAGCATTAGCTATCTTTTTTAGACCAATGTCAAAAGATTTCATCATTAATGTATTCAAAATTTTATTTTTTAATTCAAAATCTACATAAAAATCTATTTCACTATTTTCTCCCTTTTTTTTAAAAAACCATTTGTTTTTTAAGTGTTTTAAAGGGCCATTAATATTTGTTACATGAATTGAATCTGTAGATTTTTCATAAATAACAAAACTTTTATAAGTTTCGTTAAAAAAGCTTTTTCCTATTGTAAGATCTGCAGTAATTTCAACTTTATCACCTTTGTCGTTTTTGGTGTGAATTTTACCTCCTAGACACCATGGTACAAATTCAGGATATTTTTCAATATCAAGAACCATTTTTATTAAGTTTTCCTTGGAACAGGGTATTTCTTTTTTTATTGAGGCGGATGGCATTCTGCTTGCTTTTCTCTTAATTTCTTCATTTGAGAAAAATCTTCATCGGCATGATAAGAAGATCTTGTAAGTGGAGAAGAAGCAACTACTAAAAACCCTTTTGATAAAGCTAATTCTTTAAGTTCTTTAAATTCATCGGGATGTAAATAACGATTTAATGGAAAATGTTTTACAGTAGGTTGAAGATACTGACCTATGGTAAGAAAATCTACATTGGCAGATATTAAATCATCCATCACTTGAATTATTTCATCTCTCGTTTCACCTAATCCAAGCATAATACCAGATTTGGTAAATATTTTTTTGTTAATTTCTTTAACAGATTTTAATAAATTTACAGAGGCAAAATAACGAGATCCTGGTCTTACACTTCTATATAAACTTGGAACAGTTTCAATATTGTGGTTGAAGACATCAGGATTTGCATTAACAACTTTTTTATAGGCGTCACCTTTTCTTAAAAAATCAGGTGTTAAGACTTCGATGGTAGTGTCTTTATTAATTTTTCTTGTTTCTAATATTACTTTACAAAAATGATTTGCTCCACCATCTTCAAGATCATCTCGATCTACAGAGGTAATAACCACATGTTTTAATTTAAGTGCCTTTGTTGCATCAGCAATTTTATTTGGTTCTAAAGGGTCAAGGTTAAATGGTATACCTGTTTTTACATTACAAAAACTACAAGCACGAGTGCAAGTATCTCCCATAATCATAAATGTTGCATGTCTTTTACTCCAACATTCTGAAATATTAGGGCAGCTAGCCTCTTGGCAAACTGTATATAATTTTTTTTTATTAATTATTTCTTTAGTTTTAAAATAATTATGACTATCAATAATTTTAGTCCTGATCCAATAAGGTTTTTTCTTAATTGGATTTATTGGATTATTAACTTTTTCTGGATGTCTTGGCTTCATTGATATTTATTTAATATAAATTTTTTCTTCTTTTTTACCAACCATAAATTTTTCACGATATAGAATTTCTAAATAATCTATATTTATCTCATCAGTCAGTAAATTATTTTTTTTTTCTACCAATTGTAATTTCGAATTTAAAGTTTTTTGTTCTTCTATAAGGTTTTGTTTTATTTTTGTTTTTTCATAATAAGAGATTAAACCTCTTTCTCCATCTACAAGGTTTAATATTACATAAAGAAACAAGAAAATGCTTATCAAAGTAAATCTTTTTTCATTAATTATTTCTACAAATTTCATATATCTAAACTCTAGCTATTTTTGCAGAATTTCCAAGTTGATCTTCTATCCTTAATAAACGGTTATATTTTGCGACTCTTTCCGATCTTGCTAACGATCCAGTCTTAATTTGTGATGAGTTTGTAGCTACAGCCAAATCAGCTATAAATGTATCTTCTGAGTCACCTGAACGGTGTGAAATTATGACCTGATAATTGTTCTTTTTTGCTAAATCTATTAATTCTAATGTTTCTGTTAAAGTTCCAATCTGATTTGGCTTTACTAATACTGAATTTGCAGCTTTTAGATTAATTCCTTTTTTTAAACGTTCACTATTTGTTACAAATAAATCATCACCAACTATTTGAATATCTTTATTTAAAACTTTTGTAATATTGACCCATGAATCCCAATCATCTTCTGAAAAAGGATCTTCTATTGATCTGATAGGATATTTTTTAACTAAATCAAGGTAATATTCTGTTGTCTTGTCCGGAGATACAAACTTTGGGGAATTAATAGAATATTTTTTATCTTTAAATAGCTCATTTGCTGCTATATCTAAACATATATTGATGTCTTTACCTGCCTTAAAACCAGATTCTTCAATCGCTTCCAAAATATATTCAATTGCTTCCTCATTATTTGATAAAGATGGAGCAAAACCACCCTCGTCACCCAAAGTTGTTGGAAGTTTTTTGCTACTTAAAGTACTTTTTAATTTTTGTATTATTAAAAAACATATATTAAGTGCTTCTTTAAAAGTTTTTGCTTTATCTGGCCTAATCATAAATTCTTGAATTCTTAAAGAATTATTTGCATGAGAACCTCCATTAATAATATTCATCAATGGTAGCGGTATAGTCTTTCCTTTGCCTATATTTTGAAACAACGGTATTTTTTTACATATCGCTGCAGCTTTATTTGCTGCTAGAGAAACAGATAAAATTGTATTAGCGCCTAATCTCTTTTTTTGTTTGGTTCCATCAAGATTAATTAAAGCTTGATCAATTTTTTTTTGATCATCAACGGATAAACCAATTAACTCTTTAGATATTTCACCATTTATTTTCTCAATCGCCTTTAAAACGCTTTTTCCTAAATATTTTTTATTTTCTATATCTCTTAATTCAAAAGCTTCATGTACTCCTTTGGATGCACCAGAAGGAACAATCGCAGAAGCCTTATTACCATTTTCTAAATAAATTTCAGATTCTATAGTTGGCATTCCTCTACTATCAAAAACCTGACGACCTTTGATATTAGCTATTTTTGACATTTTTGATTAATTTATCAATTTCGATTAGTTGTTTTAATAAGTTAGGCATTTTTGATAATGGAACCATGTTAGGACCATCTGATGGAGCATTATCTGGATCCGGATGAGTTTCCATAAAAATAGCTGCAACTCCAACGGCTACTGCTGCGCGAGCAAGATATTCTACAAATTCTCTTTGTCCTCCACTTTTATCTCCCATTCCCCCTGGTTGTTGAACTGAATGAGTAGCATCAAAAACAACTGGAAAACCATTTTTTGCCATTATTGGTATTGATCTCATATCTGAAACTAAAGTGTTATAACCAAAGCTAGCTCCTCTTTCGGTAACCAAAATATTTTTATTTCCAGAATCTTCTATTTTTTTAATAACATTTGTCATATCCCATGGTGCTAGGAACTGTCCTTTTTTAACATTAATAACTTTTCCAGTTTTTGCTGCAGCAATTAATAAATCTGTTTGTCTGCACAAAAAAGCAGGTATTTGTAAAACGTCTACATGTTTTGAGACTATTTCACATTGATCTATAGAATGTACGTCGGTTAATACCGGTATATCTAAATCTTTTTTAATTTTATCAAAGACAGGAAGAGATTTTTCAAGTCCGGCTCCCCTTTTTCCTTTTAAACTTGTTCTATTAGCCTTATCAAAAGATGTTTTATAAATTAAGCCTATATTAAGTTTTTTGGTGATTTCCTTTAATTTGGAAGCTACATCAATGGCGTGTTTTTCACTCTCTAATTGGCATGGTCCAGCAATCAAAGTAAATGGGCTGGAGTTTGAAATTTTTAACTTTCCGCAATTAATTATCTTATTTTCCATTAGTTTTTCTCCTTATTTATTTCCGCAGCTTTAATGAATGAAGAAAATAAAGGATGGGGTGTAAATGGTCTTGATCTAAATTCTGGATGAAATTGTACACCAACAAACCATGGATGATTTTTTAATTCTATTATTTCAGGAAGCATTCCATCTGGAGACATTGCGGAAAATATTAGTCCTTTTTTTTCGAATTGATTTTTATAACTTATATTTACTTCATAACGATGCCTGTGTCTTTCTTTAATTTTTTTTGTTGAATATATTTTAGAAATTAAAGAATTTTTCTTTAATATAGCATCATAAAGTCCCAATCTCATAGTTCCTCCTAATTTTTCTTTGCTTCCTTTGAATATTTTTTTTCCTTTTTGCCACTCTTCTAACAAACCAACTACTGGAGTACAATTATTTCCGAATTCACTTGTAGAAGCATTTTTTATATTTAACAAATTTCTGGCTGCTTCAATTATCGCCATTTGCATTCCAAAACAAATTCCAAAGAAAGGTATATTATTTAATCTTGCATATTTTATGGCAGCTATTTTACCTTCGCTACCTCTTTTTCCAAACCCCCCTGGAATTAGTACTCCAGATACATTTTTCAATAAATGCTGTATATTTTTAACGTTTAAGCTTTCTGAGTCTATTCTTTTAAGATTAATTTTAAGATTATTTGATATCCCTCCATGTGTTAAGGCTTCATCCAGTGATTTGTAGGCATCTTTTAAATTAACATACTTTCCTATTATACCAATGTTAACTTCTTTTTTAGAGTTTAATACTTTTGTCGTGATATTTTTCCAACTAGTTAGATTAGGAGATTTTTTATTACTAATTTTAAAATGAGATAAAACTCTTTCATCAAGTTTCTCTTTATGAAAACTGATTGGTGCCTCATATATAGTCCTAACATCTATAGTTTCAATAACATTTTTTATATCTACATTACAAAATAAAGATATTTTTTCTCTTTCTTTAATTGGAATTTTTTTTTCTGACCTACAAATTATTATATCTGGTTGAATACCTAAACTTCTTAATTCTTTTACAGAATGTTGTGTTGGTTTAGTTTTAAGTTCACCAGAAGCTTTCATAAAAGGAACAAGAGTTAAATGAATAAATAAACTATTTTTTTTTTGAATGTCATTTGAAAATTGTCTTATAGCTTCCAGAAAAGGTAGACTTTCTATATCACCAACTGTCCCTCCTATTTCACAAATTACAAAATCCTCATTTTTTACATTATGAGAAATAAATTTTTTTATGCGATCTGTAACATGTGGAACTACTTGTACTGTACCTCCTAGGTAATCTCCTTTTCTTTCTTTTTTTATAATATCACTATAAATTCCACCTGTTGTAATATTATCAGACTTGGTAGCTGAAATTCCTGTGAACCTCTCGTAATGTCCTATATCTAAATCTGTTTCAGCACCATCATCTGTAACAAAAACTTCTCCATGTTGAAAAGGATTCATTGTGCCGGGGTCTACGTTCAGGTAAGGATCTAATTTTCTTATTCTTACTTTAAAACCTCTTAATTGTAATAAAGCTGCTAACGAAGCTGAAGAGAGTCCTTTTCCTAGTGATGAAACCACGCCGCCAGTGACAAATACATATCGCGCCATGGAAGTATGTTATAGTAAATTTTTAACAAAAAATAAAGTTAAATTATTAGTCTGATTTTGGAATTTGGGGTTCTGACGAATCTTTTTCTTCTTCAGTTTTCTCTATAACCGATATATTAGAAAATTCCTCTTTTGACATAATAGTTAATGAGATGCTGGTTATAATGAATAATGTCGCTATTATAGCTGTAGCTTTAGTCAAAAAATTACCAGCAGATCTTGAAGATATAAAACTATCTTGAGACACACCTATACCTAAGGCTCCACCTTCTGATTTTTGCAAAAGGACTATTATAACTAATAATATTGCTAAAATTATGTTTATTATCAAAAGAAAATTTTCCATAAGAGTTATTTATAGTAATTTTTTATTATATCAATAAATTTCTTTGAAGATTGAGATGATCCACCAATCAAAAAACCATCTAAATTAGAAATAGAAGAGAATGTACTAATATTTTTTGGATTTACGGAGCCTCCATATAAAATCTTAGGATTTTTTTTTGTCTTAAACTCTTTTTTAAATTCCATTTTTATAAAAGTAATAATATTTTTCAATTCGTTTATTTTTGGAATTTTATTACTTCCTATAGACCAAACAGGCTCATAGGCCAAAATAATTTTGTTAAAATTAAATTTTTTATCTAAAGAATCTTTTATTTGTTTCCTCAATACCGAATATGTCTTTTTATTTCTTTTTTCCTTTAGTGTTTCGCCAATACAAAAAATTACATTTAATTTTTGATTTAAAGTAGATATTATTTTTTTTTTAATTAATTTATTTGTTTCACCTTCCAATCTATTTTCCGAATGTCCTAAAATTATATATTTTGCTCCAGCTTTTTTTAACATTGGAGCATTTATTGAACCTGTGAATGGACCAAAATTACTATGGTAGTGACAGTTTTGAGCTCCCAACGATATAAATTTTGATCTAATTTTTTTATTAAAAAAGTAAATTAATGTACTTGGGATGCAAAAGATAATTCTCTTTTTTAAATTTTTAGATCTATGGGCGTATTGGTTAATTTTATTTATGATTTTATAGGAGCCAAAATCACCAAACATTTTCCAATTACCAATGAAATAAACTAATTTATTTGTCATGATTTAAAATTTAATTTATAGACTATCTAAATATATAACAATAAAATAATTTTATTCAAATGTTAGAGTCAATAAGAAAATTTTCTAATACAATCTACGCTAAAATACTTTTAGCTATTATTATTATTCCTTTTGTATTTTGGGGTATGGGTAGCTCTCTAACCGGTGGTAATAAAAATGTAATAGTTATTATTGATAAAGAAAAATATAAAGTAAGTGAGTTTGGGGAATTTGTTAATAGATATTTTGGACAAGATCAAAAAATTGATCCAACTCAACTTGAAAATTACTTAACAATTTTTATAGGCGAAAAATTAGTTGAAAAAGAAATTGAGAATTTTGGAATTACTTTATCTGATATTGCTTTAAGCAAGCTAATTAAAAATCAAAAAGATTTTAAAAGAGAAAATATATTTTCAAGAACTGAATATGAAAAATTTCTTCTGACAAATAGTATCAGCGCTACTACTTTTGAAGCAAATTTAGCGAGGCTTGAAAGAAAAAAACAATTATTAGATTTAATTGGTGGCGGAATTTTACCCCCAGTTTTTTTAGTAGATAATATGTATGACAAAATGAATCAAAAAAGAAAAGTACAACTTTTAAATTTAAATAATTTAATATCCGAAGATTATAATTTTTCAAAAAATGAAATTGAAAAATATTATGAAAGTAATAAAAATAATTACAAAGAAATTTACAAAACTGTAAAAATTATAGAATTAAATCCAAAAAAATTAACCGGCTCAGATGATTTCAATGACAATTTCTTTAAAAAAATAGACGAAATCGATGATAAAATAATTCAGGGAAAAAATATCTCAGATTTATCTTCTGAATTTAATCTTGGTGAATCAAGTTTATACAGTTTAAATAATATAGGTGAAAATAAAAATTCAGAAAAAATTAAAATTTTTTCTGAAAGTTTAATTAATAAAATTTTTCCCATAAATGAAATGGAACCAGTAGTTATAATAGATGACAAAGATAAATATTATATTGCCGAATTTGTTAAAACAGAGAATATACTGAAGAAAATTAATAACAAGGATGTAAAAAATAACATAATTACAAATCTTAAATCGCAAACTAAAAGAAAATTAATCTCCGAAATTATTTCAAAAATAAATAAAAATAATTTTAACAAGCTAGATTTTGATAAGTTCTCAAAGGAAAAAAATCTACCAATTAATTATATTAAGTTTGAAAATAGAGATGATGATAAAAAAATTAAAAAAGAAGTAATAAAACAAATATATGATCACCCCGAAAAAAAAGTTATAGTAGTCCATGATATTAACTTTTCTGAAAATTTCTTAATTTATATTGATGAAGTTATTAATGTTAATATTGATAATAAATCTGCTGAGTATAAAAAATATTTAAACCTATCTAAATTAAAAATAACTAATGGTTTATTTAACACCTATGACAGTTATATTAAAACGAAATATGATATTGATATTAATTATAAAACTTTAGAAACAATAAAAAATAGCTTTAATTGATGAATATTAATACAAACTTATCAAAATTTAAAAAAAAACATATAAAAAAAATAAACCAAATAATATTTCACAAACTTAATTGTAAAAATAATAAAATTGTTGAAAATATAATAAATAACTTATTAATAAAAAAAAATAGCTTTATTTTTGAATCTGTAGAAAAAAGAAAAATTAGAGGCAGATACACAATAATTGGGGCAGACCCTGACAAAATTTGGGAATTAGATAAAAAGAAAATTTATTTAATTGAAAATAATATTAAGAAAGAGATTAAAGGGTCCCCTTATACTTTTTTAAAAAAACTTATAGAAAATTTCAATTTCAAATTACCTAAGGATATTCCCCCTATTTCCTCTCTTTTGGTGGGATATTTTTCTTATGATATTATTAGATATATTGAAAAATTGCCTGACAAGTGCTTAGACGATCTTAAAATTCCCGATGTAAGATTAATGCGGCCTAAAACAATTATAATTCATGACAACTTGCTTAAAAAAATCTATTTTATTAGAAATTGCTTTGCAGATCAAAAAATTGAAAATTATCAAAAATTTTTTTTAAAGGAAGTTCAAATAATAAAATCTTTAAAAAATTTATCATACAATTATGAAAAAGCATCTATCTATGAAAAAAATTCTAAAAAAAAAATTGAAGTAAAATCAAACATATCCAAAAAGAAGTTTAAAAAAATGATTTTAAAAGCTAAAAAATATATAAAAAAAGGTGATATATTTCAGGTAGTGCTTAGCCAAAGATTTGAATCTACTTTAACCAAACCACCTTTGGACATATATAAGAAACTTAGAGTCAATAACCCTTCTCCATTTATGTTTTTTTTCAATTACAATGATTTTCAGATTATAGGCAGCAGTCCTGAAATATTGGTTAGATTAAGAAATAATAAAATAACAATTAGGCCAATTGCTGGTACTAGACCTCGAGGATTGACCTCTAGAAAAGATAATTATTACAAAAAGCAACTTTTAAATGATAAAAAAGAATTATCCGAACACTTAATGCTTTTGGATCTGGGAAGAAATGATACAGGAAAGGTCTCAAAAATTAATAGCGTAAAAGTTACTGAAAAATTTGTAATAGAAAAATATTCTCATGTAATGCATATTGTTTCTAACGTTGAAGGAACCTTTGATAAAAAACAATCTTTATTAGATACTATGCTAGCAGGTTTTCCAGCAGGAACCGTCACGGGTGCTCCAAAAATACGTGCTATGGAAATTATTGATGAATTAGAAAAATCAAAAAGAAAAATGTATGCTGGATCTATTGGTTATTTCTCTGCTAATAAAAATTTTGATACATGTATTGCTTTAAGGACAGCTCTTATTAAAAATAATAAATTTTATATTCAATCTGGAGCAGGTATAGTTGCTGATAGTGTTCCTGAAAAGGAATATCTTGAAACAGTTAATAAAGCAAAAGCATTAATTAATGCCTTAAATTAAAAATGAAAATATTGCTAATTGATAACTACGATAGTTTTACTTATAACTTATATCACTATCTTTCTTCCCTAAAATGTAAAGTTGAAGTTTTTAGGAATGACAAAATTGAAATAAAAAAAATTAAAAAAAATAAATATAAAAAAATCGTCATTTCTCCTGGCCCTGGCAATCCAAACCAAGCTGGTAATTGTCTCAAAATTGTAAAATATTTTCACAAAACTATCCCAATATTAGGCGTTTGTTTAGGACATCAAATTATATGTCAATCTTTTAAATCAAAAATAATTGTAGCAAATAAATTAATGCACGGCAAAACAAGCCTAATAAAACATAATGGAAAAGGTATTTTTAAAGGAGTTAAAAAAAAAATTACAGGTACTAGATATCATAGTTTAATTGTTGAAAAAAAAAGTTTGAACAAAAACTTAATTATTACTGCTGAAACAAATGATAAAATTATTATGGGTGTAATGCATAAAAAATACAATATTCATGGTGTCCAATTTCACCCAGAAAGTATAAAAACTACTGAAGGTATGAAATTATTAAAAAATTTTTTAAATTATAATTAGATGAAAGAATTTCTAAAAAAATTGCAAAATAAAGAAAGCTTGAATTTTGAAGAAAGTAAAGCTGCTTTTGAAAATATGATGTCTGGGCTTGTAAAAGAAGAAGAAATTTATGATTTTCTAACATTATCCTCTGCAAAAGGTGAAACTTCTGATGAAATAGCAGGAGGTGTTTTTGTTTTAAGAAATAAAGCAACAAAAGTAAATGTTACTGATAATACAATTGACACTTGCGGAACTGGAGGAGATGGAAAAAACACTTTAAATATTTCTACCGCAGCAGCACTACTATTGTCTAGTTTTGGCGTAAAAGTTGCTAAGCATGGAAATAAATCTGTTTCGTCAAAATGTGGATCTGCTGATGTACTAGACAAATTAAATATAAATATTAATTTAAATTCTAAAGAAGTTGAATCAAGTATAGAAAATAATAATTTTGGCTTTATGTTTGCTCCTGGATATCATTCAGCGATGAAACACGTAGCTCCTGTAAGAAAAAAAATTGGGAAGCGCACTATATTTAATTTAATTGGACCATTAAGTAGCCCTGCCAAAGTAAAAAGGCAAGTTATTGGAGTTTTTGATAAAAAACTACTTAAAATTTTTTCTGAAGCTCTTAAAAATTTAAATTTAAAAAAAGCATTAATAGTAAACAGCCAAGACGGACTTGATGAAATTTCCCCATATGCAAATACAAACGTCTTCGAGCTAAATAATGGTAAAATTAGAGAATTTACTTTAAATCCTAAAGAGTTAAATATCAGAGCAATTGGTTTTGAAAATATTATTGGAAAAGATCCAGAATATAATGCAGCTAAAATGAAAGAAATTTTCCAAGGGAAAGATAATGACTTTTCTATTGCGGTCTGTCTAAATGCTGCTGCAGGTTTAATTGTTGCTGAGAAAACTGATAATTTTTCAGATGCATATAACAGCCTAAGACAACATATACTATCTGGTAATGTCATTAAACATATTACAAAACTTATTAAATGATAAATATACTAGAAAAAATAATTATTGAAAAAAAAAATGCTATAAATAAATATAAGAAACTTTATACTCTTGATTCTATTAAAAATAAAATTGATTCCTACAAAAACTATATAAATTTTAAAGAAAAAATATTAAAAAAGAAAATATCTGTTATTGCTGAAATAAAAAAATCAAGCCCTTCAGCTGGTATAATAGTAAAAAATTATAACCCAATTTTGATAGCTAAAAAATACTTAAACTCTGGAGCAGACTGCCTTTCAGTTTTAACAGAAGAAAAATATTTTCATGGAAAATTAGAACATATTAAAGAAATAAAAGCTGAAGTAAAATTACCTATACTATGTAAAGATTTTTTTATTGATGCTTATCAAGTCTATCTTGCAAAAAGTTTTGGGGCAGATGCAATTTTAATTATTTTATCAGCTGTAAATTTAAAAATAGCTAAGCAAATATATGGTTTAGCTGAAAAATTAAATATGAGCACGGTAGTAGAAGTTCATACAATAGAAGAGGCAAAAATAGCCCTAAATTTTAAAAATGCAATAATTGGTATTAATAATAGAAATCTAAAAACTCTTAAAACTGATATTTCCACAACTTATGATTTATATAAAATTTTGATTAATCATTCAGGACCTCTAATATGTGAAAGTGGAATAAAAAATGAAAAAGAAGTTGAAGAAGTAGTAAAAAAAACAGGTATAAATAACTTTCTTATAGGTGAATCACTTCTAAAAAATCTTAATGAAGAATCGTCTCTTTTGAAAAAAATCATACAAATAGATAGTTAAATCAAGGGTTATTTAACATTGATATTAAAACAGAACTTTTATAGAACAATAAATGTACGATATTTGTTCTATGCTTACAAAAAAACAAAAAAACCTACTTTTATTTATAAATAAGAAGATAAGGTCTACTGGTGTATCTCCATCATATGAGGAGATGAAAAATTCTTTAAGTTTAAAATCTAAATCTGGAATACATAGACTTATCTCAGCTCTAGAAGAAAGAGGTTTTATTAAAAGACTAGCTCATAAGGCTAGAGCCTTGGAAGTATTAAAACTCCCAGAAACTGCAAGTGCAAATGATATTTACAACTCATTTTCGCCAAGTGTTATTAAGGGTGGCCTTGATGCAGATAATAAAACAAAAAATAAAAATATGAGCGAAGTTCCAGTTTTGGGCAAAATTGCAGCAGGTACACCTATTGAAGCTATTCAAAATGAGGTTAGTAGAGTAACCCTACCAGATGAATTAACAAAAAATGGAGAACATTTTGGTTTAAAAGTTTCAGGTGACTCAATGATTGAAGCAGGAATTAATGATGGCGATACAGTTATTGTAAAAAAAACTAGCACTGCTAATAATGGACAGATAGTAGTTGCTTTAATCGATGATAATGAAGCTATGCTTAAAAGAATAAGAAAAAAAGGCAAAGTAATAGCTCTTGAAAGCGCTAATAAAAGATATGAAACAAAAATCTTTGGTCCTGACAGAGTAAAAGTTCAAGGAGTTTTAGTATCTTTGTATAGAAACTTCCAATAAAATAGTCTAATAAT
>CEUZ01264480.1_pt1 | contig 13059 bp, 13 predicted proteins | sample 361511 | NCBI WGS metagenome assembly CEUZ01 (sample SAMEA2622822, study PRJEB7988) | marine metagenome | biome: marine biome (ENVO:00000447); feature: surface water layer (ENVO:00002042); material: "saline water (ENVO:00002010), including plankton (ENVO:xxxxxxxx)" | depth 5 m
CCGTTTACAAGCAGCACACATGATTTGACTGTAAACGAAAATACACATGGTGGGAGAGGAAATAGTAAAGTGTATATTATATTTAAAATACCAGTTCCTTCTAATTCTACTCAGTCTGTTAGTTATGATTTGAGGTGGTTGAATGGGAGCAGCACTGTTATGGAACCTGTGGGGTGGTTTGCTTTTCATTCTTATAGAGCAGGTGAAACAATATAATTCATAGTTCTTTTACAGAATAAAGTGTCCCTTCATTATTATCATATGTAAATAAATGATTTGTAATACATTCACTCCAATTAAGAGATGATAAATAATTACTTATAACATTAATATTTATATGTTCGGAGTTATTTTCTAGAAGAGAAACTATATTGGACATTAAAGGACTTCCATCATATGTTCTAATAATAGTTATTTCTTCTTCACCTATTAAAAGAAAATATGTGAAATTGTCTTTTACATATCCATTGATATCTAAATCGGTATTATAGAGTTCTTTATTTCTAGTAATTTTACAATCTATATCATAATTAAGATATTGTTTCAATAAATCATGGAGTCCTTCATCAATAAACCCTTTAAGAGATAATTTATTAGCCATTTGTTTATATTATTATTTATAAATAAATGATTTTAAGTAATAATCATTATATAAATTAATTAGCATACAAAAGACCACCCATACCTTCCATAATCCGTAAAACATTGTAATTTTTAGCATATAAGTAAATTTTATATCCCTCATATGATTGATCTCCTGTGAAAGATATTGAGAAATTATCTATTCTTGAGAAATTACATGACCCACTTGGTTGATGTTCTTCAGGTTTTAAGCAAAAAGAATACATGTAAATATTTTTGCTTGGTATTGTATAATTATTCTCTATAGGTTGTATCGCCCTGAAGTATGTCGCATCCCTTGCTTTAAATCTATCAATACCATTAAATGTTAATTTCATTGTTTTAAAATGTTCGTATTTAGTTTCCCCATTTAAATGTGATGAATTAACTGGTTCATGTATTTTATAGTTTAAGTAATCATTACTATGTCTCCATGTGTTTTGGAAAACAGTATTTGTTGTAAGACCAAAAGAATTTTTTAAATTATCAATTAATTTGTAATCTTCTCTACTTTTAATTGCCGTGTTATTTTGAATTACCCAGTATAAACATTTTACTGGATGATTAAGATTTAAATCAATATACCGTTTATAGTCCTTCTCTACTAATTGAACTTGTTCTATTAAATATTCATGGTGTTCTTGAGCAAACCTTTTCCTTTCATCTACATCCAAATAAATATAATTCGTCCATAATTTTACACCTGCTACTTTAGGGTTTAATATATCCGCTCCTATTACTGTTACTGGAGTTGTTCCTTCATTAAAGTTGTCCCCTGTATATTCTGAATTTATAATTTGTTTAATTCCTCTAAATCTTGCCCTTAATTTTACATCATGGAATTGTAGTGCTATCAAAGGAAGTGATTGACTTATATCTTTACAAAACCAAAAATCAAGTGGAATAAAAAGTTTAGTAGCGTTTGGTTTAAATATAGTTTCATTTCCATCATTATTACGGTTTATTAAATAATCAAGACCACCATCTAGATGCTTCAATTCATTTAATATATCATAGTATCTACTATCATGTTCATCAATCGTTTTTTCACCAATTGATATTGAAACATCTTTTAAAAATGTATAAGCGGTTGTATTGTTATAATGACAATATTCTGTATCTGCACTATAATTTTTAATATTTTGTTCAGGTAAATCTATTTCAAAATGCATTTTACTCAAAAGGTCGCCACTTTTATTTATTATATAATTAAGTGTAAATTCAGTATTTTTAATTTGACCCCTTAGAACTTGCTCAATACATTCTATTGAAAAGTTTGTATGTCTTCTATAAACCGATTTAAAAAAACTAGTTTCAGGATTTCCAATAATATATATATCTTGTCCTCCTTGGATAACTAATTGTAGTGTTCCTCCCCCCATATATTAATATAATTTATAATATATTAATATATCTTTTTATATAATTTAGAGAATAAGGAAATCACTTTAAAAAATCAAAGGTAATTCTATATATAAAATCATTAATAAATGTTTCATAATAAATATCTTTTAATAATGTATTATCTTCTATTAAATGTTTATCTTTAAAATAATTAGGTAGTTTCATATTGCTTAAATAATCGCTGACCGTAAATTTATCAATAGTTAATATATATCCAAAACTTTGAAAATGTTTATTTATTTTCTCAATATCTTCTAAATTGATTGTAGATATATTTAATACTTCTTCAGTCGCATAAAGGTATTTTAATCCCATTGTAAAGACCATTAATAATTCTTGAAAAATATGTAGTCCTAATTTAATTCCATCTTTAGGAGGATCTAATTCTAATTTAACGCTATTTTCCCCCCGGGGTTCACTGGAAAAAAGAAATATAAGAAATTCATCTCCACTTCCTTCTATGTATTCTGTATCTTCGTTTTCCATATGAATAATAGTATATTTAAATATTAATAAGCGAACGATGATAAGGACTGAGTATAAGGATTATTTTTAAAAGGATTTAATAATTCTTTATCAATTCTATCAGACATTAATTCATCATCATCTAATTTATTCTTCATTGTTGTTAATTCAATACGATCCTTATCAATATTTGTTGCATATACTTTTGAAAATTTGTTTTCAGATTGATTCATGTAATCACTGTCTATTTTCTTTATTTCCATATTTACATGTTCACCACCATTTACTACCTTGGTATTACTTAATGTTGGCATTCTTCCTTGTGCGATTATTTCCTTATTAGGATTAGTCTCCGCATTAATGTAATTATCCTTAAGCATATTACCACTGTATCCCTGAGATCCAGCAACACCAGTATAACCATTTAGTGTTGATTCTTTTACAGTTACCCTTTGATCTTCATGACCAACTGTTAATTTATTAAAACCACCTGTCATATATCCATTATTCGCAGAATCTATTGTGGTTTGCTTCTTTGTAACCCTTAAATTATCTTGAATACCTTGTGTAGTATTTATAGATGTATTCCCTAAATATCCATTATTGGCAGAGTTAATCGTTGTTTCTTTGATAGTACTTTTAACATTATCGAGAATACCAACAGTATGATTACCTACATCAGACCTTACATTCCCTTCATATGTTCTTTCACCGGTTACTTCTCTTTCATTGGGTAGTGCTCTATATCCTTTTCTAGAAAAATCAGCATCTCCTGAAAATTGATCTGCCCCTACATTTCTATTTGTATCACTTTGTAATTGGATTTTAAGAGGTTTTTTATACTTTGAACGTTTCTCGCCCTTTGTATAGTTCGCAGAAGCACCTCCTAATTCTTGTTTATTTAATGATGAACGGTATGTTTCTTTTATGATATGTTCTGGTTTACCTCTCTCTTTCAAATAAGCACCCGTTGTTGTAAAGTATCTATCAGGATCATTTTCATAAAATTTATCAGGATCATAGTGTCTGAATTCACCCATATTTCCTCTATTTTCATTCATGTTCTTTCCGGAAATAATACGTCCCTCATATGTTTTCCTCTGATTTGTTTTTGACCTTAAAATATCTACATTTGTTTTATCAGCAATCATCTGTTTTATTTCACGATTAATACCACTTTTTGTATCAATGTGTCCGACTTTTTCTTGTTCAAATGGTAATTCATTTTGTTTAACACGTGATTCTAGATATCTTGATTTATCCCCAATATATTCTCCAAATTGATTTCCGAAAACATTTTCATTTTTTTCTAAAGGAAACATTTGTCCTACTTCTCTCTTACTTTCTTTTAATCTATTATCACCCTGATGTCTATCCAATGACCGTGTATTATTAAAATCAATAGGATTGGGTGCTTTCTTAAAAAAGGGTTGTGTTGTTATTCCCTGGTCATTTCTTAGAAAATCTTCACTATTGATAGATTCTCCGGAATTATTACTATAAACTAATTCTTGAAATCCTTCAATATTAAGATTACGATCTAAATTTTTATCACTAACTATATTAGAATCTTCATCAGTAGATGTATTGAAATTTTTCTTAACTAAATCATTTACTTCTTTTTTAGTTTCTTGATAATAATTACCAGAATCATATACGTTTTCTCCATTACTCATTTTTACATCACTATTTACATTTGTGATTATTGGATTATCCCCATTATCCTCATTATTTTTTAATAAACCCACAGCAACTAATCCAATTAAAACAGCAGCTTCCATTTAATACTTTAATATATAAAAAAAATAATATTATTATCTTATTTTAACCATACTTAATATTTCTTCAGGTATAGTTCCCCTATTAAATACAGTGTCCATTCTATTCCCTGTAAAATAACCAATTAATTGAAAATGTATCTCATTCTTATAGAGCAATACTATAGTATTTTTATGTTCGTCATATGTATCTAACATCGGATAATGGTAATATGAATTTGTAATATCATTATTGTAAAGGACTACAATGTTTAAATTTAAATATTGTTTCAAAAAATCTAAGATAATAGAGTCTCCCCAATAATTATCACCACCTTCTTTTAATATTTTTTTAAAATCTTCAAAAGAAGTTAATTCTGGATTCCATACTTCTTCAAAATCACCTGTTTCGTTTAAAACACGATATACTTCAATAATAGTATTAAATTTATCTTTTGTAATAAAGTTTGAAAGACCTAACCGCAATCCTTCAGAATCTATATTTCTATCTTCACTTATAGCATAACTAATACAATTAAATAAACAATCGCCTTCTCCACCACAATCAAGGACACCAAATAATGAATTTTTTTGTTTATGTTTTGATAATTTATTTAGTTTTATTATCCATTTCTTATTTAATTTTTCCCAACCATAGTCTGAAAGAAACTTATGCCAATTTCTTTCTTTTATTTTTATAATTTTATTACCAGATTCATAGTAAAAGATGTTATTTTCTGTGAAAACATTATCATCTAAATAAAACCGCATTTCTTATTACTAATATTTATTATTCCTTTAATTAATTAATAGTATATACAATTTTTTTGATATTTTTTTACAGTTTTCTCTATAATACTCCAATCATTCATTTCTTTATTACTAAAATCCAATGGATCACAACGATAGTTTAGTGAACTACTAAAGATCCATATAAGTTTCTTAATATATTCTTTTTTATATTCTGGAAAACGTCCTTGGATGTAATCTAATATATACTTGTTACAATGAAAATCATTTGCTTCAATTAACCACTCTCCATAATCTAATCCTTCAATTGTATTTTTTATTATAAATATTTTTTCAGTATTAATAGTCATAATTTTTAGATTTTGAGTATAGTATTCTATCATTTCCATATCTCCTTTCATACCACCATAATATTTACGAAACCGTAATGTATTCGCCATTATATCATTTTTATTATCTATAACCATTTCATCATTTATTTTTGAATAAAATGTCTTCTCATTACACTTCGATAGGTGATAAACTACCCCTAACAACCATTTGAAAATAGGGACTTTTAACTTAAATCCTTTAGTATTTGATATCATTAACCAAATTAAAATAGGAAATGATTCATGTAGGCACACGTCCTCTAACATAATAATTGGCAATCTACGGATAAAACTAGTATAATCAAAATCAATAAAGTTTTTTGCTGTTTTTATAGATTTAACATCGTCCATTCGCCGGATACATTTTTGTAGGTGTGATGATAAGTATTGACTTTTCTTATGTGTTTTTTTAACTGGTGGATAATAGGTATAGAAAGTTGGATTAATCCAACCACATATTGTAACTTTATCCCCTTTTACTTTAAAAGTTTCTGAAAAATTAATTTTTTCAGGGATTTCATTTAATAATTTAATAGTATCAGGTCTTCTATCTTCCCATTTAAGATAGAAATACATTCAAAAATAATATAGTATAAAAAAGAATAATCAAATTTTAACATTTATAATGGTCTACTAGTGTAAGATGTGTGTTTGCACCTAATCTTTTAAAGGGTTCAATCGCATTTTCTTGTGGATTAATAGGTAATTCATACCATCTATTTTTCGTTTGTCCCCTTAATTCAAATGCTGGTTCATCTAAGCGAGAATATTTACTTGAAAACTTTAAATCCTTAAAATCAACATCGTCCATAACACTACCGCCTGTCCAAAGACTATTAACATCTTTTGTAAGTGGTCTTGTAATGTTTAATATTTCAGAATTTACATCCATAAATTTTGAATCACTATTCTTATAAATTCCACTATTCTGGTATTTAATTGATGGATCATTAGGATATAATGTTTCAGTATTTACTTTTACACTGTCAAGCATATATCCTGAAATACCATTTGATATTTCTTGAGTTTTTTGTTTCATTATTTCTATTGAATTCTCACTGTATGGCATTTATATATATATAATATTATATATTATTTTTACATTTCACTTAATCTTTTCATATATTCTTTATTTCTAACTATTTGGCGGGAAGGTAATCCACCTCTTACCCAAGCATTCATTGAGTCTTCTGGAATAATATGTTTCGAATTCTGAACTTCTCCCTTTAAGCGGTCAATCATAGGAGTAATTGTGTAATCAAGGGTAGATACTCCTGATAAAGGACCACATGTTCTTTTATCTTTAATAATTAAACTATCGCGGATTTCAGATTCTACATCAACCTTATGGGGTCCGCGTCCAAAAAATCCCGAGTTCTGTTTTGAATCAAGTTGATTAATGTATTTCATATTCGTAAGATTGTTACTTCTTAAATCTGAGTCATTATCAATTAAACAACCATTTTCACCCATCCAACCAAATCCACCAGTAAGGTTAACATTTGGTTGTTTTAGTTGAAGATCTCTTGCTTTTTCTAATCCACAATCACATGCGAATGTATTATCAACCAGATAATTACCTGGTCCCTGTGACTGATTTACTTCATGATTAATAGTTGCTTGATCCGAATTTAATGATGCACGCATATTTAAATTAAAATCATCCTTAGAAATACTATTATCAGAACATTTTTGTAACTGAACATTATTTACTCCGTTTTGAAAACCTCCATGGTATCCATTAATAACTTCCATTTATATAATGAAAATATATTTTATTTTTAATTTATATTTAATTTTTACCCATTGGTCTCACACCAATTTGATTTGCGGCACATTGTAATCCGTTGCCCTCCTTACATGTTGCTGGTGTTGAGTATAACCAATTCTTATATGATTCTAAATCATTTGGGTTTGTCTTTCCAGGGACAGTATAAAATTGTCTTTGTGAATTATTTTTTCCAAAAATGTCATTTACATCTTTGTATAAATCTTCGTTAAATTTTTCTTCTATATCTTTCTGAATACCTTTATTATTGTATGAGGGACATGGTTTTTTTGAACTATCACCATAAATATTTGGATTCATAAAAGGATTATTTTTTTCAGGAATACGACAACCTTCGCTTATTTCATCCATTAAAAAATTTTCTTGTATATCATCATTCTGTAATTTTACTATTTTTGAATTTATATTATTTATCTTAAGGTTTTTACTTATAATAAAAGTGAATAGACCAACGCCAATTGGTATCATCAACGATTTAGTGTTTTTATTAAATAAGTAAACTATTATTGCATAAAAGATAGAAAGACGAAATAAACTGTTTAATTTACGGTTTAAATCAAAATTTTTCATTGGAACAATTTCAAAAAGGAATTTCTTTTCATAAAGGATACTTATATTATCAATCCATAGTGGTGTCATATTATTATAATATTATTTATATAATATTTTTAATCTTTTTTATTAACATCTACTTTCCCTTCATTCCTTTCTTGAAGTTTTTTCTGAAGTCTTTTCCTTGTAGCACTTCCATCATGTGTATTTGATAAATTAATTTTGCGGTTATCTGGGTGAGTTGGTTGTGCTTGTTGTTGAGCAGCAGTGGCTGCTGCCATCATATTCGCAGGATTGTCCATTTGTGATAATCCCTGTCCCATAGTAGACATCAAAGATGAAAATAGTGGATTATCTTTCATATTTTTGCTAAGATCCATCGCTTCTTCCATTATATTTCCATCTTCATTATTATCTATTTTCTGACTAATACTTTTGAAAATATTCATCATATTGTCACCATTCATTAAAGATTCAATACCTTCACCTCCCTTTATCATAGACTCAATATCCAATTCTTCAGAAACTTCTTTCGCAATCTTACCAATACTGCTATTTTCTAATAAATCCTCCATCCCTTTCATACCCTCAATTTTTTCACCAATTTTTACATTTTTGACTTCTTTCTTCTCAGGAGTTTCTACTTTTTTATTTGTAAGGAGTTCCATAACGATATTTGAATTCAAAGATTCACTTAATTTTTTTAATAATTTCATATTCGTTAATGTTCCTTTATCAGAAACCTTTTCTTTTTGTTTAATTGAATTTAATACATCTTCAACATCTTCTTTCCCCTGTTTATTATTAATATTATATACGCAAAATGTCTGAAGGTATCTCCAGATATTATTTTTTGTTTCGTTTGATATATTAGAATTCCAAATTAGTTTAAATGAAACATTATTTAATATAATTGGATCTGATTCTAATACAGAAAAATTATTTTCAGATAAATCTTTTGCTATTTCTTCAACATTTTCATAAAAAGATGATAAAAGTTCTTCGCAATTATCTTCTCCACTTAAAACTTTCGAATACTGTTTTTTCAATCTTTTTTCATATTCCGGAAATACCTTAATTATATCTAAGATAAAAGACTTTAAAAGTTCCTTTGAATTATCACTCATATATATATATGGTTAATATAAGAAAATTTATTTAATTTTACGCATATTTATCTAGAAAAATTTATTTGTTGTGGTTGACCCCCACCATTCATTTCACCTCTTTCACTCATCATTCTTTCATATTCGCTATCAAAAGATGATTTTTTTTGACTTTTATAATCATCATTCGCTCCAGGAGAAGTTTGTTTGGCACTCTCATCAATTGTAGAATAATATGTATCAAGTGATGGACCACTCTCTTCGTTAATTGAAGAAAATCCTAAACAACTATCACCCTTACAATAACCATCAACACTACATTGTTTTTCTTCACCTCCAGTAGAGCATTGACCGCCACCGCCACCGCCGCCGCCACCGCCGCCGCCACCGCCGCCACCGCTACTACCATCATTAGATTCTTCTAGCATTGTGAATATATCAGTAGCACTATATAATTCATCACCGGAAACCATACAAGGTACTGCTTTCACATAATTTGGAAAAGGATTATCATCAATAGATATTATTGTAAAATTTCCACGTATGTCGGGACGATTACTTAATATTTTTAATAATTCTATACAATATTCGCATCTTTTACTAATATAAATTATTGGGTTTGCATTACTCATGTAAATTCTTTTATATTTATAACAAATAAATTAGATAATTTTAACATAAAATTATTTAAAATTTGAATAAAAATATAAAAATATAATAATTAATATAAAAAAAGAATGGTAGACATTTCAATCAGTTATCCAGAAAATGGAAAAAATGAAAAGAATAGTATTGTATTTGATATAAAAGGAAGTGAAGAAGAAGGACTTGATAAAAGTATAATAAACTCCCTTCGTAGAGTTCTTTTATCGTCTATTCCATCTGTTGGATTTAGAACGGAAATGAAAAATACGGATATTAAGATAGTAAAAAATACATCGCCCCTACATAATGAATATATCCTCCACAGAATTTCAATGATACCCCTTTATATTAATCCTGAAAACTATAAAAGAGACCTACTATTTAAACTTAATGCAGTTGTAGACCCCGAAGCACCAGTTACAAAAATAACGACAAATGATTTTAAGATATATAGACTTAAAGAAGGATATGAAAATGATGGTGATGAAATAGACCTTAATAATTTTTCAGAAAAGGAAATTTCCGAAAATGAAAAAATAGAAATTTTTAGACCATTCAGAGGAAAATATTACTGTGATATTACTGAACTTAAAGCAAGTAATTCTGAAACATCAAATGAATTAACATTATATGGTGTCCCTAGAGTTTCATATGCTTATGAAGATGCCCGTTGGCAAGCAGTTTCTATGGCAACTTATTCATTTAAAAGAGATAAGGAACAGTTTAATAAAGTCCTTAATGAAAAAATAAAGATTGAAAATGTCCCGGAAGATGAAAAGTATTCCTTTGGTAAGTCTCTATATATAAGTGAATCAGAAAGATACTTTCATCGTGATAAAACATGTGAACCATACTGGTATGAGTTCAAGGTTGATTCAGTAAGTAATTATAGTTCAAAAGAACTTTTCATTAAGGCAAATGAATTAATTGTTCAAGAATTAGAACTTATTAAAAACGACCTTAAAAATACCTCAAATAAAGAAGACTCACGAATATCTATTGAAAAGACTGAAGAAAATATTTATACACTTAATATTTATGGAAACGATGATACAATTGGTAATATCCTACAGAATGACATTTCTAGAAATATGATCGATGATGATTCTGATATTATTGTTTGTGGTTATAAAAAGGTTCATCCCTTAGAGAATATTATTATGTTTAATATTTCTCTAAAACAAAATAATAAAACAAATGAACAAAATCTAATTAAAATTATTGAAGTGTTTACTGAATCATCAAATAACTTAATTGATATCTATAATACAATGATTGCCGAAGCAAAGAAAAATCTCTAAAAAATGCGATTATAAATAAAAAATAACTTGCCAACTGGTAATCGGTCCATATAAGCATTTACATACTGTGAATTTATTTTACCCTTACCATTCTTATAATCACTATGTAGTTCTTTGATAAGTGGTTTAAATTCATACCTTATATCAGACCATTCTTTTTCTTTTTTAATTTTTAATGAAACATATGAATTGTATAACTCATTTTTTATCATATTATATTTATTTCTATAATTGTCAAACAAATATTGTTCCTCGGGGAAAAACTTTAAATATTCTGCCAATTTAAAACTTCTCCTTAATTCTATATAACTGAAAAATTTATTGTTATTATTAACCTTTAGTTTTTCCACATATTCATAATTAGGATTAATCCACTTTATCCTTAGAGGACCCCTTTTTATTGTAAAACCCTTTACAGAAAATAAATTATTATTTTCTAGATATAATTTAATATCTTCCTTTTCTAGTGACTTAATGTTTTCAATACCATCTATTGTAGGGTGTTCTTCCCTCTGTAATTTTGTAATCTTATCATCTCCGAGGTTATATACTTCATTCAGAAAAATGAAGTTTTTATAAACCGGTGTAATTATACGATTATCCTTATGTTGAAGTGTAAATGAATAACAATTATTTTTGTCCAATTTATCAAACCACTCTATACCATTTACCTTTTTAAATAATTCATGGAATGGTGTCTTTCCATCCCATTTATTTTTAGCACCAATGTTACTCCTTGTAGAGATTACCCATTCATCATTATGATAAAACATATTTACCATAACACCGTCTACAAGAGGTTCAACATAATATGTATTATCATAATCACTTATATCTATTTCTTCTTTCCTAAACGACTTTACAGGAGGAATACAAACAACGCGGTTAGTTTCACTATTAATTATTACACCCCTACAATATCTCATCCATTCATTATTTTCATAATCATAATCTACACCACGTTTTGCTTTTACTAAAATGAGTTTCAATAGACTGTATTTCCTAATGTATAAGTTGTTTTCTTTAAATTTACTAACATAATCGGTATTACCGTCAATAAAAGTTTGTAATTCCATTATTTAATAATAATAAGTTTCAATTTTTTAAATATTAATTAATATATATATAAGTAAGGGTATTATGGCAAGTAAATATGTTCCTCCCTCTGAAGATGGAAGATTTGAACACAGGAAAATGGAAGATGTAGATATATCAAGCGATGATGATGATGAAGGATTACCAATGGATAATGATGGAAATGTAGATTGGGTTAAATATTATCACAAACAAACACCTCAAATTGATAAGGAAGAATTTGAGAAATTGAAAAAGGATGGAAAAGGGAAAAAATCACCCTTCACCCCAGAATACGATGATACACCATTCTTAAACGATAATGATATTTATAATAAAATTAATGATGATGGAAACCTAGAGTTTATAGATTCTGAAAAGGATAGTCGTGAATTTGAAAGATTTGAAGAAGATGTAGACCCTGATTTCATTTTTGATGAAGAAGAAATAGAAGAAGAAGAGGAAGAAGAAGAAAATTTAGAGGAATATATATATAATAAATCATCTCCAGGTGAAGGAGATGCCTTTTTAATTATTATTGAAGAGGATGATCAACTTGATGATAAAATCATTTTTACCCATGAAATAAGGGAAAAAGATATAGTTTTTAAAGATGAGGATGATAATGATATTATACTCTATCTTGATGAAGAAAAAAATATTATACTTCAATCTGATGATTATCAGTATAAAATAGTAGAATTTGAGAGAATTCAAGAAATAGAACCAAAAGATCTTGAAGATGATAAATTATTCTTAACAAAGAACGTATATGATGATATCGAATTAGATGTAGAAGAATTAAAAGAAAAAGTTTATTCTATGATTGAAAGGAAAGAAAGTTTAATCACCGAATTGATATCTCTTTTTAATGCTCAAAAAAATAAACAAATGATATTAGATATTTGTGATATTTCCGAAAATTATATTCAGATGTTAAATGAAAATATTGGTAATGAATTTGATTATAATGATAAATTACCATTTCTTAAAAATGTAAAAGATGGCAAATACGAATTTCCAAAATGGATTATCCCAATTGTCAATAATGTTAAGAAAATATATAAAGAAGAAGGTGACATCTCAGAAGATTTTGAAGATATAAGTTCTGTTAATTTTGAACAAGAACTAAAGACAAAAAAAGATATTCTAGAAACAAACACTGAATATGAATCCCTTATATCAGAGTTCTACAAAACAAAACCATTTTATAATAAAGATTCA
>CEUZ01045840.1_pt1 | contig 13044 bp, 14 predicted proteins | sample 361511 | NCBI WGS metagenome assembly CEUZ01 (sample SAMEA2622822, study PRJEB7988) | marine metagenome | biome: marine biome (ENVO:00000447); feature: surface water layer (ENVO:00002042); material: "saline water (ENVO:00002010), including plankton (ENVO:xxxxxxxx)" | depth 5 m
TTTTTAATTTCATCATAAATTTTCATTTCCAAATTTTTAATAAATTCATCTCGGCTTAACCCGGGTTCAATTGGTTTTAAAAATGATACTGTAATTTTGCCGGGATATTTAACTATTCCATTTTTTGGCCAAACTTTACCTGAATTTAATGCTACAGGAATGCAAGAAATATTTAAAGCTTCATATATTCTTCCAACTCCTTTTTTAAAAGGCACTTTATCATTAAACTTTACCCTTGTTCCTTGCGGAAAAATTAACAAAGGTCTGTTTTCATCTTTAACAATTTTGGCAACTTTATCAAAAAAATTAAGATTTTCTTTTGTAGTTGTATCTCTTATTATTTCAATTGATTTAATTTTTTTTAAATATTGTCCAAATAAAGGTATTTTTAAAAGTTCTTTTTTTAAAATAAAGACAGGATAATCCAATACACTTTGCAAGGCAAAAGTTTCAAACATTGATTGATGCGCGGAAGCCACAAAATATTTTTTATTTTTAGGTATGTGTTCAATTCCTTTAAATTCCACTTTTGTGCTTAGAAATATTCTTACAATAAAAACTACATAATGACCTAAAAATTTCCCAAAAAATAATGTAATTTTTGCAGGTAAAAATAGTGCTGGTATTGCGATTAAAAAAACTACAACAATTCCAGTGTATAAGAAAAGATTAAATAATAATGATCTTAAGAAAAGCATTTAAATATAATTTAAAATTAATTATTAACTAAATTTTCAAAGCTTTGTCTTTTTCTGATCGTTTTATATTTTGAACCTTTAACCATAATTTCAGCAATTATAGGTCTGGTATTATAATTTGAAGACAAAGACATTCCGTAAGCACCAACATCAGTCAAGGCCAAATAATCACCTATTTTAATATTTGGAAAATTTTTTTGACTTAAAAATTTATCAGAACTTTCGCATATAGGACCTACGAATTGAAAATTTCCTCTAAATATATTTTTGGATTTTTTTAAAGGAAGAATTTGATGTTTTGATCCGTATAAGGCAGGTCTCATAAAATCATTCATGCCTGCATCTAAAATAATAAAATATTTTTTATTACTTTTTTTTATATGAATAATTTTTGTAATTAAAATTGCTGCGTTGCCTATTATAAATCTACCTGGTTCAAAAATAATTTTAGAGTTTTTATTTTTATTAAATTTATTAACTGCTCTAGCGTACTCTGATAAATTAATTTTTTTATCATTTTTTGAATAAGAAATACCCATACCTCCACCAAGATCAATAAATTTAAAATTAATTTTTGTTTTATTTATTATTTTATTGATAATAAATAATACTTTTTTAAATGGTTTTACACTTGTTATTTGGCTACCGATATGAACACTTATACCTTCTAATTTTAAGTTTTTCATATTTTTTATTTTTTTGCTTAGATTTATGAAGTCGTTATAGAGTAAACCAAATTTTTCATCTTTACCTCCCGTAGAAATTTTTTTATGAGTTTTACCTGTTACATTTGGATTTAATCTTATTCCGATTGGTATTTTATTTGGCATTTTATTTGATATTTTATTTATCATGTTGACTTCACTTTCTGATTCAACATTAATGAGCAGGACCTTTTTTTTTATTGCCATTCTTATTTCTTCTTCAGTTTTTCCAATACCAGAAAAAACTATTTTTTTATTACTTATTCCAGCCTTTATTGCTTTTACTAATTCTCCTATTGAGACAACGTCAGCTCCAGATCCCATTTTTTTTAACTCTCGAAGTAGAACTAAATTAGAATTTGATTTTACTGAAAAGCATATAATCGGATTTACAGTTTTAAACGCATTACTAAAAGAAGAAAAATTTTCTTTTATTTGTGTGAGTGAATAACAATAAAATGGAGTTTTATATTTCTTAGCTAATTTAACAGCTAATACATTATCTATACGAAGGCTATTTTTCCTAAGTTTGATGTAATTCATTTTATTAAACTAATTTTATATTTTTTTTATAATTACTCTGAGATTTATACTCAGGTCTGTCTTTTACTCCACAAGCAACGCATAATAGACAAGCTATTATAATTAAAGAAAATTTTTTCATTATTTAAATTCCTTTTTTAATTTAGATATCATTTTTTTTACATTTTTAGTAGAAGTTCCTCCATAAGAATTTTTTAAATTTACTGAATTTTCAACATTAAATACTTTCATTACATTTTTTTCCAAATTGTTAGTCGTTTTTTTCACTTCATTAAAATTAAGTTGATCTAACCTTTTTTTGTTTTTTTCAGAGTAATTAACTAATTTGGCAGAAATTTTATATGCATCTCTAAAGGAGAGATTATTTTTTTGTACAAGATAATCAGCAAAATCGGTTGCTGTTGTATAACCTTCTTTGGATAAATGTAGCATTCTTTCTTTGTTTGGTTTTAAACTTTTAATTAGCTCATTTGATATAATTAAAGATTCAACAAGTGTGTCATAACTATTAAAAACTAAAGTTTTGTCTTCTTGCATATCTTTATAATAAGATAGTGGTAAACCTTTCATGGTAGTTAACATAGCTTGCAAAGATCCAAAATTTATACCAGCTCTACCTCTAATTAATTCGGCAGGATCTGGATTTTTTTTTTGAGGCATAATTGAGGAGCCTGTTAACATTTTGTCATCAAGTTTAATAAGTCTAAATATATCAGAATTCCAAATAATTAATTCTTCTGCTAATCTTGATATATGCATAGCGCATATAGAAGCTGAAGATAAAAAATCGAGAGCAAAATCTCTATCTGAGACAGTATCAATAGAATTTCGTGTGGGTTTTTTAAAACCTAATTTTTTAGAAGTAAAATTTCTATCTATTTTATAGGAAGTTCCAGCTAACGCACCTACACCTAACGGACATTGATCAATATAATCGACATTGTTAAAAAACCTTTTTTTATCTCTTTTAAACATTTCAACATAAGCAAGCAAATAATGGGCAAATGAAATTGGTTGAGCATTTTTTAAATGTGTAAAACCAGGCATAATTACGTGAACGTTTTTTTCAGCTTTTTGTATAAAGCTTTTAATTAAATTATTTAATTGCTCAATTATTTTTTTTGAAGATTTTTTTATCCATAATTTAAAATCTGTTATTACTTGATCATTTCTAGATCTAGCAATATGCAAATAGCCTGCGTCATTGCCAATAATTGCAAATAGTCTTTTTTCAATATTTAAATGAATATCTTCATATTTTTTATCAAAATAAAATTTTTGATTCTCAATTTCTTTCCTAATTTTTTTTAGTCCGTTTATTATTTTTTTACCTTTTTTTTTATCTATTATTTTCTGTTTGATTAGCATTTGAGCATGTATGATTGAACCCAAAATATCTTCTTGAAACAATCTTTTGTCAATATCGATTGATGCTCCGATTTTTTCAAAAATTTTTGATGTCGATTTATTAAATCGACTACCCCAAACTGCTTTATTTTTATTTTTCATGTGTTAAATTCTTATCTCAATGTTTACGAATCAAAAAATTATAAAGCTTTTAATTTTTATCTTCTGTTTTAATATTTTTTCATCAATATCACAAACAAACGAAGATGTTCCACTTAATAATATAGCTATAAATGAAATTCCAAAGCCAATTTCAGCAATTATATTTGAAGATCTTTTGGGTAACGAGATTCACTTAAAAGATTATAACGGCAAACTTATAATTGTGAATTTTTGGGCAACCTGGTGTGCTCCATGCAAAGAAGAAATGCCATCGCTAGATAACCTTTATCAAAATAATAATTTTAAAAATTTACAAGTTTTTGCAGTAAATATGGAACAACCAAATGCTTTAAAAACAAAAAAATTTTTTAAAGATCTTAATATTAAAAAATTAAAAATATACTTTGATAAAAAACTTAATTTTGTAAAAGAATTTAAACTAAGAGGAGTTCCGACCACGGTTTTGATTAATAAAAAAGGTGAAGAGTTTGCAAGGATCATTGGCACTGTTGATTTTCAAGATGAAAAATTTCTAAAATGGTTAAAAAAATATGACTAATTACAATTTAAATGCAACAACTATTTCTCCATTATCACAAAAAAAAGCAGAGCAAGTTATTATATTGCTTCATGGGTATGGTGGAGATGGGAAAGATATAAGCACTCTTGCAATTAATTGGCAAAGATTTTTACCTGAAGCTATCTTTTTATGTCCTGATGCACCAGAAGTTTGCAGTGTCAATCCCCAAGGTTATCAGTGGTTTGATCTATCTTCAGATAATCAAGAAATAATTCTTGAAAAATCTTTAGTAGCTGAAGAAAAATTAAGTCAATTTATTGATCAAGCTTTAAATAATTTACAACTAAGTTCTAAAAATTTGGCATTAGTAGGATTTAGCCAAGGCTGCATGATGAGCCTTCAAGTTGGATTAAAAAAAGCTTTTTCAACAAATTGTCTAGTTGGTTATTCTGGTAAAATAATTAATAAAAATCATCTTCTAACCAATATAAATTCAAAACCAAAAATATTCTTAATGCATGGTGCCGACGATACAATTGTTCCAGCAACACACTTGCTAGAAGCTAAAGAATATTTAAATAATAGAGGAATTAAAATAAAAACTAAAATTTTTAAGAATTGTGACCATAAAATATCAGTAGAAGGAATAAGTCTAGGCTTAAGTTTTTTAAAAAAAAATCTTTTATAATTGAAACATTTTTTTAACAAACTATTTCTTGCAAAACTTATTTTAATCCGCTAGTTTATTAAGCATGATTATAGCTGCTTCTGAAAAAGTACCTTTGGAAAAATGTCCTGCATTAGTATTAAATGCTGACTTTAGACCTTTAAGCTATTATCCATTATCCTTATGGTGTTGGCAAGATGCAGTTAAATCTGTTTTTTTAAACAGAGTTAGTATTGTATCAAATTATAAGAGAAAAATTAGAAGCCCATCTTTTGAAATGAATTTACCAAGCGTTATTGCTTTAAAAAGTTTTATAAAACCTTCTGAAAATCCAAACTTTACAAGATTTAATGTTTTTTTGAGAGATAAATTTACTTGTCAATATTGTGGAGATAAAAGAGATTTAACTTTCGATCATTTGTTACCAAAATCAAAAGGTGGAGTAACAGATTGGGAAAATGTAGTTACAGCTTGCTCGACGTGTAATGTAAAAAAGGGCGGCAGATTATATTCTGTTTCTGGTATGAAGCTAAACCGTAAACCATTTATTCCAACTGTTGATGATTTACATCAAAATGGTAGAAATTTTCCACCAAACTTCTTACATGAAAGTTGGATGGATTATTTGTATTGGGATGTCGAATTACTTCCGTAATAAATTTAGATTTTTTCTGAAATTGATATTGCTATTTTAGATCCTGTTTTAATTACCTTGTCCATAATTGAGTAAATACCTTTGTTGGTACTTCCTTCTTCATAGGCAATATTTTTATGATTTATTTCATCTCCTTTAAATTTTTCGATTTTTTCTTTTAAATTTTTTTCATCATTACCTAATTTTTCAATCTGATTTTGATAATGTTTTTCAATCACTTCTTCTACTGCCGCAGTACATAACATAGTAGCTTTTTTACCAAGCATAGCCGTTCCAAATCCCAGTGTAACGCCCATTATGTCCCACAAAGGTAGAAAATAAGTAGGTTTTATTTTTCTTTTTTGAATTTCCTTTTCGAAGTATTCTAAATGTTCTTTTTCGTGCTGTTTCATCATTTCGATCTTCTGTCTTAAAGATTCGTCCTGTTTTATTGTTTGTAATGCTAACAACTGGCCTTCATATATTTTCATAGCACCACGTTCACCAGCATGATCTACTCTAATAATTTCTTCTAAGATTTTTCGGTCAGTTTTTTCCATAATTTATAAATAATCTTATAAATATAACACTTAACACAATGGACAACATGGCATTTATTGCAGCAAGTGAAAAACCAAATACTGCAAAGTCAACATCTTTACAACTTAAGGTATTTTGTTTTAATTGCTCTAAAAGCTGTTCTTTTGACAATGTTTCTGCGAAATTTTCAGTCGTACAAGCTAAAGATTCTTTAAAAAAACCTTGCTCTATGCCGAAATGATAAAAAGCCAAAATAGAGCTAATAAAAAAAAGAAAAAATAATATTAATAAAGCTATTTTATCATAGTTCTTAATTAGTAAAATTTTTATTAAAAATACAATTGAAAGAAAATATGGAATTCGTTCATAAAGACATAATTTGCAAGGCTTATAGTCTAATTTGTATTCAATTATAAAAGCAGAAATTAAAATTAGAGAAACAAATATTAATAAACAAAATATAAATTTTTTATTTAATTTCTTTATCATTTTTATTTAAAACACAAAGTAAATTCCTATAACGGCAAGGACAAGTATTGCTGCAATAACAATACTCCACTTTGTTCCATGTTTATCTAAAAATGGACCTAATTTTTCTCCAAATTTATAAGTTAGGTATGCGACTAAAAAAAATCTCAAGCCTCTTGTAAAAATACATATAAAAATAAATGATACCAAGTTAAAATGAATTATTCCGCTAGAAATAGTTAAAAGTTTGAAAGGTAAAGGTGTAAAGCCTGCAGTAATTAATATTCCTAACCAGGCAAAAAAACCTCCCCCAGATGTAAATTGTTCTTTAAAATTATCAGAATATTCATAACCATAAAATTCAAAAATTTTTATCGCAATTTCATTTAAAGAATAACCAATATAATAACCAAATAATGCACCAAGTACTGAAAAACTGGTTGCTATTAAAGCTATTCGAATAAATTCATTTTTCTTTGATATTACCATTGGAATTATCATCACATCTGGTGGAATTGGGAAAAAAGAACTTTCTATAAATGCTTCTATAGCTAAAATTGGTTTGGCGTATCTGTGGCCAGCCCAGACTACACATTTATCGTATAATTTTTTTATCATATCAAATCAAATTTTTATAAAACTTTTTTTAATTGCTTTGTCCCACTTTTTTTTTGACTCAGTATCGAATATGATATTTAAATCAATATCTGATAGAATCCAATGATCTCTTTCCATTTCACCTTCTAATTGACCGTCTCCCCACCCAGAATAGCCTAAAATAATTAAAATTTTGTTAGGCCCTTTATTTTTAGCTATATCAGATAAAATTTCATAGTCTTGACTAATTGAAATATCTCCATAGTTCTTAGTACTTTTACTTTTATATTCAGTTGAATGTAATACAAAAATTTCTTTTGGTTCAACAGGCCCACCCCAAAATATTGGTACATCTATTTTAAATAGTTCCTCTCTTTCTTCTGATGTATTTAGAGAAGAATCTATCAACAATGCAATTGGCATTGTTCCAATTCTTTTGTTAATTACAAGTCCCCAAGCTCCGTTTTCATCACTTTCAATCATGGTAATTACGGTCTCACTAAATCTACTATCATTCATTTTTTCAGTAGCAATTAGAAAGTGATCTTTTACACTGCTATAAAATTTTCCTCTGAGATAATTTTTTGGACCTTCTGCATAAACAATTTCATAATTAAATGAAAATGTTATTAAAAATAAAAATAACAATTTTATTCTTTTATTCATAAATAAATATACTAACACATATTAATATACCGCTTCTCTTCTAGGGAGTAATATATGTTCGATTCCCGCCGAGATTGCCATTTTTTTATTATCTATTAAATAAATTCAAAACATGATGTAATCGCTAGAAAATTTAATATTAAAAGAGATAAGGGAGTGGGCGAATGGCGGAACTGGTAGACGCGCAGGACTCAAAATCCTGTAGTAGCAATACTGTGAGAGTTCGAGTCTCTCTTTGCCCACCAAAATTATATGGATTTAGATAAATTTAACAATTTAACTGATTTATTTTTTGACCAATCAGAAAAAATAAAAAAGGAAGATATTTTTTTAGAATGGCTTAATAAAGTTAACAGAAAAAAATTTACTTGGGAGCAAACGCAAAACTGTATCTTCAAACTTGCAAAAATTTTAAAAGAATATGTGAAAGAAGGTGATAGGGTTCTTCTTGTATCAGAAAATAGACCCGAATGGTTAATAAGCGATTTATCTATAATGTTGTCAAATGCGATTACTGTTCCTGCCTATTCTACTTACACAGAAAATGATTATAGATATTTAATTGAGGATTGTGAGCCAACCGCTGTCATTGTTTCCAATAGTAGTATGCATAAAAAATTAGAAAAAATTATCACAGAAAAAGAATATATTAAAACCATAATTACTTTTGATAATATCACAAGAGAAGAAAGTAAAAAAAAGTATTTTCAATTTGAGAGCATAACTAAAACCGTATTATCAGAAAAAGATAAAATAAAAACTACTAATCAAAAAAGAAATTCACCAGCTTGTATAATTTATACGTCAGGTACTGGTGGAAATCCAAAAGGTGTAATTTTAAGTCATGGAGGGATATTAAATAATTTAAAAGGTGCAAGTGAAATTTTAAAACCATTAATTGACAAAAAACCAACTTTTTTGACTTGGCTGCCTTTGTCCCACTCTTATGAACATACTGTACAATTTGTACAGATATCAGTTGGAGCTAAAATATTTTATGCGGAAAAAATTGAGAAACTTTTAGAAAATATTTCAGAATCTAAACCAACAATAATGACTGCAGTCCCTAGATTTTATCAAAATCTTTATAACAAAATAAATATAAATATTAAAAAAGCAACTAGAATTAAACGGTATATGATTAATTCGACAATAAAATTAGGGAGAAAAAAATTATTAAAAGAAAATATGAATTTTTTTGAAAATTTATTAAATTCTTTATTGAGTTTTTTAGTTAGAAAGAAAATTAAAAAACAATTTGGTGGGGAGTTAAAAGCTTTTGTTTCTGGAGGTGGTGCTCTCGACAAAGAAATTGGTGAATTTTTAAATGCACTTGGTCTACCAACTTTACAAGGGTATGGTTTGACCGAAACTTCGCCTGTAGTGAGCTGCAATCCTATTGATGAAATTAAGATAGAAACAGTAGGACCTCCTTTTAAAGGAAACAAAGTGAAAATAGCTGAAGATGGAGAAATATTAGTCAAGGGAGAAAATGTAATGTTAGGCTATTGGAATAATACGGAAGAGACGAAAAAAGTTCTTAGAGATGGTTGGCTCTATACAGGTGATATTGGAGAGATTGATAAAGAAAACGGCTATCTAAAAATTACAGATAGAAAGAAAGATATAATCGTAAATGCAGGAGGGGATAATATTTCACCAGCAAAAATTGAAAATTTTTTATCAAATTCTGAAGCAATAGATCAGTGTATGGTATATGGCGATAAAAAGAATTATTTAGTAGCACTAATTGTTCCAACAAAAGAATTTAAGGGTAACAAAGACAAAATAAAAATAATTATCAATGATATTAATGAAGAATTAACTTTAGCTGAAAAAGTTAAAAAATTTTATTTAATAGAAGAAAATTTTTCTATTGAAAATGGTTTATTAACACCCACGATGAAAGTAAAAAGAAATAAAGTTACTCAAAAATATAAAGATATTTTAGAAAGTCTTTATAAAAAATAATAAATCTTTACCAATCAACCCATTAAATAAACATTGTTATTACTTGTTTTTTTATAATTTAAAAAAAAATTTTTTCTATTTTTATTTTTAAAAAAAATTGTCAACATAATTAGTGTTTGACATAAGCAAAAAAATAAATAAGTCTTTAAAATATAACGAATCACACTTGATTTGTTTTGATTAAAACAATAGGGAGCTAAAATGGCTAAACGTAGAAAAAAAGGAAAAAAGAAAAAAAAGGCTAAAAAAAGAAGAAGAAGAAGAAGATAAGTTAATTCTTTTTTAATTTGACGCCCTCCTTACAAATTGTAGGAGGGCGTTTTTTTTATACTATCTTTTCCTGTTGTGCCGAAAAGTTTTCATCTCTCTTCAAAGCTTTGTCCATTTTAATTTGCGCCTTTTCTTTTAAAACGACTTCAAATTCTGATTTTAATCTTTCATAAGCTTTTTCAAAAAGCTGTCTTTCGCTATAAGATTGTTCTGCTAGTACGTCCGTCTTTTTGTTTAAATCTCTGACTACTTCTGCTAATTCATAAAGTTTGCCTGAGTTAATTTTTTGTTCATATTCTTGTGCTCTTCTACTCCACATAGTCCTTTTAATTCTTGGTTTACCTTTTAAAATATTAATAGCTTTATTAATTTGGTTGATGCTTGAAACAGATCTTAAAAGAGATTGTTGATTAACTGGTAGCTGTAAAGTAACCTTATCTTTTTGTATAAATATACTGTAGCACATTACATCTATATTTCCTATCATGGCTTTTTTAACAGCATTTATTTGTCCAACGCCGTGTGAAGGATATACAACATAATCATTAATATTGTAGATTTTTTTTTCAGTAGCCTGTTTTTTAATTTTTTTTATTTCAATTTTATCATCTGATTTAACAGTATTTTGATTTATAAATTTTTTTGCTATTATCTTAGGTTGTTTTTTAATTTTTTTAATTTTTTTTTTCTTTTTAGGCATAAATATATTTTTTTAATCTCCTTTTCCTGGTTTTTCACTTAAGTATTTTAGTTTATCTTTTACTCCTCGCCAGCTAGCCTCATCCTGAGGTACGTCATTGGGCCTTTTTTTTAATATATTTGGCCAAACATTACTATACTTTTTATTTATCTCTACCCACTTTTCTACTTTTTCATTTGTATCAGGTTCAATAGCGTCAATTGGACATTCAGGTTCACAAACACCACAGTCAATACATTCATCAGGTTTAATAACAAGCATATTTTCACCTTCATAAAAACAATCCACAGGACACACTTCTACGCAATCCATTAGTTTGCATTTGATACATTTATCATTAACAACATAAGTCATTTATTATTTTCAGAATTGCGAACTTTAAGTTTTATCATTCCGCTATCTTTATCTGAAATGTATAGTAAGCCACACACTCTCCTGATTAAATTTGACTCGTAGATATCACTAGTGCTGTCTGAATATACAATTTTCCAAAGTATTTCAATTATTTTTAATCTAAATTCCATTGGACTCTTTTTGATTTCTTGAGTGAATCCAACAAGTTGGTTTGATTCTTTCTCTTTTTTCTCGGCTTGCTTTATTATATTTTCCACATCATCAGTTTTTGCTATGTTTAAATTAATTAGTGCTTTTTTAATAATTTCTTTTTCATGATTGCTATAATTTTCGTCTATTTTCGCCGCATGTATTAAAAGAGCTGCAGTTAATATCTCTTTTGAGTTTTCTTTTTTTTTTTCTCTATTAAAAATTTTTTTAAACATTTATCTTAATCTTAATTCAGATAGTTTATCGAAAGCACTGTTTTTATTAGCTTTTTTAGCAATTTTGTTATAATTTTTTATAAACTTAGGTCTATAAGTGAAAGACTCACCTTCATCTTTTTCATTTTTAACAGATTTATAATGCATTAACTCTAGAAGTGTTAAAAAGTTTTCCTTATTACAACCAATTAGATTAATCATATTAGAATCTATTTTAAATATTTTATCTTTAGTATTTTCTATAATTTTTATGAAAAATCTTTCAAGTATGTCAACTCTTATATAAAATTTATCAAAATTTTCAAAACCACATATAAGTAAAAATTTTTTATTTTTTTTAGTTTCATCCTTTAAAAAATTTAATCCTGATTTTGGAATTGTATATTTTCGATCATTTGAAAAATATAATTTCCATAACTTAATTCTTAAATTTACTGCATTAGGTTTTAGCATTCTTGGAAGAAATATATGATATCTTCCAAGCTTTATTCCTACCTTTTTTAGATCAAATCTATCTTCTTTAGAAATATTTTTTAAAGTTGTTTCAATCGTTTCTCTTTTAATTACACCATTATTTTCAAACAGCTGGTAGCATAAAGCTCTTGCATAATTGTTTTTAAATTTTGCTTCACTTAATCTTACAAGATCTGATAATTCGTTAGTAATTAGTTTGTTGAGTTTTTCTTCTAGGTTAATCATTAGTTTTTCTTTTGATTCTTGATCAATAGCTTCATCGGTCATCAATTCAATTTTCGGGTTTAAATAATTTTTTCCTGCTTTGAGATATGCTATTGGGTGGTCTTTCCAATAAATTTTATAATCATCATCTAAACTTAAAACCTCGCTTTGAATTATTTTGTTTACTCTTCTGAACAATTCAGGAGCTATTGCTTGTCTAGCAGCTTTTTTTAAGGATTTTATATCTGTTTTTAACGAATCTGCTTTTAGATCTAACTCCAGCTTTAATCCCTTCAATCTACCTATATACTGATTGTCTATCATAACTTCATTTTCATTTTTAATTTCAGTTCCCAATGCAATATCTTGTTTTAAACTTCTTGCTAAAATACTTATTCTTTTGTCGACAAAACTCTTTGTAAGCTCTTCGTGCAGTTTATCTGAAAGTTTATCTTCAATATATTTCGTTCTTTCAATCCAGTAATCAGAATTATCAGCCCAATTTTTTTTATTTGCAACATAGGACCAAGTTCTAACGTTAGAAATTCTATTAGCGAGTGTATCAATATTTCCTTCGTATATGTCCAAGTGTTTGAGTTGTGTTTTCATATAGTCGTTTGAAACTTTTCTGTTTTTTGACGTTAGGAATTCAAAAACTTTTTTTACTATAGCCAAGTGATTACCGTATGCTTTTTTTGAAAAATCTGGAATTTGACAACATTCCCATAAAGTTTGAATAATTTCTTTAGTATTATCAATCTCTATTTTATTATTTCCCTTTGTTAATAGTTTAAGAACTTTTTCATCTTCACAATCTGCGATTCTTCTAAAAAATTCTGAACTAGGCTTTTGTTCAAGAGATTCATATAATTTTTCCAAACTGTCAAAAATCAATTCGGAATTTCTCCAGTAAACCACATTTATATTATTTAATTCATGTTTTTCTATTTTTTCAATTTCATCAGCAGATAAGCTTTCACATTGTCCTGTTAAACCAAAATTTCCATCATTGATATGTCTGCCTGCTCTTCCTGCTATTTGAGATATTTCACTTAAATTTAATCTTCTTGTTTTTTTTCCATCAAATTTTTTTAAATTTG
>CEUZ01077034.1_pt1 | contig 13043 bp, 9 predicted proteins | sample 361511 | NCBI WGS metagenome assembly CEUZ01 (sample SAMEA2622822, study PRJEB7988) | marine metagenome | biome: marine biome (ENVO:00000447); feature: surface water layer (ENVO:00002042); material: "saline water (ENVO:00002010), including plankton (ENVO:xxxxxxxx)" | depth 5 m
GCCAAAGCTAATGGTGTTGTTTTTTTTGAATACGATGATGGGGAAAGCTTTCAGATTCAATTTATAAATGATAAGCCTGTAAGTGAAGGCCCTAGTTCTATTCAAGGGGCTGCTAAAGATCAATTAGATCAGATAAAAAAGTTTCTAAATCTAAATTACGCAGAATTAAGGGAAAAGATCTCCAGTATTGATAAAACAATGGATGATTTTAATAAACTTGTTAACGAAACTGATGCTCAAATAGAAGCGACCACAAAAAGAAGTAAATTTGCCTCTAAGCGCTCACTATTTATTAAATCAACTCAAGAATTGTTAGCTATTTTAGGTTACAAACTTGGTAAAGCTGATGGCATAAGTGGGCCACTAACTGCTGCAGCTATAGAAGCTTTTAAACAAGATCAAGGCTTAGCTGAGGATCTATCAGATGAAAATCTCTTAGTTGAGCTACAAAAACAAGTAAGAAAAGAGTCGAATGCAGGAAATGATAGCTTAGCTCCCAAAGAGCTGACTTTGGCTAGCAATGGGACAGGTTTTTTTGTGAGCAATGATATTGTCGTTACAAATCAACATGTGATCAATAATTGTGCTTACCTTTCTGACTCACAAAATAATATTCTAGAAATAGTTACAGTAGATAGATTGAATGATCTAGCCGTATTGAGATCTCCTATTAAATCAAAAGATTATATTTATCTTGATGATGATCCAGAATTAGGTGAATTAGTTTATGTGGCTGGATTTCCCTTAAGTCTTGAAACTTTAAATTTTACCAGTGGAGCTGTAAGTGCGTTAGTCGGTGGCGAAAAAAATATCACTCAATTTCAATTTACGGCACCAATTCAGCCAGGCAATAGTGGTGGTCCTGTGCTTAATGCTTGGGGCAGTCTTATTGGAGTGGCCTTTGCCAGTATAAATGCAGTAGGAATCTTAGAGTCTCGTGGCGTAATACCACAAAATATTAACTATGGTATTAAGCTAGATGTAATTCGAGATATATTGACTGAGTATGATATTGATTATGATGAAGGTCGTGCATACTGGTTCAAACCTTCTCAAGAAGATGTCGCTCAGCTAGCAAAAGACACAACTATATTAATTAATTGCTTTAAATAAACTTAAGAATCTGGTTGTTCTTCAAATCTGCCATCAAAGAATTGCTTTTGCTCTCTTACCCAAATTAAGCCATCATCGACATTAGAATAAATGACATAAAGATCTCCGTTTAGACCTTCTTTCTCAAGATGAGCATTCATAGCCAATATTTTATATAAGCCGCCAGACTTTAAGTGTTTAAAACATTTACCTGTCTTATTTTCCATATAATCTATAATTCAAATTTATCTTTAATTTTATCTAATATAAAGGACTTACCAACTCTCTGACATTCAATAAATGCTTGGATATTTTCTGAATTCTTTTTCACTTCTTTCATAGCAAAATTTAAAATTAATTCAGAATCGCAATAAGCAAGGATAAATCTTCTTATTAGTCTATCTTCAATACGATATAAATTAATTAAAAAGTCTTCCCTCATAAATAAATCTTCTACATCATATATGCCATCTATACCTGAGCGTGATAGACAAAATTCAAGAATATGTCTATCAAACTTTTGTGGCTCTGGTAAATAATCCCATACTTTTATATTTCTATTGCAAGAGAGCTTGCAGAAATTAAAGTCACCTTGAAATTTTTCAGGAAGCTTGCAAAAAGATTTTGGTGACTTTGTTATGGCTTCCAAACACAATTCCTTATTAAGAAAATTCTCTGGAATAAATTCAATAGATTTTGGTGAACTTTTTATAGCGCAACTAACTAAATTATCATCCAGGAATATCTCCTCGATATCTTGTATGCTTTCACCATTGGCTGTTAAGGCTTCTTCTAATATTCTTTTATCATTTTTATGATCTTGAGCCAAAGATCCTATAAAGAATGGTGCATGCCTAATTACAGACAAGATAAATTCTTTATCATCCATTAAAATTCTGGGTACATAATTTAAAATTACTTCCCCATCTAACATTTTATTTTTTTGTTCGACTAAATTTCGTATAAATGTTGCAGAGGCAAGAAACTTAGATGGCAAATCATCTAAAAATCCAGTAGAAAAAGAGTGAAGCTCTTTTTTTTGCCATTTTATTAGTTCTCTGCCTTCAAGCTTTGAATTGGGTAATTGTTTTTTTTGTAAATTTATCCAATTTTTAAGAAGGTTTTTCTCCTCCTGGGATATCGGTTTAAATATATCGTATTGCATAGTCATATCTCCTTTATTTAATTAAAAACTAAGGGTTGGACAGTTAAGGTCTATATAGAAAATGTATAAAATTTGTACTAAATTAGAATATTGAGAAAAATATGGAAATAAGCAAAGAAAGACTAGAAGAATGGTTCAGCGAAAAATCATTGGCCTTCAAACAAAAAATAAGAGATGAGGCAGTAAAAAGAGCTAAACAAACTTTAAGAAAGACCGGCAGAAAAATTGATGAAATATCACCATCTGTCTACAAAGAAATGATTTCTGAAGAGGAAGAAGATCTAAAACGTAAAGCAATGAGATGGGGTGTTGCTTCAATAATATTTGGGGGATTCATGCCATGGTGGTAAATGATTAATTGGTTAACAAGAATTGGCTTCTGGGCTGTAATAGTAGCCAACTGGAGACTATTAATAAAGCTAGTTTTTATAGTGCTTTGTTATTTTATATCTGAAAGTTTATTTTCAAGGTGGCTAGATCCAACACTTGATTTCCAACAAAACACAAGATTTACAATTCTTGTTATGAATACAATAGTCACAATTCTTCTTTTTATTTGGTTTTTGCTGTCAATAAAAAATATTCTTTGGATAAATAAAGCAAAAAAAGCTATAGAAGTAGACAAATCCTTTAAAGCTGCTCCGGAAAATTATACGGCTCTGGAAGATGTTAGAAAAACACCAGAATTAAAAAAACATGATTAATTTTGAAGATAGTTCTCAGATGAGAAAATTTTCAGAAGAGATGAAAAAATTTCATGAACTTACTTTAAAAGCTTTAGTTCATTTTGCATATATAGATGAAGATTATGATGAAAAGGAAAAAAGCATAGTAAAAAATTACGCTGAAAAATATAATTTAAATGCACATTATGATGTTTCAGTATTTAGTAATTCCACAAAATCAAAAGAAGATTTCTATAAAATTGTTAATAAGCTATCTAAACTTGAACTTGGTAAAGATTTTGTTCTATATAATCTTATGCATCATTTACATGAAATGGCTGACGCAGATGGCTTAGTTCAAGCACAAGAAATAGAATTATTAAATTTTATAAAAAATAAAATGAGTCCGAGAGCACACTCAGAAATTATTTTTGATAAGACCCAAGATGAGATCATAAATCAAGACTATTCTGCAAGACTGACAGTGCAAGCATTACCAGGGTTTGGTAAAACAGATACCATTGCAAGAAGAATAATCAAGTTATATGAGGAAGATAGGATAAGAGCAAGTGAGATAATGTGTGTTAGCTACACTCGAGCTGCTGTTAAAGAGATGAAAATGAGACTCGCAGAACTCTTAAAAAAAGAAAAGAGAAACTTTCCAGCAAGTATAAAAATCCTAACTCTTGATAAATATGCAACTGCAAGCAATTTTCAAATGGATGAAAAATATAGTGTAATCAACTACCAATATACATGGAAAAAATTCTTAGAATTACTTGATGATGAAAACAAATTTGATTGGCGAGATTCACATAAACAGCTTAAACATATTTTCTTTGATGAAAGCCAAGATATTACAAATGCTGATCAACAACCAAGAAGAAAAGCATGTGAGAAATTAATCGAATTAGCATCAAAAGATTGCGGAATCACAGTATGTGGTGACACTCTTCAACAAATATTTGGCTACGCTGCCAGAACTAAAGATGAAAAAATCAGTCTTTTACAAAATTTAGAGAAAGATAAAAATATAAAAAGCTTTGAACTTACTACTAATTATAGGGCTAGAAACAGCAACCAATTAGAACTAGTAGAAGAACTTGCTATAGATATCATGAGAATGGATTCTAGTGAAATAGAAAGTATGGATAATCCACTTTTGAACATTGCGAAAAAATCTAAAGGTAATAAAATTTTTTATGCGGTTGATAATTCTTTAATCCTTTTTAGAACGAATAAGGAAGTTTTGTCAGCTTCCTATAATTTGCAATCTCTTGGAAAAGACTACCGTCTAGGAGTGAAGCCAGATCTTCTTGAAAGCTATTATGAAAGCTGGGTAAATAAATTTTTTAAGTATTTCCATGAAAATAAATTAGATGAAGTTAACAGAAAAGAATTTAATAAGTTTTTTAAATCTCTTCCAGCTAGATATCAATTAGAAAAAAATATTGACGGCATATGGCAGCTAATATATAACTTCTGTAGTTCTGGTGAGGACACAGTATCAATAGATTTATTTAAAGAAAAACTTAGGAAATCTTCAAATAAATTAATTGAATTTACTTCTTCAGACTATGGTTTTAGAGGTCCAAAAATCTCTACAATTCATTCTTCAAAAGGGACAGAAGCAGATATCGTGAGTGTTCACAATTATTTAGAAGAAAGAAAAATTTCGGATGCAGATGAAGCAAAGGTCGCATATGTAGCGATTTCTAGGGCAAAAAGGGAAGTTAAAATATATGATCAAGCTAGTCAAAGAAGATGGAAAAGAAGTGTTAAATTTAAAAGACAATATTCATTTAAAAGTCCAAGTCTTAATGATTCAAAGGCAATATTAAATATAGAAACAGGAATAAAGGGCGACTATGATCCAATTAGCATTGTTTCAAATAGGCTAAAAGCTAATGAAGTTGATGAAACACAAGATTTATTAGAAAAAATATACGTTGGAAATAAAAATTTTGAGATCTTTGCTCATAGACAAAATTCAAAAAAGCCTTTCAGAATCTTCTTAGTAGATCACCATAATCAGAGACATAAACTTGGAAATTTTACAGATAATTTATCTCTCGCTGTTAATGGAATTACAGTTCAAAGTAGCTTTATTCCGAGCTCAATGAAAGATCTTTTTTCAATGCCAAATGAAATTAGAGGTTTACACTTAATGGATATTGGAACCTATAAATATCCTGGCGATTTAGATGAACTTCCTATTCTAGAAAAATATAAACAAATAGGCTGTTGGCTATATCCAATATTTTATTCTTTGCAGCCATATGTTTTTGTGCGAAAAAAATGAGCCAAACTAAAGTTAGAGAAATAATCATAGATAGATTTAAAGAAGATCTTATTGGTCCTGTAGACGGAATTAATGAAGAATTATTTAAAGATCCAGATTATAACTATCATTCTGGAAAGCTCTATCCTACAGGTGAAGATATAAATGAAATAGATAAAGATGATATGAATGAAGGCTTTAGCACTAAGTCAACATCACATGATTTTTGTGATGACCAAGTCAAAAAATTTAAACAAGTATCATCTATGGGATTGTCATGCATGCTCAATTCTGAAAAAGACCCAACAATAAATATTGAGATAAACTTCGGCTTTTATATTAAAAGCTCAGTAGTAGAGGAAAATGAAGATGGAGAATCAAAAGAAATCAATAAATGGGATAGAAAACAATTTACTAATAATTTTCAATTAAAACTAGACGATAAATATGAGAATTTTTCTGGGGATCTTGAATGTAAAATATTGAGTAGTTTAGTTGATGACTATCCGGGTTATTTCTATTCTTCTGAAGTTATTCCTAGGTTACATCTAAAAACAAGATCAATTGATAAAAATAAGACTAGTTTTTCAATTTTTTTTATTAATGGTTCCAGATCAAGTGATGTAAATAAAGTTATTCTTTTTCAAACTAAATTATCTGTTAGCTCAGATTCTCAAATTTTTTTAGAACTTAAAAATAAAACAAATGAAATTTATACAAAAAATTTAACTAAAACTTATTCAACCGGTCACACTGCTTCGACAAAAGAATTTTTTAAAGATGGGGAAATCGAAAAGATTTCTACATCATGGGTTCCAGAGTATTTTCATGCTGATATTGACCCGGATGGCAATGAACTTATGAAAAATATTGATTTCTTTGCTGATGAGTTATCTGAAATGAAAAGCAATGATCTTATTGATAAATTTAAAAAATTAGCAAGCACTTATAAAGATTGGTTAGAGAATGAGAAGCCCAAAAATCCTTCTAAATTACAAGAAGATAGATTTAAGGAGATTGGCTCGATAATACAAAGATTTAATTCATCAATAGATTTTCTTGAGAAGGATAAAAATTCGATAAAAGCCTTTCAGCTTGCTAATAAAACTATTTTATTAAGCTCAAAGTTTGCAAACCCAGAAAGAAAGTTTAAGTGGAGACCTTTCCAGATTGGTTTTTTTCTATTATCGATAGAATCAATTCTTAATAAGAAGTGCAAATATAGAGATATTGTTGATTTACTTTGGTTTCCTACTGGTGGTGGTAAAACTGAAGCATATCTTTTGTTAACAGCTACTCTGTTGTTTTATAGACGACTTAAAAAGGGTGGCTTAGACAAAGCTGATTCAACAGCTATGTTTACTAGATATACATTAAGAGCATTGACTGTCGATCAATTTAATAGATTAGCTACCATGGTGGTATGCGCAGAATTTATTAGGCGCAGAGAATTAGGCTTATCTGCAAACAATGATTTAAAAAATTCTTTTTCAATAGGCCTGTATTTAGGTGGCCTCAGTACCCCAAACAAAGTTAAAGATACAGATCCAAGAAGTAACTCAAGCGCAAATACTGATTGGAAAAATATATACACAGAATGTCCTTGCTGTAAATCTAAAATGGCATGGAGGTTGGAAGGCAATAACTGGAATCTAACACATCCAGAAAATATAGAAGAATGCGAGCTATCTAAATTGATTAAAGTTTTTCCAGTAAAAGTAATTGATGAAGAAATCTACAAGTACCCTCCTTCTGTTCTAATTGGAACAATTGACAAATTTGTTCAAATATTTAGGAAGCCAAATCTAGTAAAAAATTTATTTGGCTTAAAAGATGGTCTTGATCCACCAGATTTAATAATTCAAGATGAGCTGCATTTGATTTCTGGGCCATTAGGTTCAATGGCAGGAGCAATAGAGCACATAATAGATGAATATGCTGACAATCCAAAAATTATTGCATCTACGGCTACTATTCAAGATGCGCCTGAACAAATTCTTGGTTTATATGAAAGGGGTAGTTGCCTTTTTCCTCTTGATTTTACAAATCCAGACGATTCATTCTTTTCAGTGAAAAAGAAGAGTTCTACAGGAAGAATTTACATAGGCGTTACAACAGCAACATCAAGATCACCCACTTACCTCTTACAACTTTGTTCGGCTATACAGATGCAATCCATACAAGATAAAAGGTTAGAGAGGTATAAAGATTTTATTGACCCTTACACAACACCAGTATTTTATTTTAATTCTTTAAGAGAAATTGGTGTTGCTGATGGATTATTGAAAGATGATGCCATTGCTTCTATGGAAGCATATTCAACAGAAAGAAAAGAATCATTGAGGAAAAAAATTGAGTTTGAGGAGCTTTCTAGCAATACTGAGTCAAAAGAGATAGTCAATATTCGTGCACGACTTGAAAAAAAATATGGAAACAAAGATCATCTTTCTGGTTTGTTAGCAACAGTCATGATAAGTGTTGGGCTAGATATATCTAGACTAGGACTTATGACAATAGTTGGACAGCCTAAAACTATCTCAGAATATATACAGGCCTCAAGTAGAGTTGGAAGAGGTGATGTGCCCGGGCTGGTTATAACACTATTTAATGAATTTAAACCTAGAGATAAATCATATTTTGAAACTTTTAATTCTTGGAATCAGGATATGTATTCTGAAGTTGAATCCTCAGGTGTTACTCCTTATGCTGCTCGTGCAAGAGAAAAAATACTTCCTGCTCTTTTAGTTGGGTTTGCTGTTAAAGAATTAAATCTATATGAAGTAAATGACTTTTCTATTTCAGAAAGCGATGCAGAAAAAATTAAAAAAGATGTTTTGCCTAAAATATTAAGTCGTATTTCAAAAGTAGATAGCTCAGTGAGAGATGAAGCAAATAAAGAACTATTAAAAATTCTAGATATTTGGAAATTCAGAAGGAAAATTCCTCATCTCTGGTCAGATTCTCGGCCAGAACATTCTCTTCTCATGTCAGCCGAAGCAGCAGTTACTTCAGGCAGAGAAGAATATCTTGTTGAACATCAAGCTTTTTCTGCACCGAATAGTGCAAGAAATGTTGAGCCAAGTGTAAACATTGAAGGAAGAATATTTTTAACAAATTCAATTCTTAGTGGAGAAACTGGGGATGGTGGGGTATGAATAAAAAAAGAAAATCTTATGCAGGTGAAATTAGAAGATCTCAATATATTTATAGTTATGGCCCAGGAGCAATTGTAAATGTGAAAACAAATAAAGGGACACTCTCGCTCTGTATGGGTGATTTAAGATCATGGGAATATGATAGAACAGCAAAAAATAGAAAAACCCAGCAGGTAATAGATGAAAGAATAATTAGGACACTTAAAAAGGAGGAATATGAAGGTGCTTTCAGTAATATTACTCACTTTAGATTGCCTCCAGTTGATGATGAAGCAGGACAAAGTGTCTCGAATTTAGTAGGGACAAATTTTCCAACATGGGTGCTCTGTCCAAGCTGCAGAAGCCTTTATAATCTTGCTGATAGAAAACAGTCAAGAGATGCTGAACCGATAAGAAATAGTTTCAATAAAAAATGTGCTAAATGTAGTAATGAAAAGAAGGAGGCAATTTTAGTGCCAACAAGATTTGTAGTTTCTTGTAATAAAGGCCATCTTGATAGCCTTGATTACAAATTTTGGCTAAATAAATTTGGAATTTATAGGCATAATAAAAAACCAGTTGATCCAGATAAATGCGAACACCTGGATCTTAAGTTAAAACAATCAAGAGGCAGCTTATCTATTCAGGATTTATTAATCACTTGTGATAAATGCGATTCTTTTGCTAGCTTAGGTGATGTTTTTAGACAAAGCTTTAAATGCAGGGGTGGAAAACCATGGAAAACATTTGATAGCGAACGACCTGAAGCAGAAGAATGTGATGAAAAGGCAAAAGTTTTTCAAAGAAATAGTAGATCTTTATGGCAAAGAAAAAGCATCTCTGCTCTTAGCATTCCACCTTTAGATTATGAATTACCAAAAAAAGTAGGTAATCTTGAGTTTGATTTGTTAAAGGAAAAGGGGGAAGAAGCTTTAAACATTATCTGGAGCAAGATACAAGAAAACTGGAAAGCAGAAACAGGAAATGAAATACCGCATACAAAAGATAAATTTTGGCAAATTTTTCTTCAAGAACAAAAAAAATATGAAGACTTAAGTTCTGATATATATGAAGATGAATTTAATGTTTTTACGTCTGATAAGATACAAAAAATAAATGAATTTGAAAAAATAACGAGACCAGTGCCAAAAAGTTATTCAAAAATTCAATCAGTAATAGAAGTTCAAAAATTGAAGGTAGTTGATGCTTTAATTGGCTTCACAAGGAACAATGGGGAGATAAATTTTTATAACGATTTTAAAACTACAAAATTCTTGCCTGCTATAACTATTTTTGGAGAAGGTATCTTTATAAATTTTGACCAAAATTATATTGATAGTTTTTTACAAAAACCTGAGTTAGAAAAAGAATGGGAATTATTTAGAGATGATTTTGAACCAAGCGAGAAAAGAAAAACTCTTCTCAATACAGTTTCTCACTGCATTCTTAAAGCAACTTCACGCACTTCAGGTTATTCTCTAACTTCCTTAAAACAAAGGTTGTATTGCAATGAAAAAATGTCCGGCGTTCTTATATATACCTCTTCCTCTGATGCTGAAGGCACATTGGGAGGTCTTTCGAGACTAGCTGAAACCAAGAGAATGGAAAAAATTTTAGAAACAGCTGAGGAAATATCACGTATATGTTCAAATGATCCTCTATGTGAAGAAGGAATCTTTTCATTAAATAATGAAAATAATGGATCTGTTTGTCATAGCTGCCTTCTCATTCCCGAAACCTCATGTGAATTTAATAATGAGTATCTAAGCAGAGGCTTGCTTAAAGACTTTTGGTCAGGATTAAAAAACTAAATGTCTACTATTTTTCCAAATAAATTACCAACAGAGATTTTAAATGATCCTCAAAGAAGGGCTGAAGTAAAATTATTTGAAGCTTTAAAAAATTCAGAACTATTTTCTACAACCAAAATATATTATTCAGCTTCATGGATAAATAAGGGTACAAGAAAAGATAGTCAAAGAGATGGAGAATGCGATTTTATTATTACAGATAAAGACTATGGAATTATTTTTATTGAAGTTAAAGGGGGTGAGATTTCAAAAGATGAAAATAATCAATGGTATTCAGGAGAAAATAAAATTAAAAACCCTATACAGCAATGCAATAAAAATATGTATTTTATAATGGATGAGTACAAACGAAGATGGAAAGATAAGCGTCTAAGTGATAATTACCCTTCTTTTTTCTACGACAGTTACGCTTTTTTTCCAGATGTAGATTATAAAAATAAAGAGTATTTAGGAGCAGCCTATGACAAAAGTAAATTTGGTTTCAGAAAAGACCTTAAATCAATTGCAGAAAAAATATTAAGTTTTTTTAGTCCAGGTAGAGAAAATAAAGGTCAATTTGAAAAACTTGGGAATGAATCCCAGGATATTTTTCATGAAATGTTTACAAGACCTTTTAATTTCAAACTTAGCCTGAAAGATGAGATTAAAGACAATAATTTTGCAATATCAAATCTTACCGAAGAACAATATGAAATCTTAGAAGGCTCACATAGAGGATGGAAAACTCTTTGGTGTGAAGGTCCTGCCGGTTCTGGTAAAACAATAATTGCCATTAAAAAGTTTTTAAAAGAATATAATCATCATCAAAATAGCAATCTATTGTTTTTGTGTAAAAACAAGCCAATATCTTTAAAAATAAAAAATAAAATCGATTCAGAAATCAAAGATAGCAATAAAAACTCATATTTTGTAGGAACCTTTGATAGTTTTTGCCAATCCATCTTAGACTCTAACGGCTCTAATTTAGATTTTAAAAATATTGAAAAATCATACGATGAAGTTTTTGATATTGTTTCAAATAACAAATCAAAATATGACGTGATATTGATAGATGAATCACAAGATTTTAGCTCTATTTGGTGGACAATTCTTGAAAGCCTCAGAACAGAAAATACAATTTTCTGGATTTTTGGTGATTCAAACCAAAAAATATGGCAAAAGAATAAACCAGATATAAGCGGACTAAATCCAACATCTGTATATCTCACTCACATACTTAGAAACTCAAAGATTATTGCTCAGAAAAGTTTGCCATTCTTTGATGGTGGCGGTCATGAATTAACTCTTGATGGGCCTTTATCAAACAAATTCGAGTTAATTAAAACTACGAATTTTACTAAATCAATTATTAAAATACATAAAGAACTTATTTTTGAAGGTGTTGAAAATGAATCAATTATGGTTCTTACATCTGACAAAGACCTAAAAGACGAAATAAAGGGTATTAATTGCTCTAGTATTTTTAAATATAAAGGTATGGAGGCAGATTGTATAATTTTTGTGGTAGAAGATTTAGATAAATATAAGTCAGAACATCTTTATGTTGGCATCACAAGGGCAAAGACGTTTCTTAAAATTCTATGTAAGCCAGAGGACGAAGATAAGTTAAAGAAGTTATTAATATAATAAGCTTATAATTTTAGGCGCTATTGCTCTTATAACATTTACTGGCACTGCATTTCCAAACTGTTTATAACTCTGAACTTCACTGTTATTCAAAATAAAATTTTCAGGAAATCCTTGCAACCTAGATGCTTCTCTTGGAGTAATTTTCCTTGGATTCTTAGAATTTTGAGAAATTAATATTTCTGAACCATCTTTATAGTATCTTGAAGAAAGAGTTCTGGTATATGGAGACTTTTCATTAAATTCTGAATAACCAAAACCCTTGCCTTCTGCTTGATTTCTTTTTTTTCTAGCTTTGTGACTCTCCCATAACCTATTAGAAATTGTATATTTACTAGGAACTTTTTTAGTCAAAATGTCTCCTACTAGTGTTGGCTTTTCAGATCCTGCTGGAAAAGAAAAATTTAACCCCTTTTGCATAAAACCAACTATATAAACTCGGGGTCTATTTTGTGGCAAACCAAAATCTTTGGCATTCAATACTTCATAATGAAGACAATAGCCTATTTCTTCTAACTTATTTACGATTATTTGTAATGTTCTTCCTTCGTCATGAGATCTTAAGCCTCTTACATTTTCTAGTAAAAATGCTTTTGGTTTGTGATGCTCCAATATCCGAGCAATATCAAAAAAAAGAGTTCCTCTTGTATCATTGAAACCCTTCTTAAGTCCAGCATGCGAAAAGGCTTGGCATGGAAATCCTGCTAATAAAATATCATGTGCTGGAATATTTTCTTCTTTTATTGATGTTATATCTCCTGAAGGCTCTTCTCCAAAATTATCTTTATAAGTTTGTCGTGCATTTTTTTCTATCTCTGAAGAAAATACACACTCTCCTCCTAGCTCATCAAAGGGAATTCGCATTCCACCAATTCCTGCAAATAAATCAATAAATTTAAATTTTTTCACTATGCCAGGATAACATAATTATTAACTTACCCAATGATCGAGCCAGAATTTCCATTTACTTTCTTCAAGTTTATGAAAACCATCTTTACTAGCCGATAATTTTGCTGCCATCAAGGCAATATCTCTTAATCTGAAATCAGAAATTAAAGAATCAAAATATGAAATCTCATCATCTGATAGTTTTTCATTAAAACTATTAAATTTTTCTAATAAAAAGGCTTGCATCTGTATTGAGGTCTCTTCCAAATCTAAATCACAAACTTCACCATAACATTCAAAATAAAAATGCTTCAGAATTGATGAATCAAGCGCTATCTCTCCTGCTTCTTCTTTGGAAACTTCACCATCTTGAAAACAGAT
>CEUZ01134647.1_pt1 | contig 13041 bp, 14 predicted proteins | sample 361511 | NCBI WGS metagenome assembly CEUZ01 (sample SAMEA2622822, study PRJEB7988) | marine metagenome | biome: marine biome (ENVO:00000447); feature: surface water layer (ENVO:00002042); material: "saline water (ENVO:00002010), including plankton (ENVO:xxxxxxxx)" | depth 5 m
TATGATTATACTAAATAAAAAAAATAAACAATAAAAATTAACCTATTCTCTTCTCTCCATTCATGTAAGCTCTCAAAACTTCTGGAATTATGATACTTCCATCCTCTTGTTGGTAATTTTCTATAATAGCTATTAATGCTCTACCTACAGCCAAACCGGATCCATTCAATGTGCCTAAAAAATCTGACCCACTTTTTTCGTTTTTAAATTTAGCCTTCATTCTTCTTGCTTGAAACTGGCCACAAGATGAACAACTTGAAATTTCACGATATTTATTCTCTGAGGGAATCCAAACTTCTAAATCATAGGTTTTTTCAGCGCTGAAGCCCATATCGCCTGTAGATAACAAAACAACTCTATAAGGTAATTCTAATTTTTTTAAAATTTCTTGAGCACAGTTGGTCATTCTTTCTAACTCCTCTGTACATTTTTGCGGTTCTACAATACTCACTAGTTCAACTTTATAAAATTGATGTTGTCTAATCATGCCTCTGGTATCTTTTCCATAACTGCCAGCTTCTTTTCTGAAACAAGCAGTCGAAGCTACTAACCTAAGGGGTAAAGCATCTTTTTTTAAAAAAGATTCTCTAACAATATTCGTTAAAATAACTTCAGCAGTTGGAATTAAAAATTTTCTAGTTTTTTCGTTTTCTAATTTTACTTCAAATTGATCACTTTCAAATTTAGGAAGTTGTCCTGTGCCATACATAGTTTCACTATTAACAATTAATGGTGGTGATATTTCTTCATAACCAAAATTTTTAGTATGACAATCAAGCATAAAGTTTGAAATTGCTCTCTCAAGTAACGCTAGTTTGCCTTTTAAAAAAACAAACCTGGCCCCTGAAGTTTTTGTAGCAATATCAAAATCCATTAAATTTAACTTTTTACCAATTTCATAATGAGAAGCTGGTTTAAATTCGAATTTTTTAATTTGCCCAATTTTTTTAATTTCTTTATTTGAAGCTTCATTTTTTCCAATCGGCACATCATCTAAGGGTAAGTTGGGCAATGAACTGAGAATATCCTCAATTTTTTTATTTATTTTATTTTGCTTTTTGTCAAGCTCATCAATTTCTATAGAAATTTTTTTTGATCTAGCAAACTGACTTTTGTCTTGCTTTTTTGAAATAATTTTTTTTTCTTGTTCAAGCTTTTCTTTAGTTTGAATTAGTTCTCTATTTTCTTTATCCAGAGCCAATATATCTTTTAAATTAATATTTACATTTCTGTGGTGAAGTTTTTTAGAAAAAATATCAGGATTATTTCTAATTAATTTAATATTATGCATCTTTTTTCTTCTTCTCTATAATTTTGACAGATAATATAGATAATTCATATAGAATTAACAAAGGTATTCCTAAACCTATCTGTGTTATTGGATCCGGCGGTGTTAGTATTGCTGCAACAGCAAAAATTATCACAATTACATATTTTCTTCTTTTTTGTAGATATTCAGAATCTACAAAACCTACTCTTGCTAAAAGACTTAATAAAACTGGTAATTGAAAACTAATGCCGAAAGCAAAAATTAGTCTCATTATTAAAGACAAATATTCATTAACCTTAGCCTCCAATTGTATAGGTAAACTGTTAACTTGCATTGTAGTCTCAAAACTTAGAAAAAATTTAATTGCTAGGGGCATTACTAAATAATAAACCAACATGCCGCCCAATAAAAATAATGTGGGTGTAGCTATTAGATAAGGCAATAAAGCCCTTTTTTCATCTTTATATAAGCCGGGTGCAACAAATTTCCAAATTTGAGTTAAAATTATGGGACTTGTAATAAAAATTGCAGTAAAAAAAGCAACTTTTAAATACGTAATAAAAGTTTCGTGCAAAGCTGTAAAAATCATTCTTCTATTACCATCTTCATCTTTTACTGCTTCAGCATATGGAGCTAAAAGAAAATTATAAATATTTTCAGCAAAAAAATAACAAATTATAAAAAAAACAAATAAATAAATAATGGATCTGACAAGTCTTGATCTTAACTCGGTTAAATGATCAATAAAACTTGATTGTTTATTTTTTTCATCACTCATTTTTTTCTTTATTTTTATTTATATTGGAAATATCTTTTTCAATAGAAATTTCATCTTCTATCGTATTTTCTACATCTGTAATATCTTTTTGAAAATCGCTAACGTAATTTTTAAAAGTTCCAATCCATGACCCTATCTTTTTAAGCATGATGGGAAAATCTTTTGGACCAACAATTAATATTGCTAAAACCACAACAATTAGTATTTCAAACCATCCAATTTGTGGCATTTTAAATTATTTTTTATCTGAATTTGATTCTTCGCTAGATTTATCTTCTGTCTGATCCTGAGCTGATGTCTGATCCTCAACTGGGTCTTTCATTCCCTTTTTAAAACTTTTAATACCTTTAGCCACATCTCCCATGAGACTAGAAATCTTTCCTCTCCCAAAGAGTAAAACGACCAGAACAACAATTATTGCAATTTGCCAAAAACCTATACTCATAATTAAATTATATACAATTTTTTTATTTTATCAAACTTATCTTTTATTCTTCTTCAGATTTAAGAGATTGTGACAGCATATCATCTATATTTGAATATATATTCTCTTTTTTTTCCTCTGTTTGTTCTTTAAAAAATTTACTCGTTCCGAAAATTGATTGGTCAACATTTGTATTATCGATTAACCCAGCTGATGTAAGTTCCTCTATATTAGGTAAATCTGTTAATTTTTGTAAGTTAAAATGACTTAAAAAATCATCAGTAGTAACATATTGAATAGGCTTGCCAGGTACATCTTTTCTACCAGATGGTCGAACCCAATTTAACTCCAATAGAATCTCAAGAGTTCCTGTACCAAATGATACTCCACGAACTTCCTCAATTTCTGATCTAGTAACAGGCTGATGATAAACAATGATAGCTAGTGTTTCTATTGCGGCTTTTGATAATTTTTTTTTTGTATGAGATTGAAGATGCATAAATTTTGAAAGAGATGAAGAGGTACGAAATGACCATTTTTTTGAAATACAAACTAAATTAATACCTCTATTCATGTATTGTTTTTCTAGAGAATTTAAAATTCTAGAAATATCAGCTTTTGTTTTAAGTTTTTCCTGAATAGTTTCTTCATCTAAAGGTTCTTCTGCTGCAAATAATAACGCCTCAACTTGTTTTTCTAAATTACTTACACTGTTAGGAAATTTTAGAATTTTAAGATCATTTTTTTTAATCATTTTTTTCCTTAATTAACAATTTATCAAAATTTTTTTTTTGCATAATACTAATTATTCCTTCTTTTGTAAGTTCTAGAGATGCAGAAAATATACCAGACAGACCTGTTTTTTTTAAATTTTTGTTTTTTTTAAATTTTGATGGAATTAAATCTGAAATATTCTTCCAATTTTTTAATTTCTTGATATTTGATTTTATAATTTCAATGCCATCTTCAGTTGTACAGACAGGCAATTTAGCAATATTAATGGATAAAAAATTTTTTCTCATAATATAATTAGAATAGGTTTTTAAGAGTTCATATAAAGTTACGGAGTATTTTGAGCTTTTGGAAGATCTTATTCCTCCTGTCATTCCTCTCATGTAAATGTCTACTCCTAATCTCTTTTTTTTTAATAGTTGATCAGATAACAGTCGAATTAACTCGAGTTTTTTTAATTGTAATTTTAGTTTTTCAGCAACCTCACTTGCTTTAAATTCCTCCTCAGGATCATCTGGTAATAAAAGTTTAGACTTTAAATAAGCTAGCCAAGTAGCCATAAGAAGATATTCAGAAGCTAAATCTAAATTAACATCCTTAGCCTTCCCAATGAATTCTATAAACTGATCAGCTAGTTGAGTTATAGAAATATCAGCTAAATTAACTTTTTGAGTTTTTGCAAGATCTAATAAAATCTCCAAAGAACCTGAAAAATTATCTATATTTATTTCCAGAGTTTGTTTTCCTGCTGACTTCATGCAGCGACTTTACCTTAAAAAGTTATAAAAATGTTGTGTTTTTTTTTGAGTGAAATTATCAATTTTGGGTATAACTTTTGCCAATTTATACATTTCGTGCATATTTGCATTGCAATGAAGAACCAAATTACAACCTGCTTCTAAAGCTTTTATTGCATTGTCTTCTAAATTAAATTTTAAAGATTTCATAGATATATCATCTGAAATTAAAATACCCTTAAAATTAATATGTTTTCTTATAACCTTTTTAATAATAGTTTTTGAGTGTGTTGCGGTGTTATTTAAATCATATGCTTGATAAATAATATGTGCTGACATAGCAAAAAGTGATTTGCACAATCTAAAAGGTTTAAAATCTTTTCTAATAAGTTCGTTTTTTTTAATATTAACTATTGGTGTTCTGTAGTGACTATCATGCTTAGAAATCCCGTGACCAGGTATATGTTTTACTACTGTCGCTATTTTATTTCTTTTGTATAATTTAACGCAAATATTGCCTAGTTCAGAAACAAGTTCAGGATTTTTCGAAAAAGATCTATTTTTTAAAAAATTATGAGTAGAATTTCTTTTTACATCAAGAACAGGAACAGTATTTATATTTATTCCAACACTTCCAAGTATATCGCAGATTTTATCTACATAAATTTTATAGAGCTTATAAAATAATTTATTATCTTTATTATAAAGTTTGCCAAAATAATTCTGGCTAAATAGACTTAGGTCAATAATTTTATTTAATCTAGATACTTGCCCACCTTCCTGATCAATTAATATTGGATATTTATTATCGTTGTTGATTTTTTTTATATCATCAGTCAATTTTTTAAGCTGCACAAAATTTTTAATATTTCTTGAAAACAGTATAATACCCCATGGTTTTACTTTTTTGAAGAAAGATTTTTCCTTATTGGTTAGTCGTTGTCCTTTGATACCAAAAATTATAGCTTTTCTATTCATTATCATTTGATATTAATTTTTCCCAAAATCTTTTTTTTCTGTTTTTTTTAAATTTTTCTAAATCATTAATATAAACAATAATATTTTCTGTATCATTTTTTAGTGTTGGCAAATTATCTATTTCATTTTCAAAAGCACTCGAGTATGACGTTCTAGATTTGTTGATATATATAACATTTTGTTCAGAAAAATAATGCTTGGAAATTAAAAATACAAAACTAAAAGATGCTATTAAAAAAATTGTATTTGTTATTTTTTTAAACATTACATTTTATTAGGTGTAGACACGCCAAGTATCGACATCCCATTTTTTATTACTATTGATATAGCTTGTAAAAGAATCAGTCTTGAGTAATTCAGTTTTTTTTCTGAAATAAAACGATATTCTTCATTATCTTTGCCCAAATTCCAATAAGAATGAAATAAAGTAGCAAGCTCGTATAAATAAAATGATATTCTGTGGGGCTCAAGTTTATTAAATGACGTCTCCACACATTTTGGCCATTGAGATATTTTTTTTAATATTTCAATTTCATATTGATTAAGAGAAAAATTTTTATCATTTAATTTAATTTTATTCTCCAGCTTTAATTTTAGTAATCGAAAAACTGAATTTATACGCGCATAAGCATATTGAATATAAAATACAGGATTATCTTTTGATTTTTCAGTTACTTTTTCAAAATCGAAATCAAGCTCAACATCATTACTTCTGCTCAACATCATAAATCGCGTCGGATCTTTTCCAACCTCTTTAATAAGATCCTCTACAGTTATATAATCACCTTGTCTTTTTGACATTTTAAAAGGCTCGCCCTTTTTAAATAATTTTACTAATTGAGAAACTTTGCAGATTAAATTTATTTTGTTATTTGAAATAGCTTTTGTAGCTGAAATGATTCTTTTTGTATATCCAGAGTGATCAGCACCAAGAACATTTATTAGTACATCAAATTTTCTAGAAATTTTATTAGAATGGTATGCCATATCAGCAGCAAAATAAGTCCAAGCTCCATCAATTTTTTGTAAAGGTCTATCAACATCATCGCCAAAAGCAGTTGATTTAAATAACAGCTGATCTCTAATTTTCCAATCTTTTGTCACTTCTCCCTTAGGTGCTTCCAACTTTCCTTTGTAAATATAATTTTTAGCTTTTAATATTTTTACAACATTTGAAACTGTTTTATTATTAATAAGTTTAGATTCATAAACAAAATTATCGTGCTTTACACCAAGCAAATCTAAATTGTTAGAAATTAATTGCATTGAGAATTTTAAAGATTCAGATAATAATTTTTTATAGATTTTCTCAAAATTATTAAAATTTTTAATAGATTTTTTTTTTAAAATTTTTTTAGCTATATCAATTATATATTCGCCCGGATATAAATCTTTATTATTTAAAAAAGGTCTTTTTTCTGTAATTTCTAATATTCTGAAATAAACAGATTTGACAAAACTTTCTATTTGACCTCCATGATCATTTACATAAAATTCCTTTGTCACTTTATTTCCATTAAAAATAAGTAAATTAGAAATAACGTCACCTAAAACTGCACCACGACAATGACCTACATGCAAAGGACCGGTAGGATTAGCAGAAACAAATTCGACATTATATTTTTTCTTAGAATTTTTAATGGAGCCATATTTAGAACGATTTATAATTACCTTTTTTAAAAAATCATTCCAAAAGGAGTGATGGAAATAAATATTTAAAAATCCTGGTTCAGCTATATCAATATTTTTAAATTCTTTAAAATGAAGTAATAAATGCTTTTTTATAATTTCAGCCAATTTGATAGGTGAACTCTTGTTTATTTTAGCCAAAGTCATGGCTGCGTTGCATGAAATATTGGCACTTTGATTTTTTGGTGGCAATTCCAAAGCAAATGTATAATTTTGCTTTGGAATAAGTAATAATTTTTTTTTCTCTAGATCTCTTAAACTTTTAAGTATTCTTTGTTGATATTCGTGAAATAAATTCATTTTATTTTTTTATATAAATTAATTGCATATCTATCTGTCATACCAGCTATAAAATCTGAAATCACACGTTCTTTCCCTTCTTTTTTTATTAAATTTGCATCGATAAACTTTCTAGGATTTTTTCGTAAAAATTTAAATAGAATTTTAATTATTTTTTTTCCTCTATTGGTGTTTTCAATAACTTTTTTGTTGTTATACATATTAGTTTTTAAAAAATCTTTTATTTGATAAACAGTCTTTTTCATATTATCAGAAAAATCAACTACTAGACTATCATATTTATAAATGTCGCTTATTGATCGTGGATTGCTTTTTTTTAAATTGATATTAGTAGTTTTTATAACATCAAGCACCATTAAATTAATCAAATCTCTTACTATCTGACTTGAAATTATCTCTTTTCTAAAATTTTTAATATTCTTTGCATGTCTATTTACTATTTTCGATATTTGTGGAATAGAACTAATTTTTGCAATTGAAAATAAATTGGCTCGTAGCCCATCTTCTAAATCATGATTGTTATAAGCTATATCATCAGATATTGCCGCGACCTGAGCTTCTAGTGATGGAAATTGATCAAAAATTATTTTTTTATTAAATATTTCTTTATTTAAAATTTTTTTATAAGGATCTAAATCGTGAATTGGTCCATTGTGTTTAAATAAGCCATCTAATGTTTCGACAGTAAGATTTAAACCATAAAATTTATAATATTTATTTTCTAAATGGGTAACTATTCTTAGTGTTTGTATGTTGTGATCAAAGCCACCATAATCTATCATACATTGACTTAAAATTTCTTCACCTGCATGGCCAAATGGTGGATGGCCAAGATCATGTGACAAACTTAAAGTTTCACTTAAGTCCTCGTTTAACCCTAAAGATCTTGCAAGAGTTCTAGCTACTTGTGAAACTTCCATAGAGTGTGTAAGTCTAGTTCTGTAATGATCCCCCACTGTATTTACAAAAACTTGAGTTTTATGTTTAAGCCTTCTAAAAGATGTTGAATGTATTATTCTATCTCTATCTCTTTGATAAGGAGATCTTATAGAATTTTCAGATTCTTTATAAATCCTTCCTTTGGTATTAATTGATTTCGTTGCATAATTTTTTAAGTGATTTTCTTTATAATTTTTTTGCATATATCTAATAAGAAGATTATATTATAATAAACTGTGAACAAATGATTAAAGAAATAAATTTTACTAAAAAAGCTGTGGAAAAAATAAATCAGCTAATAACAAAAAAACCTTCAGGTACATATTTTAGAATTGCAGTAAAAGGTGGCGGATGCTCAGGTTTTAAATATGATTTTACATTTGATAACAAAATCGACGAGAACGACTTAAAACATGAAAATATAGTAATAGATAAATCTTCTTTAGATATGCTAAAAGGTTCAGAGGTCGATTTTTCAGAAGAGTTGATAGGAAATTCTTTTAAAATATCAAATCCAAAAACAAAGTCTTCTTGTGGTTGTGGCATATCTTTTTCATTTTAATGAAAATTAGTTCATGGAATGTCAATTCTGTTAGAGCAAGAATTAATAATATACAAAATTATCTAAAAACTTCTAAACCCGATATTTTAATGATGCAAGAAATCAAAACAGAAGAAAAAAATTTTCCTTTTAATGAGTTTAAAAGTTTGGGCTATGAATCGTATGTATTTGGACAAAAGGGCTATAATGGAGTTGCTTTTTTATCTAAAATCAAAATCGATAAAATTGACATGAAATTTCTAAATGATGAAAAAAAACAATCAAGAATAATTGTTGGTGATATAATAAATAAATCAAAAATAATTAAATTAATAAATATTTATGTCCCCAATGGTAATCCTATAGAAACTGAAAAATATGATTATAAAAAAAAATGGCTCAATAATTTTATTAATCAAATCAAAAAATTACAAAAAAAAAATAAAAACATTATAATTGGTGGTGATTTTAATATTATACCTCATAAAATTGATGTTTACGATTTTAAAAAGTACGAAAATGATGCGCTTTTTAAATTAGAAATTAGAAAAAAATTTTACGAATTAATAAATTTAGGTTTCGCAGATATTTACCGTCTATTTAATAAAGATAAAGAAGAATATACTTTTTGGGATTATATGAGCGGTTCATGGCCAAAAAATTATGGCATGCGCATTGATCATTTTTTAGTATCAAATGATGTATTAGATATTATTAAAAAAATTTATATTGATAAAAAACCAAGATCCCAGTTAAAGCCGTCAGATCATACGCCAATCGAAATAGTGCTCAATTAGCTCTTCCATAGATATCTTTAAATCTTATGATATCAGATTCTTTTAGAATTTCGCCAATTTGAACTTCCATAATTTTTACTGGCACTTTAAAAAAATTTTCAATACGATGTATAGATCCCTTGGGAACGAATACTGTTTCATTTGGACTTTTAAAAAATCTTTTTTTATTAATAGTAATTTTTGGTTTTCCTTCAGTAATGGTCCAATGCTCAGCTCTATAATTATGTTTTTGAAGACTAATCGAAGATTTGGGCTTAATAACTAATTCTTTTATTAAAAAACCTTTTCCGCTAAATAAATTAGTATATTTTCCCCATGGTCTATAAAACACATTGCTTTTTTTTAAATATTTTGATTTATTTCTTTTAAAAATATTTGAAATCTCTTTCCAACTTCCTAAATCACTCCAGGGAATATTTAACTTAACGCCATTTATATTTTTAGATTTTTCTAAAATTGCATAATCAAATGATTTTTCAAGAATTTTATTAAAAATTTGTTTGTTTAAATAATAAATATTTTTAGAAAATTTAGACTTATATATTGATTCTATGCATAGATTTAAGGTTTTTGTTTGATATTTTATAAAATTATTTATTATCGAATCTTTTCTAGCAAAAAGTATTCCAGAATTCCAATAGCCTTTTTTTTTAATAATTTTTTTTGCCTTATTAATATTAGGTTTTTCTATAAATTTTGTAACTTTATTTATCCCTTTTAAATTTTTTTTGGTTAAAAAATAACCATATTGCGAAGAAGGTGAATTAGGTTTTATGCCAAAAATAAAAATATTATCATCATTTAAATATTTTTTGTTTGAATTAATTGATTTATAGAATTGATTGTTTTTTTCAATTAAATGATCAGATGGAAAAAAAATCATTGGCTGATCAAAAGTTGCGTCATCTATAAGAGCACTCGATAGTATTGCGGGAGCAGTATTTTTTTTGCATGGTTCTAAAATAATTTTATATTTTTTAAACTTATGCTTTGTTAAATATTTACGCACTAAACTTAGATAAGCAGAATTTGTGCTAACAATAGGATAATCAAATATTGGATTTTTTATTCTTAAAAGCGTTTGCTCAAAAAGTGACCAGCCACCAAAGTCAATGAATTGTTTTACTGGGTTTTTTTTAGATTTGGCCCACAATCTTGTGCCAGCGCCACCACACAAAATAACTGGTTTTATTTTCATTTCCTTTTTATATGTCTGCGTAACATTTTTTTTCTTTGGACGCACCAGGATGTGTAACAGCCCCTTTAAATGCTGGACCTACGGATTGTGAATACTTCCATAATGTACCTGAGGTGTATTCTACTTTTTTTGGTTTCCATTTTTTTTTCCTTTTTGATAATTCTTTAGCAGAAAGATTAACTTTTAAAAAACCTTTGTCTGCATCAATTTCAATAACATCTCCATTTTTTATTAATCCAATAGGTCCGCCAACAGCAGCTTCTGGACCGACATGTCCTATTGAAAAGCCATGTGTACCTCCTGAAAAGCGTCCATCGGTAATTAAAGCGACATCTTCTCCGAGTCCTTGTCCATAGATAGCACCTGTTGTTGATAACATTTCTGGCATACCAGGACTTCCTTTTGGTCCTTCATATCTAATAACGATTACATCGCCTGGTTTAATTTTTCTTTCAAGTACAGCTTTTAAAGCAGGTTGTTCGCCATCAAAGCATTTTGCTTTGCCTTTAAATTTTCTTCTTTTCATACCCGCAACTTTCACTATGGCTCCTTCGGGAGCTAGATTTCCTTTTAACCCAACAAACCCACCAGAAGAGCTTAGAGGACTTGAAGTTTTATAAATTACTTTTTGATTTGATGGAAAAATTATATCTTTATGATTTTCTCCGATCGTTTTTCCTGAAACAGTCAAGCAATCTTCGTGCAAATAACCTCCATCTAACAATGCTTTAATTAAAATTGGCACACCACCAACCTCATATAAATCTTTAGCAACATATTTTCCTCCAGGCTTAAGATCAGCTATGTAGGGAGTTTTTTTTGAAATATTCGTTACATCTTCAAGTGTAAATTTAATTCCTGCTTCATTTGCTATTGCTGGAAGATGCAAAGCAGCATTTGTAGAACCTCCAGAGGCGGCAACAACTACAGCAGCATTTTCTAGTGCTTTTTTTGTTACAATATCTCTTGGTCTTATATTTTTTTCTAATAGTTTCATTACTGCTTCTCCGCTTGAAACAGCAAATTTATCTCTTGTTTCATAAACCGCTGGTGTTCCTGCTGATCCTGGCAAAGCCAAACCTATAGCTTCGGAAACACAAGCCATAGTATTAGCTGTAAATTGACCACCGCAAGATCCCGCGGATGGACACGCAACACTTTCTAACTCCAATAAATCCTCTTTTGTCATTTTACCTGTGGAATGTTTTCCAACACCTTCAAAAACGTCTACAATTGTAACGTCTTTACCTTTAAAACTGCCTGGTAAAATTGAGCCTCCATATATAAACACAGAAGGAACATTTAATCTTAACATTACCATCATGAGTCCAGGTAAGGACTTGTCGCATCCCGCCAAACCTACAAGTGCATCGTAGCAATGACCTCTCATAGTTAGTTCTACGGAATCGGCAATCACCTCTCTACTAATCAAAGAAGATTTCATGCCGGCATGTCCCATTGCAATTCCGTCTGTTACGGTAATCGTTGTAAATTCCCTTGGAGTGCCACCTCCTGATTTTACGCCTTTTTTTGCAGATTGAGCCTGTCTTGAAAGTGTAATGTTGCAAGGAGCCGCTTCATTCCAAGTGGTGGCAACACCAACGAAAGGCTTTTCAATGTCAGTGTTTTTTAATCCCATTGCATAATACATAGAACGATGAGGTGAACTTTTTACCCCCACAGATACATGTCTGCTAGGAAGTTTAGATTTATTGAATTTCATAATTAATCTTTAATACTATTTAAAATACTATTCAACTTTTTAAGTTCTATTTTATAATTTACTAAAATGTTCTTTTCCCTATCAACTATATGTTTTGGCGCATTTTTCAAAAATGATTTATTAGCCAACTTATTGGTTATTGAGCTTATTTTTGCTTCTAAATCTCTAGATTTATTAGATAATTTTAGTTTTTGATCTTTTAAATCAATACTTTCATCAAAATATAGAACTAATGTTTCTCCGCTTACAATTATTTTAACGCCTTTTTTACTTAATTCTGATTGATTAACGTTAGATACTCTTCCTAGCCTTTTAAATACACTTAAATTATCGTTTATAATGTTTATTTTATCTTTATTTAATTCTTTTGTAGAAATATCAATAAATGCGCCTGGGGATACATTTAAGTTAACTTTTGTAGATCTAATATTTGTAACAAGATCAATAAGCCAATCAATTTTATTATAACTTTTTTTAAATTTAGATTCAGACTTTATATCCCAATTTTTGAACATTAGTGGTTTTTTAAAATAATTATTAAATTTAAAATCTTGCCAAACTTTTTCGGTAAAAAAAGGTATAAAAGGATGCAAAAGCACTAAAATATTAGCATGAACAAAAGCTGATAAATTGCGGGATTCTTCAATATTATCTTTATTTTTGGAATCAAAAATTGGTTTTAAAAACTCAATATACCAATCACAGTATGAATGCCAAACAAATTGGTAAATTATCCTTGCAGCTTCATCAAATCTAAAATTTAAAATATTTTCTTTTGCTTCTACATTTGTTTTGACAAGTTCAAAATAAATCCATTTATTCATATCAAGTTTAATCTTTTTAATATCAATTTTTTTATTTAGTTTACAAAGATTCTTTTTAGAAAATTTGTTTGCATTCCATATTTTATTTAAAAAATTTCTATATCCTTTAAC
>CEUZ01206522.1_pt1 | contig 13035 bp, 15 predicted proteins | sample 361511 | NCBI WGS metagenome assembly CEUZ01 (sample SAMEA2622822, study PRJEB7988) | marine metagenome | biome: marine biome (ENVO:00000447); feature: surface water layer (ENVO:00002042); material: "saline water (ENVO:00002010), including plankton (ENVO:xxxxxxxx)" | depth 5 m
AATGCGACTATGAATGGAGGTAGAAGAACAAGAATTAGAACTAGAAATAGAAAAGGAACTGTTAGAAGAACTAAAAGTAGAAGAACTAAAAATAGAAGACTTGCTAGAAGAACTAAGATATATAGAAAAAAATACGACAATATTAGTAATGCCGAATTAAGAACTATTTTTAAGAGAAGTTTAGATTTATTATGTTTTTTAAATAAAAAAGGGTCAAAAAAACAGAAGGAGTTAGTATTGCGCAAATATTTATTATATGTAAATAAATTAATAGAAAAATATGGCAAAGATTCAATCACAACTAATTTAGAACAATATGGTAAATCAAAAGAAGGTAAAAGATTTTTATTAGAACATATGAAAAAAAATAAGTATTGTTTGAATAAATTATTAAAGACCGAACTAATGACTAATAATTAATTAAAATTATTAAATATATTTTCTATATAAATATATATATGAGTTTCGAGAGAATAAGATATGATGCTGAATGTTTAGAAAATTATTATAATAAAACTGTAGATTTACGTAATAGATTAGTAGAGAATTTTCAAAATGATAATAATACTCAATGGAATAATAAACAAAGATTAGGATGTAAACTTCCTAATAATAGAAATCTTAGTGGTTTAGGTGGTAATGGTCTATTATCCGAAACATTAGTAGATAATGAAAGTAAATTATTGGGTATTCAAGATGACTTAGGGAAAAGAAAGTTAGGTAGTACATGTAGTTATCAAAAAGATAATATACAGAGTGCTGTTCCGTATATTATGAATAATGATTATAATACTGTAGAGATGTCAACAGATAATTGTAAATTATCACCTAGACATGAAAAATTAACCAACCCAGCTTCTAATTTAAGAGGTATAGAAAATGGATTTAGCAATTATGATTTTTTATGTGAAGATCCTCAGCGTACATTTTGGATTGCAGATTCACAATTAAAATGTGCCACAAATAAATTGACACAATTAGAAGCTAAGGGTGTATACACATGTGATTTAAAAGGTGGTGTACAAGAATCATCTCAATATTTAGATTTCCAAAACAAATTAGAAAAGAATAATGATTGTTGTATCATTAATGGACAAGCGCATACATTACCTAATGGAAATTCTTGGGGAGAAACAGATTGTAGTTTGCCTACTACAACTAGTGCCTAAATTAAAATTACTTTATTTTTATTTTAATAAAATATATTTAAGACGCAAAATATATATATTACTAAATGGATAAATATTATCTATCTTCTAATATTTATTATTATTTTGATAATAAAACTCTTTACTATGAAAATGACAAAGAAGATATATTTGAAATAAATGATACAAATTGGGCAGATTATTTAGAAGAGTATGATATTACTGATTTATATGAAATTTGGAGAGAACGATTAAGAGATAATAAAATAGGTATAAAAGATTGTGGAGCAAATGGAGATTGTTTATTTAATGTAATTGCTGAAGCATTAAATGTACATCAAATATATAATACTTCAGATTTCATTCATTACGATGCCAAATATATAAGAGAAATAGCTGCTAATGCTATAACTGATGATAATTATGACTTAATTATTGATTCTTATAAAGCAGAATGTAATAGTTCCTTTTTTATGGATGAGTGGGATCCTACAAGTATAACATCTAAAGAAGCATTACAAGATGTAGTAAAAACTGTTGGTAATTTATTTTGGGGAGATCATCTCATTTTAGAATTATTACAGAATGAATTACAATTTAATGTTATTATTTTTAAAGATGACGAATCTAAAATATACCCAACTGCTAATTATTTAGATAAGTATGATAAAACTATTCTAATTTATTATATAGACGATATACACTTTCAATTAATTACTTATTTTAATAAAAATAAATTAATAACAGTATTTACAAAGGATAATCCAATACCAGATATTATATTAAAAATATATAATGAAGATACTAATTCATAATCAATAAATCATCTGAATCATAATCATATTCTTCAGATGAAAACTCTTCATCGGAACTAAAAGCATAATCCATATATGTATTTTTTTTTAAATCATAATGTATTGTTATGAAATCTCTTTCTTTATTTTTTTTTATATAATTTTTCGTTATGTATTCAGTGGTTCGTTGATTATAATCTACCGAATCATCAATATAATCAATATCAAAAGGCAATACTTTATTAATCACATTATTTTCTGTAATATACTTACAACAAGGTACTTTTGGGGTATATAATAGTTTTTCTAATTGGATATATGATAATGATTCTAATAATCTAATATTATTAATACGTAACGCAAAATCACTGCTTAAAAAAATTTCATTTATACTACATTCTCCTAAATAACATACATTATTTTTACCACTAAATGTCCAATAATTATTAATATGATATTCTCTTTCTACACCATTTACATAATGTGGTATATTATCATTATTATTGTTTAATGAATTATTTAATGGATTATTATAAAATATTTCTAATATCAGTTCCTTTTTATTTATGTGATAATATCTTAAAGCTAAAAAATGTCTATTTTTATCGTCTATACCTCTCATTATATTATGTTTCATTCTTGCCTTAACCATATCCCATGGATCAATTTGATTATAAGTATATAAATTATCAATCATAGATGATCTTACATTATATAAAACTGGTAAATCAAAATAATTATCTATACTTCCAAATATATTAAATAGTCTTGTAGGGAATTTTTTAATCCACATACTTGCTATAGCATTAAAAATTGAATATAAATTAGAATTAGGGTGATTTAATACATTAGGAGGGATATGCAAACTATAAATAGCACTTTTTTTTAATATATTTTTTATTCTAGTAATAAATAGATCATCTGATATTATATTATTCCATGTTCTATTAACTAATTTATAATTAAGAAACTCTTTAAAATCCATTGTATTTAATGGAAATAAATTATCAATTATGATATTTTTTATTAAAACCGATTCGGGCAATGAATTCATACTATTTATAAATATATATAGTCTATAAGTATATTATAATAAATTGTATAATTTATACACACCATACATAGTAGCTACAAATCGGTATAAAAATAATAAACTAAAAGAATTGGAATTGAAATCTAACATTGTGGTAATTTCATTAAATTCTTTATATTCGGTAAATTTACATAGTTTATTATTTATTTCAGTAATAAAACATTTATTACTATTTTTATTCCAATGAACCGCTACTATTATAGGACTAATACAGAAAATAAGTAATATAATAACATTGTTAAACATCCATCCTATAAATGAAAAGTTTGCAAAAAAATGATGAAATAGTATATTAAAAATAATTCTATATTTGGTACCCCAACTCTTAGTCTTTTCTAAACACCCCTTAGTATCCGATGTATAAAAATCAAATATAGATGTAATAATGCTAATAAAAATTAAAATAAATAATGCTTGTAGATTATTCATATAATAATAAAAATAAAAAATTAATAATTAGATTGATTTAATATTCCAATTATATGATTATATATATCAGAAATATTATTTTTAAACTTAATTGAATAATTTTTTAATTGTTCGTGCGTTTCCGAAATATTATAGACAAATGTAATAATATTGTTATACATTATAATTCTTTTTATTTTATTTAATTCCATAGTAATAGGATTCTCGAATAATATTTCTATAGTATCATTATTTAATGATAGATAGCATTGTTTGGTATAGATAGGAAAAATGGGATATTTTATATATGATCCAAAAAATGCTTTAGTTGTTATGTTTCTACATAAAGGACAAGTAACATTTCTTGAAAACCATTGATTAATACATTCTGTATGATATTTGTGTTTACAAATATCTAAAGTTTTAATATCATCATAAGTAGAAAAATCTTCTAAACATATTGAGCAACTCATAATAATAATTATTAATATAATTATTAATATGATTATTTATTTAAATTATTTTAACTGAATCCTAATGAGGCTGTACCACCCGAAATATTTAAAATATTATAATTGACAGCATATAATCTAAATGTAGCACCATTTGTACCGGAAGTACTATTAGATGTTAGTGTTAAATTTAAATATGCAGTATCTATAGAACTAAAATTACATGATCCACTTGGTTGATGAACGGATTCGGGTTCTATAGAAAAGGAATATACATTTATTCCAGGAGCGGGTACAGATGTATGATGTTGATAAGGTTGAACTACATTAAAATAGAATCCATTTCTTTGTGAAAATCTATTTGAACCATTTAATACTAATGTAGCATTAGTTACTGGATTTTTACCAGAATCAGTTATATTTATATCTTTTGCTGTAGCATTCCATAATCCAACGGCATTTCCGCTATTAGGAATATCTAAAGATGGGCCTAATAGATGTTCCATAGTTCTATTTTCATATTTATTAGTAGAAGCAGATTCAGTATATTCAAATACATCATTATATCCAGCTGTAACATTAGTTATACTAGCCGAAGTTGTAGTTTCAGCCCAATTATTATTACTATTTAAAGCACCTTTAACATTTACTGTGGGTAATCCGTAAAATATATTTTGTTGTCCTCTACCACCTACTAGTCCAGGGCCATAATAGTTTTCTGGAGTTCCAGTAAAGTTCGTATAGTCCCATGCATCTGTGTAATTAAACCATTGTGCTCCTCCTCTCGACTGTGTATATTCTATATTGGTATATTTGTTTGGCTGTACTATCCAAATAAGTTCTTTAACTGGATATCTAATGTTACAATTTATATTTTTGGATGTTTCATTTTGATATATAGTTTGTGGGGTTCTTTGTACTTGTTCTATTAAATATTGATGATTATTATTTTTAAATCTATTTTTCTCGTCATTACCTAAAAATATATAATCTACATATAATGCTACATCTGATAATGATGGAGCGCCTGATGATGTACTTACCGCTGAACTACCCTTAGTACTTACGTATGTAGATGATGATGATTGATTAGTTGCCCATATACAATTATCTAGAGTGTTAAACTTTATATTTAATCGCATATCTGTGTCAGTTAATGCATTTATAGGAATGGCTAATCCAGGATTTCTACAAAACCAAAATTGTAAAGGTATATATAATTCATATTCTTCAGTATTGAAAGTAGAACCCGTATTAGAACTTTGAATTTGTGTCAATTTAGGAACATTACCAACCATTTCTGCATATGCACTAGCTTTTTCACTTGTCTGAGTTAATTCATTAAATATATGAAGCCATTCTCCATAATGTTTGACGATTTCTGCTCCGCCAATTTCTAAAGAAACATTATCTATTAGTACATGACCAATCCAATTTAACCATCTAAATGCCCTTGTTTTAGTAGAGTCCAAACTATCACTTAAGTTAATACTAGGTAATTTACATGAAATATATAACTTATGAACTAAATGTCCACTTTTAGTAATGTTAGAATGACATTCTTGTCCAAAGTTTGTAGAACCATTTATTGTTTGTTTTATAGATTCTATAGCAAAATTAGTGTGTTTTCTATATACTACTTTAAAAAAAGTTATTTGTGGGTTTCCAGATAAATATGTATCTTCCGTACCTACCGCAGATAATTGTAAAAGTCCACCAGTCATATTATAAAATAATAAAACATTTAATTCTTTAAGTTTAATACTTAAAGAAATTATTAATTTATTTATAAATACTTAAGAGATGTCTTTTAAAACAAGAACTAAAAGAAAGTCTCCATGTGACACTAGAGTTACATTACAATCAAAACATGATCTTAAAGTACAGCAATTTAGTGATAAAAAAAAATCTTTAAAAAAATTAAATACAACTAAATCGGAATTAATTAAAGAACTTAATAAAAATAATAAAAAAAATAGTGAATTAGATAATTGTGAATTGGAATTAAGATTAAAAATAAAGGATAATATTAGAGAAATAGAAGCTAAAATAGAACAAATAGAATCAAATAAGGAAGAAGTTGATTATTTATTAGATACTGGAAATATGTTATTTGATTATATAGATATTAAAACAAATAATGGTAATAAAAAAAACACATATATAAAAAATGAAAATGTAAAAAGTGTAATGGAATATTTTAATTCTAATACTAATTCTAATTCTAATATTAAACAAAATAATGTATGTGAAAAATCTAAAATATATGAAAATTATTTATTATTAATAGACGAAGATTATGAAAAATTAAATAAGAATGATAATATGAATATAGAGAATTGTAGCACATGTAATATAGAAAAACTACTATATATTTCTGAAGGTAAATACATTTGTCCTAAATGTGGTACAGAAGAGTTTGTTCTTATAGATTCAGATAAACCTTCTTATAAAGATCCACCGCGCGAGGTTAGTTACTTTGCTTATAAAAGAATTAACCATTTTAATGAATGGTTGGCGCAATTTCAAGCTAAAGAATCTACCGATATACCTCAAGAAGTATACAATGATATCATTTATGAACTTAAAAAAGAGAGAATAGTAGATATGAAACAGATCACCCCATTAAAATTAAGAGAAATTCTTAAAAAATTAAAAAAGAATAAATATTACGAACATGTCCCACATATAATAAACCGACTAAACGGCGAAGCCCCTCCAACTATTTCACGGGAAACTGAAGAAGAATTAAGAAGAATGTTTAAAGAAATTCAAGTACCCTTTCATAAATATTGTCCTAAATCTAGAAAAAATTTTTTATCTTATTCTTATGTTTTACATAAGTTTGTAGAATTATTAGAATTAGATGAGTTTTTGCCATGTTTTATCCTTTTAAAAAGTAGAGAAAAATTACATCAACAGGATCAAATATGGAAACAGATATGCCAATATTTAAATTGGCAATTTATTCCAAGTGTTTAAACATATTTATTTTAATATTTATTTTATTTATATGGAGGAATTATCTAAAAATAAAAATAAACCAAAAACTATTGATATAAATAAATTATTGAAAATAAAAAAAAGTGTTACATATAATTCGGTTATATTACATATACAAGCTAGTGAATTTGTTAAATTAGATGATTACGATTATCTAATAAGTCAAATAGATGATTTTATAGGTAATGCTAAAGAAGTTAATATGAGAAGATATAATAAGGAAAGATTTATAGTATATACGGATTTGTCAAAAACATATATTAAAAATATGGATATTAAGTTTTTTAAACAATGTGTACCTATATTTCAAGATAAATATCCAGAATCTTTAGAAAAACTAATATTAGTAAATATGCCAGTTTTTTTTAAAGCATGCTTTCAGCTTGTTAAGTTCTTAATTGATAAAGATACACGAAAAAAAATATTTTTTGAGAAGAAAAATAAAAATAAAAATAACTTATATACTAATAATTTAGATGAAATAGATTTATAATTTAATCATTATAGAAGGTGAAATCATTTCTATTACAGCATACATAGTTGCTGCTATAACTCCTATATAAAATGCTTCTGAGTTATGTACTGCACATTTTGATGGAATTGATATTACAGAAAATGATACAACTAATAATAATATTAAATATTTTATAACTCTTCTAATACCTTCTCTTATTTTAGAATTATTCATTATTAATATATGTATATATTATTTATTAAACTATTTAAAAAGTTAATTATTATAGATTAATATAAAATGTCAAATACTATTTCTGTAAAGGAAAATGATTGTTTAGATATAGATTTTCCAATAGCTGGACAAAATTATGTATGTATATCATTTGTATCACCAGACGATATCTTAAAACAAAAAGAGACTTTTATGTTCAATAAATACATGAACCAAGTATGTAAAGAGTTTGATGATACAGTAGAAGAATTAGTTAAGAAAGCTGGTGATGAATATAATAACAAAATAACTAAGGATTTAAGAACTAAATTACAATATCATTTTAAATACGATTATGAACAATTCAAATCTAAATTTGATGATTTCAAATATAAATATCATGATGATTTAGAAAAATTATTCAACAAAAGGACTGATTTTAAGACTAGTGTAAGAGGTGTTAAAGTACGTGGTGTATATGATACATATGCAGCAGCCGAAAAACAAGCTAAACGCTTACAGCAAAGTGATAGCTCATTTCATGTATTTGTAGGTAATGTGGGATATTGGTTACCATGGGATCCATGTGCTGATAGAATAGAAAATGAAGAGTATTTAGAAGAAGAATTAAATACTCTTATTCATAAATATAAGGAAAATGCAGTACACAAAGATATGATGTATGAACAAGAAAAACGAGATAAAATTAAGGCAGCTGCTGAAGATAACTTAAGAGCAAAACAAGTTCAAGAAACTCCCGATCTTACCGACGAAGACCCATGGATGAAATCTAAGTTTATAGAAGCAAATAGTGCCGATGTAGATAACACAGGTGATAACACAGGTGATAACACAGGTGATAATGGTGATAACACAGGTGATAATGGTGATAATGGGCCCAAAATCATTTAAATATTATCTAAATTAAATTATAATGAACTTGGCATTTATTTTTATTTTAATAGGATTATTTTTGATTATATCGAATTATAACGAAAAATCACCAAACTTTATGGATCAATTTAAAAATATTACTAAAAATAAACCAAAAAATAATAATTATACACATCATATGGAACAATTTCAAGATACGCCTATAATAGGTGTTAACTTATTAAATAATAAATTACCAATAACAGATCTTAATACCCTTTCTTAATCTTATAGTTTTCCTTTTTATTTTTATTAAAAATGTAATCTTCTTCATCTTTATCTTCTTGTGCATTTACTTGTTTACTATATTCCCAAAAGGCATCATCTCCTACTTTAAAATCATCATGAGGTTCCGCTTTGTACCAAAATACTTGATCTTCTAATTTATTACTTTTAGAATTATTATGTATTACTAAACATTCATAGTTTTCAGTACAATGATCCATAACTTGAGAAAACATTTCAAATGTTGGGAACATTCCAGCATAATGATCATATAATTTTTTTCTATTATTGATTATATTTTCTCTTAAGATAAAGGTATAATCAATGTTAGTTCTTAGATTTGGTGGAACACCTAATAAGTATTGCATTGTTAAGATAAATAATATTTTATAATGTCTACCATTCATAAATAAACTTCTAATATTTACATCTCTAGACCATGTATTATCATATAAACAATCATCTAATATAACAAATGCTCTAGGATCTATATCTGATTTACCATTAGTCTCTATATCTTTTTTCATTTGTTTCATTATTAACTTCTGTCTCTTAAGACTATTAAATATTATATCCGGTGAAAATTGTTCGTGAATAAAAATACTAGGAACTAAATTAGAATAAAAACTATTAGCAGATTCAGTACCAGATATAACAGTACCACAAGGTACATCTCTATGATAATACAAAAGATCTTTTACTAAAAATGATTTACCAGTTTCACGTTTTCCTATAAATACACAAACTTTATCAGAAGATATAGATTTTATATTAAATTTTTTTAGTTCTATATTCATTAATGTATATAATAATTTTTTTATAAAATTATTTACGCATTGTATTTAAAGACATTTAGATTTTTAATAATATATGAAATCATTAAATCTTAAAAAATTAGAATATGATCATATTGTTAAGTTAGAAGAATCTTTTAATAAATTAGAAGTAAGTAAGTTACAGACATATTTTCCACCATTATCATTATATTTTACTTTCTATAATAATGATTCATATAAACTTTTTACAATAAGGAATAAACATTATATTTATGAATTAAAAGATAAATTAGAAAACGAATATGATGATTCTTATATCAAAAATATATTTACATGTGATGTACTAGATTTTGATAATAAAACAACAGAAACGGACATATTCATAAAGATTAACCCTATTATGGACATAATTAATTACATTAAAAATGATTATAGATATCATACGTCTGAATTGCCTAATATATTTAACTATATTACAAATTGTAAAGTTAACTCTTATAATAATACAGCATATATAGATGCTTTATTTACATATATAGGTAATTATTATAATGAGAAAAATATGTGCCCAACATTTCCTAAATATTATGGTACATTTAGTGGATTAAAAAATAACTTTAAATTTGATATTACTGAAGAATATCACGACATGAAAGATATGTCATGGTTTTCTAATAATTTAAATAAGATGTTTACATTAGAACAAACTGAAAATAAACTTTATAAGAAAAAAATAGAAGATATTAATAATATAGAATTTGTTGAAAATAATGAAATTACGGATAACAGTGAAGATATGGAAATAGATAATTTATCTATTTCATCAGCTAGTTGGGAAACTGATAATTCTTCAAATATTTCTATAGATTCACTTAATTCTGATCTATCATTGGATATAGATGATAAATATTTGTATTATTGTATATTTAATAATTTTCCAGTACAGATTATTTGTTTAGAAAAATTAGATGGGACGTTAGATAATTATATAGAAGATTTATATGAGTTTAGTGAAGTTGAATGGAAATCTATATTATTTCAAATCTCATTTGGTTTATCGGTAGCTCAAAAACATCATGATTTTGTTCACAATGATTTACATTCAAGCAATATTATGTTTAAAAAAACTGACATAGAATATTTATATTTCCAAGTTAGAAATAAATATTTTAAAATACCCACCTTTAATAAAATAACAAAAATTATTGATTTTGGTAGAGCAACATTTAGATTAGGTGATAGAGTATTTTTTAGTGATGTTTTTAAAAAAAATGGAGATGCAGAAGGGCAATATTCATATCCATATAAAAATAATATAAAGGAATGTAAAATAAAACCAAATAAAAGCTTTGATTTATCTAGATTAGCAACAACTATCGCTGAACATTTTACTGACGATTCTGATATACATAAATTATTAAAATTATGGAGTTCAGATATTTATGGAAATGATTTATTAAATTTGAATGACGATTTTGATTTATATAAGATTATAGCTAAGAATGTCCGTTCTGCTATACCTATTAAACAATTAGATAAACTCATTTATAGAGAATTCTTAATTAAAAAAGAAGATATTCCAGAAGGAGAAATTATATATAAATATTAATACCTATTTATGAGAGGTTGTAGTTAACTTATTTTTATTTAGTTTATCATAATATTGGGATGCTTTATAAAAACTTACTGGTGGATTTGAACCATTAGTTTCTTCTTTATTAAATTGGGTAATAAAATCATTATCATTACATAATTTAACTATGTGTTCAATAGTATTACATGTAGAAGAAGCTAATCCAGCTTTAATACATTCTAAATTATTAGATTCTGGACATACTTGTTGGGTTATTTTATTTGGACAATCGCAATATAATTGTGCTTTTTCTTTACTACTCCGCGTGATATTAATTTTATCTATACATTCTTCAGTAGATGATTCCTTTATACATTCATTAAAAACTGTATGACAACATAAATGTTTACAACGTGATTCTGTATCATCATTTGAAGAGTTTGTCGTAGATTTGTTAATACAATTATCTATACATATTTTTTTATCGTCATCTGATATATTTATACACCCAGCTGGATTTGTTACTTTAGGAGCATTAGGATTACATTTACAATTAGAACTTTGTATATTTGATGTAGACATTGCTTTTTTTGCGTCAGAATATGAGGATGGATTATTACTATTTGTAATTTTAGATTTAAATACTTCATTACAACAATTTATTCTAGCTTCCTTAAGAGTTAAATTAGATGGTGAATCTGGTTTAATGAAAGCATTAAGTAAACATTCTTCATGATTAGAATAACCACATGGAGATGCTGGTATATTAGGATCAATATTAGAATTATTAGAATTATTAGAATTATTCGCTGGATTTTGATATCTAGATAATAATCCTATATATCTTTGTCTAATAATTAAATATATTAGAATCCATACAAATCCTATATTTATATTATACATAGTTAGTCCAACTAATAATAATAAAAATATGACATTAAAAATGGTACTATTAATTAATACTCTTATGAAATTATAATTTATATTAATAACGAAACTTAATATACTTATTGATAAAAAAATAATTATATATGTTTTATGTTCTAAAGTTAGCATAATACTTATTATTTGTTAATATAAAAATTTTAGTTTATTAAAATTTAGGTTCTCCTATATCTACTTCCTTTAACGATAAATCTTCAACTAAAGATGAAGCTGGGTTATTAGAAGTGCTAGGTACATTTGTACTAGAAGGTGTTGTATTTTCAACTGGGCTCCAAGGAGCCTGTGGTGATATTTTATTTACAGTAGTGGCGTTTCCTCCAGACATTTTACCTTTTAACTTAAATGGTAGTGAATAATCCTTAGTCTTAAATAATAATACAACTAATGCCAATCCATAAACAACTATAAATAATTTAGCATAAAATAATACATTTGATTTCATATTTTTAGGATTAGTTTTATTATCCTTATCATCTTCTAATCTTTTTTGTAAGTATACAAATATAGTAACTAGTAATGCTAATAAAGCTGAAAGAATAAAATTATTTGTAAGATAGTGTAACATAATTTTATATAAAAAAATAAGAAAATAATTAGTTGTTTCAAACTTAATCTTCATTATCTAAAGAATCGTTAAAGAAATTATAATCGCGTTTTCTTTTATTCTTAAAAAACAGCTTATTATCTTCATCAGAATCATCTATTTCTAATACAATTTTTTTAACATTATTACTATCTAAACTATTAGATTCAGAATTATTTAAATTAGAATCTAAAGTAAGTTCTTCTAAATCATCTAAATCAAATAGATCTAATTCAGATTTTACATCGCTAATATCAGTTATATCATTATTATTTGACAATTTATCTAAATCTAAAACTTCCGGTTCATCTATAGTATCATTATTATTTACAACATTATTTAATTGTTCTAACTCCTCAACCTTTACATTATATTCTGGTTCGCTAGCAGCAGTAGTAGGTGTAGGTTCTAATGAAACTGCTTCTGGTTCTTTAG
>CEUZ01033712.1_pt1 | contig 13021 bp, 12 predicted proteins | sample 361511 | NCBI WGS metagenome assembly CEUZ01 (sample SAMEA2622822, study PRJEB7988) | marine metagenome | biome: marine biome (ENVO:00000447); feature: surface water layer (ENVO:00002042); material: "saline water (ENVO:00002010), including plankton (ENVO:xxxxxxxx)" | depth 5 m
TAATAAAAAATAACTATGGATATACACGAATATCAAGCAAAAGAAATCTTAGCAAGCTTTGGGGTCACAATTCCAAGAGGTGGTATTGTATATAGTCCTGAGACTGCTGAGAACAAAGCTAGAGAAATAGGTGGATCAAAGTGGGTTGTTAAAGCACAAATACACTCTGGCGCGCGAGGGAAAGCTGGAGGAGTAATTGTTTGTAATTCTCCCCTTGAAGTTGCTCAAGCTACGGACAAGCTTTTAGGAAAAAAATTAGTCACTAATCAAACAGGTCCAGAGGGTAAAATAGTAAATAGAATTTATATCGAAGAGGCAACAGATATTGAAAAAGAATTATATTTAGGTTTGGTTTTTGATAGAAGCTCTGAAAGTATAATGGTTGTAGCCTCAACAGAAGGTGGAATGAGTGTAGAGGAAATTGCCAAAGAAAAACCAGAGTCAATTATTAGATCAAAAATAGAAGTTGCAGTGGGTATACAAAATTTTCAAGCAAGAGAACTAGCTTTTGGATTAGGAATAGAACCAGAATTAATTAGAAGAGCATCGGAAACTATAATAGGTTGTGCCAAAGCTTTTAGTGAGCTAGATGCAACAATGGTTGAAGTAAATCCATTAGTAATTTCAAAACAAAAACAAATATTGGCATTAGACTGCAAGATGAGTTTTGATAACAATGCAATGTTTAGAAGAGATAAAGTATCTGAATTAAGAGACAAAACTCAAGAGGATGATAAAGAAGTTTACGCCTCCGATAGAGGTTTAAATTATGTCAGTTTAGATGGGAACATTGGAAACATTATTAATGGTGCTGGATTGGCAATGGCATCAATGGATATGATTAAACTTGCAGGCGGTGAACCAGCCAACTTTCTTGATGTTGGTGGAGGAGCTACGCCTGAAAAAATAGTAAAGGCGTTTAGGCTAATTACAATGGATAAGAAAGTGAAAGTAATTCTTGTTAATATATTTGCAGGAATAAATAGATGCGATTGGGTAGCAGAGGGAATAGTGCAAGCATTAAATAAAATTGAAATAAAAGTCCCGTTGGTAATAAGATTAGCTGGTACAAATGTTGAAAAAGGAAATAAGATTCTTCAAGAAAGCAAATTGAATTATATAGAAGCAAATACTCTAGAGGATGCTGCAAATAAAGCGGTAGCAGCATTAAAATAAATGGCAGTTATTATTGAAAAAAATACAAAAATACTAATACAAGGTTTTACAGGAAAAATGGGAACTTTTCATGCTGAAGAAATGATAAAGTATGGGTCAAACGTTGTAGGTGGCGTTACCCCTGGAAAGGGAGGACAAAAACATTTAGATAGACCGGTGTTTAATACTGTTAAAGATGCAGTTAAACATACAGGTGCTACAGCATCAATTTTGTTTGTTCCTCCAGCTTTTGCAGCAGACTCAGCTATGGAAGCGGCTGATGCAGGAATAAAGACTTGTGTTGCTATAGTAGATGGAATTCCTTCACATGACATGATTAGAATAAAAAGATATATGAGAAGATATTCAAAAACTGATAAAATGACTCTAGTTGGTCCTAATTGTGCAGGGATTATTAGCCCAGGAAAGTCAATGTTAGGAATTATGCCAGGTCATATTTACAAAGAGGGTAAAGTCGGAATTATAAGTAGATCAGGAACTTTAGGGTACGAAGCGGCTCAACAAATGAAAAACTTAAATATTGGTATTTCTACAAGTGTAGGCATTGGTGGTGATCCAATCAACGGCAGTTCTTTTAAAGATATAATTGAAAAATTTGAGACAGATGAAGAAACAGAAGCAATTTTAATGATCGGAGAAATTGGAGGCCCACAAGAAGTGGCAGCTGGTGAATTTGCTAAAGAAAATATGAAAAAACCTGTTATTGGATATATAGCAGGATTAACAGCTCCAAAAGGAAGAGTTATGGGACATGCAGGTGCAATTGTTTCAGCCTATGGTGAAAGTGCTATTGAAAAAGTAGAAATTTTAAAAGAATGTGGTGTTATAATATCAAAAAATCCGTCGGTGATGGGAGATACAGTTAAATCTGTTTTAGAAAAAATTAAATTATGAAGTATGATGATAATAATATTTTTGCGAAAATACTAAAAGGGGAAATTCCTTGCAAAAAAATTTATGAGGATGAATTTATTTTATCGTTTTATGATATTAATCCTCAAAAAAAAATTCATGCCCTAGTAATTCCTAAAGGAAAATATATTGACTTAGATGACTTTTCTGAAAATGCTACAGCAGAAGAAATAGTTGGTTTTATTAAAGGCATAAATACTGTTGCAAAGAAGCTTGGCATTTCAATTGAAAATGGCAAAGGATATAGAGCTCTTACAAATATAAGTGAAGATGGAGGACAGGAGGTCCCTCATTTTCACTTTCATTTATTTGGTGGTGAAAAAATTGGTAAAATGGTCCAGTAGTTTTGAGAGTAGATAGATTTTACTTAGAGATTAAATCTTTAAAAAATTTACGAGAAGTTAATTCTCCAAATCAAAATTTAATTGTTGAAAAAATAAATCCTCCAGACATAGAAATAAATAAATTCTTTTATAAAAATATTGGAAAAAATCACAGATGGGTAGATAGGTTAATTTGGGATAATATCAAATGGTCAACCTATTTAAATAATATAAACGTCCATACATATGTTTTAAAATCGAATGAAGATTTAGTCGGTTATTTTGAGGCAATTATAGAAAGATCGATTGACAGTGTTGAGATTGCATATTTTGGTATCTTAGAAAACTTTATTGGCAAAAAATTTGGCGGCTATTTTTTGTCGGAGGCTATTAAGAAGTGTTTTAGTCTCAATTCCAAAAGAGTTTGGGTCCATACTTGTACTTTAGACCACAAAAATGCATTAAATAACTATCTAAAGAGAGGAATGAAAGTGTTCAAAGAGGAAACTATTAATCTTAATTAAAGCTAATTATTTGCTGGAAGCTTAAATATTTTATCATCAATTTTTTTATTAATTATAGTATTAAAAATATATGTAACAGATAAGTTTTGATAAATATCTTCAACTTGCCAGCCGACTATTTCATAATCTTTTTTACTAAAAAAAATATTTATATTGTTGTCATTTTCTTTTATCTCTAGAAATAAATATTTATCCTCTAAATCATTCAAATTGGCTGTTTTGATTTTATTGATTAAGAAATTTTTATCTAGTAAAAGTTCAAAAGGTGTACTTGTTATTGGATAGCGAAAATATTGTGTTCCTTTTTTAATAACTACACTTGTTCCATTTGATACCAAAACTTTTTTGATTCTTTTTTCATATTCGCAAAAAATCTTTTTAGGATATTTGATAGTACACTTACCTCTTTCATCTTTCCCACCGATTGTTTGAACAAAATTAAAGGTTAAATTTTCAGTTTCATCTAATTTGGTTAAAATATCTTGTTTATTTGATGCTATTAAATTATTTTGAAGTAAAAAAAAAAAGACTAAAATAAAAAGTAAATCTTTCATTTTAAAATTTCTCTCTTTCCGACATGATTTGCCTTACTAACAACTCCTTTCTCTTCCATCATATCAATAATTCGTGCAGCTCTATTATAACCAATCTGAAGCTTTCTCTGTAAAAAAGATGTAGAAGCTTTTCCTTCATTTTTAACTAATTGAAGCGCGTTTTGATACAGCTCATCTTTATCATTCATCTCAGTTTTGTCATCATTCTCCTCATGTTTATCAGAAAATTTAAGTATTTCTTCAACATATTCTGGTTCAGCTTGTGACCTCAAAAAATTATTTATTTTATGAATTTCATCTTCTGTTACAAAAGGAGAATGAATTCTTGTTATTCTGTTCGCTGAGGACATAAATAACATATCTCCCTTTCCTAAAAGCTGCTCGGCTCCTTGTTCCCCCAATATAGTTCTGCTGTCTATTTTTGATGATACTTGAAAAGAAATTCTTGTTGGAAAATTAGCTTTTATTGTACCTGTGATTACATCAACACTGGGTCTTTGAGTAGCCATTATTATATGAATACCTGCTGCTCTAGCCATTTGAGATAGTTTTTGTATATAATTTTCAATCTCTTTGCCTGAGACCAACATCAAATCAGACATTTCATCTACAATCACAACAATGTAAGGCATAAATATTTTGTGCTTAGCATTGTAACCATCTATGTTTCTAACACCTACCTTTGTCATTAATTTATATCTACTCTCCATTTCTTTAACAACCCATCCCAAAACAGATGAAGCTTTTTTTGCATCTGTAATCACAGGACATAATAAATTTGGAATACCTTCATAGGTTGAAAGTTCTAACATTTTAGGATCAATTAAAATAAATTTACATCTTTCAGGAGTGTGTCTATATAATAATGATAATATTATTGTGTTAATACAAACTGATTTTCCAGAACCTGTAGTTCCAGCAATTAGAAGGTGAGGCATAGAACTAAGGTCAGCTATAATTGGTTTTCCAGAAATGCTTTTACCCAAAGCAATAGGAAGTTTAGTTTCTTTTTTTTTAAACTGAGGATCTTTAATTACTTCTCCTAAATAGACATTTTCTCTAGTGATATTGGGCAATTCAATACCAATTGTGTTACTTCCAGAAATAATTGATATTCTAGCTGACTCAGAACTTGTATTTCTTGCTATATCTTCCGAAAGGTTAATTATTTTCGATACTTTCACACCTGCAGCGGGTTCAAATTCGTTTAATGTTACCACTGGTCCATAATTTATTTTTTTAATTTTTCCTTCCACACCAAAATCCAAAAGAATTTTTTCTAGAAAAACCTCATTTATGCTCTCATTGGTTTTTGCAATTTTTTCATTCTTTGATGGAAGTTTAAGTAAATTCAAATTCGGAAGAGAAAACTTTTTCATACTAGCATTATTTTTGGTTTCAAATGGTAAGTCGTCCTGAACTCTGAGAGTTTGTTGAATATTTTCTTGAACTGTGTTTTCTAGGACTGTTTCGACATTTTCATTAATATTATTAACTTTTTTTGTAAAAAATATATTCTTAATTTTATCTATATAAATCAGAATTTTTGAAAATTTAAAATTCAAGCTTATCAAAAAAAATAAAATAGTAAGAATTATTAAAAAATAGTAAGAAAATTGATTGTTTGTCTCTAAAAATGAAAAAAGAAAAGTGTCTTTAAAAAATAATCCAATAAATCCACCATTTCCATTAATTGTTAAAAAAAAAGATTGATCGTTAAAATAAGAAAAAAAAATTGATCCAGAAATTATATATAGAACACAAAAAAATAGATTATCAATTATTATTAATTGCTTTTTGGAAAAAAATATATTTATTCCAGAAAAAAATAGAGTTACTGGAATCAAGTAAGAAATTAATCCAATTGATTGAAACAAAAAATCTGAAATTATACTTCCCCTAATTCCTAGCAAGTTTTGTACACTTGTTTTTTCGTTAATTAAAAAATTTGGGTCATTAGGTGAATAAGTTATCAAAGATGTTAAAAATAATATTGAAAAAAAAATTATTACTAAACCAAAGAACTCAGTAACCCTTTTTATTAAAAAAACTTTAGTTTTTTCTAAGAAATTTGCAAAATTCATATAAAAGAATCAAATAAGTTGATTTGTACCATTTAATTATTATTGGTAAAATTAAAAAATTTATGAATGTTTGTTTAATAGGAAATAATCTTACAAGCTTAATTTTGGCTAAAATTTTGTCCAAAAAAAATTTCCATGTAGATATTTTAACCACTAACTCCCCACAAATAAAATTTCAAACAAGATCTTTAGGTATATCAGAGTATAATTTAAACTATCTAGATATTTATTTTAATAATATTTCAAAAAAAACAAAAAAAATTTGTAAAATTAAAGTTTTAATTAAGAATGGTAAAAACGACGAAGAAATTTTATTTGATAAAGATGCAACAACATTATTCAACATGATACAATACGATAAATTTGCTTCTTTACTGCAAAAAAATATTAAATTTAATAAAAAAATATTATTTAAAAAAATAAAGAAAAAAAATGATTTACAAAAGTTAATTAGTAACAAAAAATTTAAATTAATAATAAATTGCGAAAAATCAAATTTTCTTACAAAAAAATTTTTAAAAAGTAAAATTATAAAAAATTATCACAACACAGCTTTCACAACAATAATCAAGCATAAAAAAATTAAAAATAATACAGCAACTCAAATTTTCACCAACTATGGCCCTATAGCCTTTTTACCTTTATCAGATTTTACTACCTCTATAGTATTTTCTTTTGAAAATAATAATAAAAAAGCAGTTACACAATTAGAAATATTAGAATTAATTAAACTATACAATCCATTATACAAGATAACTTCTGTTGATAAAATTGAGAGCTTTAATTTGAATTTTAAATTACCAAGATCATATTCAGATAAAAATATTCTTTTTTTTGGAGATTCAATTCATTCTATACATCCACTAGCTGGTCAAGGATTTAATATGACAATTAGAGATATTATTAAATTAATTAAAATTATAGATGAAAAAATAAATTTAGGATTAAGCATTGATCAAGGAATTTATAAGGAATTTGAAAAAAACGTTAAAAGTTATAATTCAATGTTTTCTTTAGGTATAGATTTTATCCATGAGTTCTTTAAGTTTAATAAAAATTATATTCCTAAAGGCATATCCAAAAAAATATTTTACTTTATTAATAAGAATAAAAAGATAAAAGATTTAGGAATTAAGTTTGCTAATCAAGGTATTTTAATTACTGAATAGTTTTATAATTTGAAAAATTTGAACCATAAGTTTTAAGAATTTCCTCAAATTTACTTTTTCTTTCTTCTAAATTTTTTGCCTCTAAAAGTATTTGTTTTTCTTGTATTGTAAAAGGTGACGCCATAGATAAAGCAGACAAGGTTTGATATATATTTTGGTTTTCCAAATCTTTCCAATTAATTTGATATCCTCTCTTTTTAAATAGAACCTTTAATTCATCTAAAATTTTTTTAATCTTAGATATTTCAAAATCTTCATTTTTATAATCATTTTCATACTTATCGATAGCGTAATCAACTTCAAGAACCCTATATAATTTTGAGTTTTCTATTTCTTTAATTTTGGTAAATCTTTTCAAACCTTTTAATATAATTATGTATCTTCCATCATCAGTTTCATTAAAACTTATTATTTTACAAGCACAGCCAACATTAAATAATTCTGGTTTTTTTGATCCCAACATCTCTCTAGGCTGAATCATCCCTATTACTCTGTTAGATGAAATAGCATCATCGATCATTTGCAAATATCTAGGCTCAAATATATTTAAAGGCACAGTAGTTTCTGGAAAAACTATAAAATTTGATAAAGGGAAAACTGGTATTTTACTAGGTAGATTATTTGATTTATCCATATATAAAAATATATCATAAGATAAATAAATAAAAATGAATAAAGAAATAGAAGATATAGATAAATTATTTCGTTTAAAAAAATTTGAAGAGGTAATAACTCAATCTAAAAAACTTATTCAAGGAGGAAATGACGCACCCATTATTTATAATTTGAGGGGCATTTCTTTAGAAAACATTGGAAAAAACCATAAGGCTATAAAAAATTTTGAAGATGCCATAAAAAAAAATCCAAAAGAGGTCAGTTATTACTCTAACATTGCAAGAATATTAATAAAGCAAGGCAAAATAAACAAGGCAGAAACTTATCTAAATACAGCATTAGAAATTAAAAGTGATCATATATTTTCACTATTTGAATTTGGAAAACTTAAAAGAAACCAAAAAAAATTTGATAAATCACTTGAATATTTTAAAAAAGTTTATGAAATTAATCCAAGATTTCCAGAGGCTTTATTTAATATTGGTAAAGCATACACGGAAATATATCAAGATACCGGTGATACTAAATATGAAGAACTATCAAAAAAAAATCTATTAGAATGTAGCCGTATTTTTCCGGATATACTCGATGCAGATTTTTTATTAAGTGAAATTTACAACTATAAAAATGAAAATAAACATCAAAAAATTATGTTAAACAAAATCAGTAATTTAAATATCGTAAACTCCAGAAAAAAATCTGCACTTCTTTTTGCAATCGCTAAGTCTTATGAAGATCAAAAGAAATATGATCAAGCATCAGAATTCCTAAATATAGCAAATAACGAAATGAATAAAAACGTAAATAAAATGTTAATGTCACGATATCAAAACCGCTTTGATAATTTAAAATTACTTTTCGATAAAATAGTAAATATTAGTGATCTTGATGATGAGAGATTATATAAAAGAAAAATGATATTTATAGTTGGCATGCCCAGATCTGGAACAACATTGCTACATCAGTTAGTTGCGTCTGCACCAGATGTTGATGGAGTCGGTGAGAGCTATGTAGTTCCACAATTTTTTGAAAGTATGATTTTTAGTAAAGAATTTCTAAATAATATTTATAAAAATAACAAATTTAATATAGAATATTTAATTGAAATATCTAATTTGCTTGGAAGTAAATATGATAAAATTAAGCAAGATGATAAAAAAATCATAGTAGATAAAAATCCGTCTAATTTTTACTGGATTGGCTTTTTGAAATTACTATTTCCAAATTCTAAAATTATTCATATTAAAAGAAACCTTAAAGATGTTTCTCTTTCTCTATACAAAAATATTTTTGGTGTTTCTGAGATGGATTGGTCTTATAATCAATTAAATATTATTAATTACATAAAATTATATTTAAAAACTATAAATTACTGGAAAAAAAAATATCCTAATTTTATTTATGAAGTCGAATACGAAAATTTAATTATTAATAAGATTGAGGAAACCAAGAAATTATTTTCCTTTTGTGATATAAGCTGGTCTGAGAATATTTTTAATTATTACAAAACAGGAAAAACAATAAGAACTGCGAGTATATATCAAGTAAAAAAACCGATGTATAATAGTTCAATAAATATTGGCGAAAACTATGCACAATATCTTAATTTCTTAAAAGATTTAGACAATATAGATACGAATTAAGCGTCAAGTTTCTTATTGCTTCAACTTTAAAAACTCGGTATTTATTATTTTAATTTAAGCGGGCATAGCTCAGTGGTAGAGCGTCTCGTTGCCAACGAGAAGGTCGTGGGTTCAAGTCCCATTGCCCGCTCCAAAAAGGATTTAATATGACTGATTTAGCGAATAAAAAATGCATTCCCTGTGAGGGAAATATACCTCCTTTCAATACTGACGAAATTCACAAATATATAAAGCAGGTTGATGGATGGGAGGTTGTTGAAGATAAGATAGATGGTTACCATTTAATTAAAAATTTCAAATTTGATGACTTTTTGCAGAGCCAAGAATTTGTAAATAAAGTTGGAGCGATTGCAGAATCTGAAGGTCATCATCCTGACTTGTGGTATGGATGGGGTTACGCAAGAATAAAAATCTTTACACATGCTATAAAAGGATTAGCAGAAAGTGATTTTATACTTGCTGCAAAAATAGATAAAATAAAATAATTTAATGGTTGAAATGCCTTGTTTTTGAAAATACTAATATAATTTTCATATCATTAGCATATTTGATTATTTCTTTATCTCTTATTGAACCAGAAGGTTGAATTATGGCAGCAACACCAGCTTGAACCAATTTTTCAATACCATCCACAAAAGGGAAAAAAGCATCAGATGCCGCAACTAAAGGATCATTATGGTTAAATTGTTTGAATCTAAGCATTTTTTCTATAGCAATTTTACAACTATCAACTCTACTTGGTTGTCCAGACCCTATACCTACAGTTTTATTACTTTGTGTGATAACTACCGCATTAGACTTTAATGATCTGCAAACATTAAAAGAAAATAGAAGTTCATCAAAAAGTTTTTTTGAGGGTTTTATTTTTGAAACAACTTTAAAATTTTTATTTTCAAAAATTGAATTATCTTTTGACTGTATTAAAAAAGAATTTATTCCAGAAATAATATTGTTATTTTTTTCTAGTAAGACAGCAGAACTATCTACTAACCGAAGATTTTTTTTTTTTTTAAATAGTTTTAGACTTTTTTTATCAAATCCATTAGCAATAATTACCTCATAATAATTTTTAGATATTTCTTTTGCAACTTTAAAACTCATTCTATAATTACATGATACAATGCCCCCATATGCACTTACAGGATCAGATTTCATCGCAGATATATAGCTTTTTAGATTATTATTTTCTATCGATACACCAGATGGATTTGTATGTTTAATTATCACAGCGCCTCTATTTTTTGGCAATGTTTTTGTGAGGTTAATAGACGCAAAAATATCATTATAATTATTGTAACTCAAATCTTTGCCTTGTAATTTTTTCAATTTAAAATCTGAGTGATTACTATAAAGAGCTCCTTCTTGGTGAGGGTTTTCCCCATATCTAAGTTTTTGAATTAACTTTGATTTTATAATTAAATTCTCAGGAATTTTAATTTTTGAAATCGAATTAAAGTAACTATAAATTGTTGCATCGTAACCTGCGGTTTCCGCAAAGGCTTCACGAGATAATTTTTCTCTGAATTTTAGTGACGTTTTTCCTCTATATAAATTTAATTCTTTAACTAATTTTTTATATTGGTCAATATTTGTAATTACTGTTACATCCTTATAGTTTTTTGCCGCAGACCTTACTAAGGTGGGCCCCCCAATATCAATATTTTCCAAAATTTTTCTATGATTAGATGTCATTTCAATAACTTTTTTGAAAGGATAAAAGTTAGTAATGACCAGATCTATACTTTCGAAATTTAGTTTTTTTAATAATTTTTTATGTGATGAATTATTTCGTTTATACAATATTCCAGAATATATTTTAGGATGTAATGTTTTAACCCTACCATTAAATATTTCAGGAAAATTTGTATAATCTGATACCTCAATTGACTCGTATCCTAAAGATTTAATTTTTTGATAGGTACCACCTGAACTTATCAAATTTATACTATATTTTTTAAGTACCTTTAAAATACTTTTTAATTTGCTTTTGTCTGATACTGAAATTAAAGCTGATTTAATCTTCATACTTTAGATATTTCCCAGATTATGCTTTGTTCTTCTGGCTTGGTTATCCCAGTAATCATTATGTTTTTATTTTCTAAATATTTATTTTTCATACCAAAATAGAGGCCAGTCTCAATATCAATTTTATGATTTTTGCATGTAAATTTCCATCCAGCATTTTTATTTTCTATTAAAATTGTTTGATTATTTAATAATTTTGTTAAATTGATATCAGGTAATAAATGAAATCTAATTACAAAATTTGAAGACTTGAAGTTTTTTGTTTTTATAAGTCTATCGCAGCCCTCTAATTTATATTTATCGTGAAAATATCCTATTTTTCTTTCATGTATTAGCCCATAATTTTTAGAGTAAGCGTCATGGGAAGCTTTGATTAACCAAAAATTTTTATCTGATTTAACCTCTTTATCTAAAATTTTAAAATTCTTATTTACCAACATATGTCCCTCATTATTTCTTTCAAATCTTACAGTTGACATATTATCTAATACCAATGTTGAATGTGTAGCAGATGATTTAGAAATTATATTTAATTGATGTTTAAAGTCCTGGAAATAACCAGAATTCGTTATTACTTTTTCACCTAAGAAGTTAAACTCAAAAGAGAAAAGTCCAGCCTGATAATCCTTCGAAAATTTTTTATCTGGAACTTTTCCAATATCCATAGTTAATAACGATTTCTTGTTCTTTAGTACAACATATCCGCCAGTTTCATTAAAGTCGTCTTTAAACTTATATTTGTGTAAATTTAAATAATTGTCAAATTCGAAGCACGACTCATCAAAATTACCATTAAATAAAATTCCGTATTTTCTATGTGCACATAAAAGATTATATGATTTACCTAAGTAAAAAATCTTTTCGTCAAGAAAGTCAGGAATGTTTGTTTGAGACTCTTTTAAAAGTTCACGAATTACAATTAAATATTTTAAATAAAAAACAAGCTGTCTTAAATTTCTAGATTTAGGAAAATTTGATGAGTCCAAAGAAAAATTTAACAATTGTCTTAAAATATCAATTCCAAACTTAAGATAGTAATTATCTCCATAAGTCAAACCAACCAAAATTATTGCTGTGCTTCCAATTATTTTATCATCTAATTTTTTTGATCTTTTGATTTCGTTTATCAAATGATTTGTCTGTTTTTTTATTAAAATATTAAAATGTAATTTATAATTTGAATCTGCATTTTCATATGTTAATTTAGAATTAGAAATCCAAGCAATAATTCTTTTAGATAAAATATCTACGTTCCAAATATTTTGTTTATATTTATCATTTTCTTCTATCCAATTATGAATTATATTTTGTGTTATTTTTTGTGACGATCTTAAATCTAATGTAAAAAGCCAAAAGAAACTATGAAGTTTATTGAAATTTTTGTTGTTTAAATTCAGAGAGTTTTTCCAAATAGAATTTAGTGAAAAATCTTCAATATTATATTTTTTTTTATCAAATTTAATTAAACAGCTTAGAATATTTTGGCTTGGTTTATAAATAATTGTTTTATCATCAATTTTAGAAATTTTACGATTATATATTGGTGAATTTAAATAAATTTTTCTTATCTGATGAAAAATTTGAAAAAAAATAGAACTAAAGCTTAATAAAACGCTTTTAATAAACATTTAAATTTGTTTTAAGGTTTTAATATTTTTTTTTAAATCTCCATTATTTTCTTTAAACACTGTTGTTCCTGATACTAATATATCAACACCAGCTTCTACAGCTATTTTTGATGTCTCAAAATTTATTCCACCATCAATTTCTATTTTAAAATTAAGTTTTCTTTCCTTCCTGATTTGGTCTAAATCCCTAATTTTTTTTACAACATCACGGATAAATTTTTGACCTCCAAAACCTGGGTATACACTCATAATTAAAATTAAATCAATCTTATCTAGATGATCTTTGGCAGCGGCTATTTCAGTGTCAGGATTAAGAGATATACCAACTTTTTTATTTAATGATTTAATTAGATCTATTGTTTTTGTAA
>CEUZ01278047.1_pt1 | contig 13015 bp, 10 predicted proteins | sample 361511 | NCBI WGS metagenome assembly CEUZ01 (sample SAMEA2622822, study PRJEB7988) | marine metagenome | biome: marine biome (ENVO:00000447); feature: surface water layer (ENVO:00002042); material: "saline water (ENVO:00002010), including plankton (ENVO:xxxxxxxx)" | depth 5 m
CAAGCAATAAATAATGATCATGAAATATTACCTGTTTTAAATAAAATTGATTTACCATCTTCTGAACCAGAAAAAATTAAAACACAAATTGAAGAAGTGCTTGGCATTGATACTGAAGAGTCAGTATTAGTTTCTGCAAAAACAGGCAAGGGTGTAGAAGAATTACTTGAAAAAATTGTAATAAAATTACCTGTACCAAAAGGAGAAATAGATAATCCTTTAAAATGTATGCTTGTTGATAGTTGGTATGATAGTTATCTTGGAGTTGTTGTTTTAGTTCGAGTAATAGATGGACAGCTAAAAAAAAATCAAAAAATAAGATTTATGGCAGCAGGAGCTAGCCATACAATTGATCGTGTTGGAATATTTACTCCAAAACCAATAGAGGTGGAAAGTTTAAGTCCAGGTGAAATAGGATTTATAAATTCTGGGATTAAAAGTGTAGCAGACTGTAAAGTTGGAGACACAATAACTGAAGAAAAAAAACCAGCTGATTTACCTTTGTCAGGCTTTAAACCTTCTCAACCAGTCGTTTTTTGTGGAATGTTTCCTGTAGACTCAGATGATTATGAACATTTACGTGATAGTATGGTGAAACTAGCTTTAAATGACTCAAGTTTCTCATATGAACCAGAAGTAAGTCCTGCGTTAGGTTATGGTTTTAGATGTGGTTTTTTAGGATTATTGCACCTTGAAATAATCAGAGATCGATTTGAGCTTGAGTTTAATTTAGAACTTGTAACTACTGCTCCCTCAGTAGTTTACAAAATAAACATGAAGGATGGTTCAATAAAAGATTTACACAACCCAACAGACATGCCTGATCCTGTAAAAATAGAAACAATTTCAGAACCCTGGATTAAAGCTACAATAATAGTTCCAGATGAATTTTTAGGAGCAGTTTTGGAATTATGTACTTCTAAACGCGGTATTCAAAATCACTTGAGTTATACAGGTACCAGAGCTCTGGTTGAATACAAACTTCCTTTAAATGAAGTCGTTTTTGATTTTTATGACAGACTTAAATCTATTACTAAAGGATATGCTAGTTTTGATTATGAAATAACAGGATATGAAATTAACGAACTTGTTAAAGTCAATATAATGATCAATGGAGATCCTGTTGATGCATTATCTTTAATTGTACATAAGGACAGATCTCAACAAAGAGGAAGAGCGCTTTGTGAAAGATTAAAAGATTTAATTCCTAGACAACAGTTTAAAGTAGCGATTCAAGCAGCTATTGGAGGAAAAATTATAGCTCGTGAAACTGTGGCATCCTTCAGAAAAGATGTTACTCAAAAATTATATGGAGGAGACGTTACACGAAAAAATAAATTATTAGATAAGCAGAAAAAAGGTAAAAAAAGAATGAGACAATTTGGAAAAGTTGATATTCCTCAAAATGCTTTTTTAAATGCTTTAAAAATGAATAATAATTAGCCTCTAAATTACAACATTATGAATTTTAACGAAGAATATTATCGTAGTAATAAACAAGATAAAGATAGAATTGGTTTATTTTTTTATAAAAATCTAATTAATTATTATTTTAAACCAAAAGCAATTTTAGATTATGGATGCGGAACAGGCTATCTTTTAAAAAGACTTTCAAGACTTCGAACTGTTCAATCTAGTTATGGCTTTGAAATCAATGAATTTGCAATAAATGAAGCAAAAAATAATTCTAAAAACACAAATGTAATTAGTGATCTCAAAAAAATTAATAGTGAATCCATTGATACAATAATTTCATTGCATGTAATTGAACATCTTTCTAACAAAGAATTGGAACAAATAATAAAATCTTTTAGACGTATATTAAATAAAAATGGAAACATAGTATTCGCAACCCCGGCTAAAGATGGACTTGCGCATAAAATAAAACAAAAAACATGGATAGGATTCAGTGATAAAACACATATTAATTTAAAAACTTTCAAAGAATGGAAAAATTTTTTCAATAGTAACGGACTAAAAATAATTAAATCTTCTAATGATGGTCTATGGGATTTTCCTTATAATCATAATAAATTCACAATGGGTAGGATATTAATATTTATTAAAATGATTTTTCAAATTTTAACGGGCAGACTTTTATTAAAATATGATCAAGGTGAAACATTTATATTTATTTTACAGTTCGAATGAAGCCACAAATTACATATTGTTTGATGTTAGCGAAGATGTATAGTATTAGAACATTTTAATTAACACAATTATGGAAAATACATTTTCAAGTTTTTTTTCAACCTTATATAATGATATCTTTATAAGAGGCACAGTAGGTCTATTATTAGAAGGACAGTTCAGATTATTTACAGTTTTAGTTTTATTAATTTTTTCATTAATAATTAGACAAGCAATAATTCTTTTAGGTCAAAATTGGGTTAAAACTTTTTCCCATACCTTGACATTGATATTGTTGCCAATAATAACTTATGTCATTACTTCAGTAATATCTAGCAATCTTGCATTAGCTTTAGGTATGGTGGGAGCATTATCAATTGTTAGGTTTCGTAATCCAGTTAAATCTCCATTTGAATTAGCAATTTATTTTACAATGATTACAGCAGGAATTGCTGGTGCAGTTAGTTTAAAATGGTTATTATTACTTTTAGTATCAATCTTTTCTGTTTTAATATTATCTTTTATAATAAATAAATTTTATTTGATATTTTTTGGAAGATCTTTTTATACTGTTTCTTTTACAGAAGGAAACTCTTTACATACTTTAGAGATTACATCTAAAGCTACTTTAGTTGAGTTGGCTTCAAGATATGATTTAGTTAATTTTGTTAAAAATGATAATAATATCATATACAGAATAGCAAACAGTAATAAGAAAGAAATAATGGATGTAGCCGCTTCTTTAGAAAATAATGATCAAGTTTTAAGTATTGTTTTCAATAGTGCGTAATCAAATTGATATTAAGTGTGAGTATATTAAGATTTAACATATTAACATTTATCTTTTTAGCAGCTTATTCAACTGCTGCTAATTCTCAAACTATAACTAGCTGGTCCGAATTATGGAATGGAGCTCAGACAGCAGAACAAATTTTAGATCCTGATGATAATGTTAATACTCATTGTGATTTTCAAACTGGCGAATATGCAGAAGAAATGTCTAATTTAAATAGTTTTAAAAATATTGAGGTTCAAATAAATAATAAAAAAAAATGGATTCGTAATGGTTTAGCTATACTAAAAACAAAAAGCAATCATATGCACAAATCTTTTTTTACCTTAAATAATGATAACAAGTTCGAAATAAAAAGCAATTTCTATTCATTTAAATGGAATAAAGATAAATTTAAGAGCGGTTTAGTATGGGATAGTTTTACTGATTATATGAACATAGATCAAAAATATAAATCAAAATTTAAAGCAAAAGTTATAGTTAATTATGATTTTGGCACATGTATTTATGATGCAAGAGTAAGACAAACAGGAGATATGATGGATCATATTTCTTATCAAAGAGATAATCTTATACAGTCTCTAAGTATACAACTTAAGGAAGGCAGTATTGCAAACATTGTAAATTTCAAATTATTTAGAAAAGAGGCAAGAAATGCCTTAACTGAAATTTTAATAACATTGTTACTTAAAGAGTTAGACTATATTGCTCCTCGTACCCGACTTGTAAGCGTTAATGTAAATGGTTATGAAAGAGATATGTTGTTTCAGGAAAATCCAGTAAAAGAAATGCTTGAAAAAAATCTTCGCAGAGAAGGCCCACTCTTTGAAGGAGATGAAACAGTTCAATATAATACTTCTTCTTACACAGATGGTTATGAGTGGAAAAATCAAGAATTCATTTTTTCACTTTCAAATACCAGAATCGAAAACAAAAAATGGGCAATGCAAAATAATAGCGCTTTAAGAATGGCACTTAAAGCTCAATCAAAACTTCAATTAGTATATATGGACTGGAGATCACAAACTAGTGATAGCGTTTCTATCACTCCAAGAAGTATAAAAATAGATCATTTAACTCAAGGGAATTCTTTTGCTACAAATGATCTTGAAGCCTATAATATTTTAATTTTATTAGGTTTAGGTGATACTCATCAGTTCACCGCTAATCGTAAATTTTTTTGGAACTCTTTGAAAGGTGCCTTTGAACCAGTTTATTATGACTCAATGATAGCACATAACAAAATACCTGAAATAAAACCTTTTAAGTTTAGTCTTGATCAAGATTATTTTTATTCAAAAAAATTTATCAAAATCGTTGAAAATTTAAATTTTAAATTAAACAATATTAAAATAGACCAAATCATTGATGAAGCCATGCTACTTTGCAGAGGTTATTATTGTGTAAAAAAAGATATGGTTAAATTTTTTAATGATATAAAAAAAAATTTAGAAATGTATCAGAGTATGCTTGAGTATGATAAAAAAAATTTAAAAGTAATAGATGAAAGCTTAGATGAAAAACAAACTATAAGAAATTATAAAAATCGTTTATTTCACTATTTGCCTAATAGCAATGTCTACTTTATTGATATTAATAGTATTAATATTAATAAAAATTTAGAAGAATCACCTCAGATAAAAGCAATAAAATGCAATATACCATCATGTGAAGAAGTTTTAGTTACAAGAGAATTTGTATTAGATATGATGAAAGCTGATACATATGGAAGATATGAACAGCACACTTATGGAGGAGTTTATAATAATCAAAACAAAACAACAAAAACCTTTATTGAAGAGCTAAAAATTGAAATAACGCATAGCTTTGGTTCATCTGTAATCTATGACAGTAATTCAAAAACCATTAAATTTTATCAAGACAATAAAGATGATTGGTTTTTGCTAAGTGATGTCAATTTAAGTAATATAAATTTTGAAATGATATCTAGTTTTGACAATAATAAAAAATTAATAAGCCGTTTTAATGAATATGGTTTAACTGGGTGTATTAATTTTTTTCAAGTGAATTTTATTAATGTTAATATGAAAATAGTAGGTGGAGGTTGTGAAGATAGTTTAAATATAATTAAAAGTACTGGCGCTATTAATGAACTTAATGTTTCAGAAGCATTATCAGATGCTGTTGATCTTGATTTTTCAAATCTCAAAATAAAACTTTTAGATGTATCTCGGGCTCAAAACGATTGTTTAGATGTCAGCGGAGGTACGTATCATCTCCATTATGGGTTATTAAAGGGTTGCGGTGATAAAGGTATTTCAGTCGGAGAATCTTCTCATTTCACAGGAAAAAATATTTTTGTTAATAATTCAAATATAGGAATTTCCTCAAAAGATTCTTCTATTACCAATATTGATTATCTTTCAGCTAAAGATATGAATTTATGCCTTGAAGCTTATCAAAAAAAACAAGAATTTTATGGTTCAAAATTATTTGTAAATAAAAGTGATTGCCTCCCTTCGTCTCAAGGAAAAGAAAATAACTTTTTTAAAGATGATAATTCTTTAATATCTATAAATGGTATCAAACATAATACAAATATGTATAATTAGTAATTAATCGATTTATGAGTTTTAGAATAGAAGAAAAAATTCCTTTAACATATTCAGATATGATGAGTATGTATGATAATTTATATAAAAAAGGAATGAAAGAATTATATAAAAAAAGAACAATACAGAGTTTATATTTTGAAACAGGCGATTTTAAAATGTTTAGCGATGCTGAAGAAGGAACTTTACCTAGAAAAAAAATTCGTATTAGAAATTATCCAGAATCTAAATCTAATTATTCTATAGAAAAAAAATATTCTTCCATAGAAGGAAGATATAAAACCTCTAATAAGATTCATTCCGATGAATATAAAGAATTTATCAAAAATGGTATTTTTGATAATCTTTATGGTTTATGCATGCCTATATTAGAAGTAATTTATGAAAGAGAATATTTTCAACTTGAAAATATAAGAATAACTTTTGATAATAACATTATTTATCGTTCTTTTAAAAATTTAAAAATAGAAAAAAGAGATAGTTGGTCAGTTGTAGAAATTAAAGCAAGTACAAATATAAATATTGACTATTTAAGTAAACTTATTTCATCTCCTCGTAAAAGATTTTCAAAATTTTCAAATGGAATTCAAGCTATCAATTTTTCAAATAGTTTCATATCAGCTATTAATCAATAATAATGCATATTAATTTATTTAATAAAAATAATTTAATAATTTTAATTTTTTTTGTTTTTGGAATAGTACATTGGTTTTTCTTCTTTTTTTTTGTAGATTATTATCAATATGAGAAACATATATTTAGTAAAAGTGATTATAAAAATATAAGTCAAATATCTTCTATCAATAATAATAAATTTTTCTTTAATAACCCTTATTCAGTAAGGGCTTTAGCAGACAAATATTACAAACGTGATTATGTTTTTTTTAAAAAAATATTAGAAAAAAAAGATTTTAAAAAAATCTTTCAAAAAAAAATATTCACTTTTAGTGATTGGCCTAACGAGCATAATGCATTAGCTGTCATAAAATATTCTTTAGAAAATAATATTATTCCTTATCATGCCCCTCACAGTTTGGGACCAGGACCACCTAAAGATAGATGGATGGCTGGCCCAATAAATGTTATTACCCCTCAAATTATTCTTTTAAAGTTTGTTGATACACAAACATTTTTTTTCATTAATCTTTTGTTAATGTATTCAATTGGATTTCTTGGATGCTTATTATTTAAATATAGATTTAATATTTCAAATTTTCCTTTTTTTATATTGTTATTATTTTATAATTTTAATGGCTATTTTGTTGAAAAGATAGCCGCTTATGGACCTCATTACATGGGGTATTATATTCTTCCATATTGCATATATTTTTTATTTGTAATTGTTAATTCAGATTATAAAGATAAAGAAAGTCAACTATACTACGGAACATTATTTGGTTTAGCTCATAGTTTAATATTTTATCAAGGTACATTACATCTTTACACCATTACCCTAACTTTTTTATTATTTTGGTACTTCTTTAATTTTAGAAATTATATATTCTTATTTTTTTCTTTATTTTTTAGCTTTTCTTTATCTTCAATAAAATTATTACCAGCAGCATTTGCTTATGGTACCACAGGTAACTTCCACTACTGGGAAGGAGGAGGATATTCAACACTTCCTTCCATAATTGAAAATATGATAGTTGTAAAAAATATTTTTCATTATCCCCCGTTCTCTCAGTGGGAAACTAGCTTGTATATAAGTGTTTTTGGCTTATTAATTTTAACTCTCTTTGTTTTTATTAAATCTTTTGATGATAGGAAGAGTGATATCAATTTAAGATCATTTATATTTCCTTTAATACTGATAACATTTATTTCTTTAAGATTTTATAAACATCTTATCATTCCTCATTGGATACCTCTTCTTAGCTCAGAGTCTTTAACTTCTAGATATATGATAATTCCTTTATTAATTTTAACCTTTATAGCTATAATAAACTTAAACCATTATTTAATTATGAATAAAGAAAATGTATTTAATAAGATATTTATATATTCCTCAGGTATTCTTTGTTTTGTATTAATTATGAATCACTCAAGAGTTTGGAGAATGCATAGAGTCCAAAGTGAAAGTGATTGGTATAATATTTTAACCTCAAACCAACAAAATCCTCTTTTAGACGGAATTGTTAACAACAATTATAATGATAAATTATATATCTATATTTGTTGGGCAGGTGTAGCCATTTCATTTTTTAGTTTGATTTTATTAATTTTGTGTTTTATTTATAAAAAAAGTATTGCTAATAAATTACCTAGAGTTTTATAAAATTGTTTATGATTAATGATAAATTTAAATTAAATTAATATTAAAACTTATAACTATTCTTTCTTCATCTGATCTATTTAAATCAACTGAATGATATAAATAACTAGGAAATAAAGCAAGCAACCCTTCTTTTGGCTGAATCGTAAATATGTTCGAATTTAATTTATTTTGCTTTGATATTTTTGGATATCTGAAAGTAGTAACTGATCGAGGATCATGAAAAATTATGTCACCACAATCTTCAGGTGCTTTAACGTAATAAGCAGCACTTATATAGTTGTTAGAATGTATATGTCTCGAATTTGAGGCATTTTTTTTATTAATTATACTCCACATACTAGTAATTTTTACTTCTTGATTATTTACATCCCAGCCCATATCTTGAAAAGCTTCGTTGAGACTAGAAGAAATAGAATTAATAAAATATTTTGGCACATCTGAATCTAGATCAAAATCTTCTGAATGCCATCCTAGCAAATTTGATTTAGTAATTCCGTCAGGATTTTTTACTTGGAGTTTTTGAATATATTCATATAATTTTGTATTCAACTCTTCATAATTAGGAATCAATGAAACCCATATCGGAGTTGAAAAGGCAAAATTTAATTCACTGCTTCTTTTTGTCATTCAATGATCTTATAATATATTTACTTCTATTTGAAAAACAATTTAGTTGCTTTTTCAAAAGTATTAATAATATGATTGAATTCCTTATGATTTAGTTCTGGATATAGTGGTGGACAAATATGAAACTTAGAGAAATGATTTGCATTGGGAAAATTGCTATTCTTAAAATTTTTTTTGTAAAAAGGTTGTAAATGAATTGGGTATTTCCAAACTTCACTTGTTAAGATAATTTTATTTTTTTTAAAAAAACTTCTTAATAAATTATTATTAACCTTAGTTTTAATAATCTGTTTGTAATGAGAACAAAGGCCTTTTGACTGATTTACAGTCCAAAAATATTCATTATCTTTAAAATATTCATTATATTTTTTAGCTATATCATTTCTTTTTTTAATTCTTTTTTTAACTCTTTTTAAATCCATAAAACCCATTAAACCTTGGAACTCTGACATTTTATAATTATGACCATCATATATTTGAAATTTAATATCGTTATTATCTCTTCCAAAGTTTTTTAAGGATTTCATCATATTTAAATATTTGTTAGTATTTGTTGTTACCATTCCTCCTTCGCCAGTAGTCATCACTTTTGTTGGAAAAAAACTAAAACATGCTATATCTCCAATAGTACCTGCTCTATAATTACCATAGTATGATCCATGTGCATGGGCTGCATCTTCAATTAAAGGCACTTTATAATGCTTACAAATTTCAATAATATTTTTAATATTTTTTGAAATTATTCCACCTACATGCACAATACATACGGCTCCAATATTTTTGTTTATTTTTTTTTCTAAATCTTCAGGACAGATACTAAAAGTATCATTTTCAATATCGCATAATTGTATTTGAGCGTTTGAGCGTGTGACCGCAACAGCAGTGCCAAAAAAAGTATTAGTGGGTATAATAATTTTTTTTCTTCTAGGATTTACTGCTCTAAATGCAATTTCAAGTGCAGCAGTTCCTGAACTCACTGCTAAAGCATATTTTGAATTAATAAATTTAGCAAAATTATACTCAAATTTTTCTACAAAATTTCCCTCAGATAATGAATCTGAATTCAGTATAGATCGAATACCCTTTTGATATTCTTTGATAAAGTTTTTTTCAAACTCTAGTTTATAAATAGGTACCTTCATAAAATCTTTTTATTAATATAAAGAATTATAAGTTTTGTTTGAACCAATCATATGTAATTTTTAACCCTTTATCTAAAGATGTTTTTGGCCCCCATCCTAATGATTTAATATTTGAAATATCTAATAGTTTTTTTGGAGTTCCATCTGGCATGGAAAGATCATAGCAAATTTCCTTATCAAAATCAGTTAATTTAGCAATCTTATTAACAAGATCTTTAATTTTAATTTCTTCTCCATAACCAACATTTAAAAACATTGACCCTAATTTAGAAAAAACATTATTCAGTTCAGATCTGTCTATTTTTATAAGATGCATTATGGCATCAATCAAATCATCAATGTACAAAAATTCTCTTTTTGGGTTTCCAGACCCCCAAACATCTACTTTTTTTTCGTTATTTATTTTCGCAAAATGAAATTTTGATATAAGCGCAGGAATTACATGGTTTAAATTTGAATCAAAATGATCATTAGGTCCATAAAGATTTGAAGGCATTATACTAAAATAATTAAGACCAAACTGTTTTGAAATTGATTCACATAAATTTATTCCTGCAATTTTTGCTATTGCATAAGATTTATTAGTTTCTTCTAATTTACCAGACATTAACATATTTTCTTTCATAGGCTGCTCACAATTTCTTGGATAAATGCATGAGCTGCCCAAGAAAATTAAATTTTTAATATTAGCTTCTTTGCATGAGAAAATAATATTATTTTGTATAGTTAAATTTTCATATAAAAAATCAGCCGGGTATTTAGAATTAGCTAAAATACCGCCCACCTTTGCAGCAACTAAAATTACTAATTCAGGTTTATTATTTTTAATAAAATCTTCAGTTTTTTTTTGATTTAATAAATCTAATTGATCTCTAGTAGCAGTGATGAGTTTATTAAAACCTTCAGTTTTTAGCCTTTTGTATAAAGCCGAACCAACCATGCCAGTGTGACCAGCAATATAAATTTTAGAATCATGGTTCATTTATTTTTTTAATTAACATTATGTATATCCATGATCAAATATAATTTTCTCCTTTTTTGCAATTGCAAAATCACATTCAATCATTTCTTTTACCATTTCATCAAAAGATATTTTAGGTTTCCATCCAAGATTATTTTTTGCTTTTGTTGGATCTCCAAGTAAGTCGTTAACATCGGTAGGTCTAAAATATAAACTATCTATTTGTATTATTTTTTTATTGTTTTTAATATTAACTGCATGTTCGCCCTTACCCTCTCCTCTCCATTCAATTTCTAAATCTAAATACTCTATACATTTATTAACAAAATCTTTAACACTTCTATGTTTGCCTGAAGCTATAACATAGTCATCAGGTTTTTCTTGTTGCAACATCATCCATTGCATTTCAACATAATCTTTAGCATGGCCCCAGTCTCTTTTTGAATCTAAGTTTCCTAAATATAAACAGTCCTGCAAGCCTAAACAAATTCTTGTTAATGCTCTAGTAATTTTTCTTGTAACAAATGTTTCTCCTCGTAATGGAGATTCGTGATTAAATAATATTCCATTACAAGCAAATAAATTATAAGCTTCTCTGTAATTGATAGTAATCCAATATGCATAAAGTTTTGCAACGGCATAAGGAGATCTTGGTGCAAAAGGAGTTTTTTCATTTTGCGGACTTTCTATTGAATTACCATACATTTCTGATGTAGCTGCTTGATAAAATTTACATTTTTCAATTTGACCCGTAGCTCTAATAGCTTCAAGCAATCTTAAAGTACCCAGTGCATCAACTTGAGAAGTATAGTCAGGGACATCAAATGAAACATGTACATGACTTTGAGCGCCAAGATTGTAGATTTCATCAGGTTTAATTTGCTCCAATATATTTACTAAAGAAAGTGGATCAGTTAAATCTCCATAATGAGCAAAAAATTTTTTATCTTTTTTAAAATGGTCTTCATAAAGATGATCAATTCTTTGAGTATTAAATAGTGAGCTACGTCTTTTAATTCCGTGAATAATATATCCTTTATTTAAAAGAAATTCTGCTAAATAAGAGCCGTCTTGTCCTGTGACGCCTGTAATTAATGCAATTTTACTCATTGTGTAATCATTTTTATATCTTTAAGCCAACAATCTAATAATTTTAATTCTTTATAATTTAATAAATTTTCTTTACAAAACAACTTATAACATTTTACAAGATTATACGCCAAGTTCCCAGTTCCTTTTCTTAGCTTTAATTTGCTTAAATTTTTAGCAATAGCATCATTATTTAAATAACCAGGAATTTCATCATTAAAGTCTTTCATTATATTATGATCATTTCTTTTATGTATGACTGTCGAATTTGAATGTAAAATACTCCAATTATTTTCCCAACAAATTCTTTGTGCAATCAAGCTACGCCATATATCTGCCATCCTAAAAGAAGCATAAGCAGGAAGATACATCAAAGGATACGCTTCTTTATGCCAAACAGTATTTTGACTATTGAAAGGGCACCAAGAATTTTTGCTTAATGCAATATCTTTTGATTTTTTAAAATTAAATGGAATTTTTTTTATTAATCTAAATACTGCATCAACATCTGGATTTTCATCACAAAGTCTTTGGTTTATTGGAGAATGCTCAATTTTTTTATTTAATTTTGAACTTTCTATTTTATTTTTTTGTATTTCAGATAAAGGAAAACCTCTTGGCCATATTTGTTTGTTTGAGAAGTAGCTGTAAATATTAACCCAGCCACCATTTCTAATTGTATATACATTTTTTTTTATTGGTTTTAATGAATAAAAAGAGTCTAGAAGCTCATTATCATCATCTGTTTCATAAATAATATTAGCATCTTTTTTCATAGCATATAAGTAGCCTATGTTTTTCCTTGCATAACTGTTTTCTGGGCAAAGAGATGCATAAGAAATATTTTGTTTTTTTTGATTTTTTAAAGATAAAAAAATAGTATTTTTTAATTTAAAATTATTTGGAGATTTTCTATCTCCAACAACTATTAAACTTACTGAGTGCTCCAAAGATTTTTTTGATATTTGTTTTAAGAGAGCACTGGGTTTGTCAATTGAGGTAATTACTAAAAATTTTTTCATTAATCAGAGATTTTTCTAGTTAATATATTTTTCTAGTTCTACATTCAATAAGTGTTTTTATATATTTTAATTTATTAAAGAAATTGTTTCTTGATATTCCTTCATTTCTTTTTACAAAATTGTATGGAATCTCCTTAATTCTACAACCTTTTCTTAGAGGTATAAGGATTGATTCTAGAGCAAAACTTTGGTTAAGATATTTAAAATTAATTTGCTTCATCATGCTTGAAGAATACAAGCGATAATTTACGGTATAATCAGTTAAATTTGAAAAAAATAATAGTGATGTAGTTTTTTGAAATATCCAATTAAAAATGAAATTCAAAAAACCATATTCATTTAGCCAATTTTTTGACTTCCATCTTGAACACGAAATAATATCATATTTTGAATTATCAAT
>CEUZ01514226.1_pt1 | contig 13006 bp, 18 predicted proteins | sample 361511 | NCBI WGS metagenome assembly CEUZ01 (sample SAMEA2622822, study PRJEB7988) | marine metagenome | biome: marine biome (ENVO:00000447); feature: surface water layer (ENVO:00002042); material: "saline water (ENVO:00002010), including plankton (ENVO:xxxxxxxx)" | depth 5 m
TACTTAAGAATTGAAGGGGTGGGTTTCCACCAAATCCCTTGCGAAATCTGGTGGAGGTGGTGGAAGCCTCGTAACTAATTAAATTTGCTCAGTGATTTTTGAAAGTAACTACAGATTACTACAAAATTTAGATTTCATTTAGAAAGAGACTCAATAATGGGACAATCGGGCCTGTCATCTCCATGACAATTTTTCACCAGGTGATCCAATGAATCTCTCATCGACTGCAGATCATCAATTTTGTTTTGAAGTTCATCAATATGCTTTTGAGCGAGCTCTTTTACTTTAGAGCTTGTTCTCTTCTTATTTTTCCACAAACCTAATAAAAGCTTTATCTCTTCTAGAGGAAATCCTAAACTTCTGGCCCGTCTTACAAATGAAAGTGTGTGTACATCCTTGTCTCCATAAACTCTATATCCTGAGCTATTACGTTGCGCTTTAGGTATGAGCTTAATGGACTCATAGTGTCTGATCATTTTTGAGTTTACACCAGAGTTTTTTGCCAACTCGCCTATATTCATCTTTCTCTCCTCGTTGAAAGAGGTTTCCAACTTCTTAACAACAAAGAATTTGAAACAACACTGACACTACTAAAGGCCATCGCTGCACCAGCAACAATAGGACTTAAATAACCTAGTGCCGCTAGTGGAATTCCAATTATATTATAAATAAAGGCCCAAAAAAGGTTTTGTTGAATTTTACGATATGTTCGTCTAGAAATATCAAAAGTATCTGCAATGAGTTTTGGATTCCCCCGCATGAGGGTAACACCCGCTGTATGCATTGCTACATCTGTTCCTGTTGACATAGCAAATCCAATATCAGCGCTGGCCAAAGCGGGAGCATCGTTAATACCATCTCCCACCATTGCAACAATTTTACCAGAACTTCTCAATTCCGAGATCACTTTCTCTTTCTCATCTGGTAAAACCTCCGCCTTAAAGTCACTAATGCCAACTTCTTTAGCAATCGTTTTTGCAGCTCCAAAACTGTCACCACTAATCATCAATGACCTTATCTTAAGTTTATTAAGTGTTTCTATTGTAGACTTTGCTTCTGATTTTAGTTCGTCTTTGAAGGCCATCATAGCGAGTGCATTAGGACTCCCTTCCCTGGCAACAAATGAGACGGTATGTCCCTTTGAAACGAGTTCGTTAAAATTGGATTCATAGTTTTCGACTTTGATATTTGATTCAAGCATTAGTTTTTTTGTACCTATTAGATATTGCTCGCCTTCAACCTCACCTTTAATACCTTTACCCGCAATAGCTTTAATATTTTGAGCTTTCTTAAGTGCAATCTTAGAGCTTTCACATTTTTCTAATACAGCCTTAGCAAGTGGATGTTCCGATCCTTCCTGGATACCCGCCGTAATCTCTAATAGAGATTTTTCATCTAGACTTTCAACGTGAATCGAAACTAATTTAGGATTTCCTTGAGTTAAGGTTCCCGTCTTATCAAAGGCCACAGTCGTTACAGAATGGGCCATTTCGAGAGCTTCAGCATCTTTAATTAGTATTCCCGCCTTTGCTGCAAGACCAGTTCCGACCATAATGGAAGTAGGAGTCGCCAAGCCAAGAGCGCACGGGCAAGCTATGACTAAAACAGCGACCGCATTAATAAGAGCGACTTCCCAATTCCCTTGAGTCATTCCCCAAACTAAAAATGTGCCAAAACTAATTGCTAATACAATGGGTACAAAGATGGCACTCACTTTATCAACAAGGCGTTGAATAGGAGCTTTTTCAGCCTGCGCCGATTCAATTAAATTTATGATTTTTGATAGAGTTGATTCATCTTTAGAAGAAATTGTCTCGACCTCAATCACACCATCTGCATTAATGGAACCAGCAATAACCTTATCTCCAATATCTTTATGAACAGGTAAGCTTTCTCCTGTTATAAGAGATTCATCAACTTCACTTTGTCCAACAGTAACATTTCCATCCACAGGTATCTTCTCTCCAGGTCTTACAATAACAGTTTCACCTTTCTTTACTTTTTCTATTTCGACTTCAACAACCTCATCACCTCTTCTCACTCTTGCCACTTCAGGCATTAATTTTTGTAAGGACTTGATAGCTTCAGTTGTTTGGTTTTTTGCCTTGGATTCAAAGTACTTCCCTAAAAGTATGAGAGTAATAATGACTGCGGCACTTTCAAAGTAAAGAGCACCTTGACCTCCATGACCAGCGTGACTGCCAAACCTAATCAAATGATAAAGACTTAAAAAGAAGGCTGCAGAGGTACCAAGCGCAACCAACAAGTCCATATTTCCGCTTTTTGCTTTAACGGCGCCCCAAGCAGCTTTGTAGAAGCGAAGACCAATCCAAAACTGAACCGGTAATGTTAAAAGAAGTTGAACCCATCCCGGAGGCATTACATCTATTCCAAAAGGCATAAAGATCATCGGAACAACTAGTGGGAAAGTCAGGACAGCAGATATTGTTAGACGTATTTTTTCTTTTTCCAGATTGTCCTTTTGTTTTTGTTCAAGATCCTGGCTTTTAACTGAAACCTTAGCCTTGTATCCGGCATCTTTAATCGCCTCAATTAATGTCTCTTCACTTATTGAATCCTGAGTTACGACATTTGCCTTTTCAGAAGCAAGATTAACTGAAACCTTCTCAACTCCATCTACTTTCGAAAGAGCACTCTCAATCCTTCCTACGCAACTTCCACAGCTCATGCCTTCTATTTGAATATTTGTTTCCATAGTTTATCTCCTTTTGCATACTATCATAAAGCTTCCAACCGCTGGAAGGTCAAGAGGTAATTCAAGCTATTGAAATTGCTGACCTTTCAGGTAATAGGGAGTCTAGTGTTACTCAAGTTGGAATGAATCTTCTTTATTCTTGAACTCGGAGATATTTTTTCCCATGATTTTTTTAAAAGTTCTGCGAAAGGCTGACTCTGATTTATAACCCAAATTTTCGACAAACTCTAAATCGACTGAAACACCTTCTTTTATTCTCATCCCAGCAAGGTTCATGCGCCATTTCGTCAAATAGTTCAGGACAGAATCACCAACAATTTCTGAGAACTTATTTGAAAAAGCCGTTCTCGACATCCCAACTTCTTTGCCTAGGCTTTCTACTGTCCAAGTCTTTCCAGGTTCATTATGCAAACAGGATAGGGCCTTCCCAATTTTTTCATCCTTAATGGCTTGAATCCATCTCGATTTAAAGCTATCGCTACTTTCAATCCAGCTTCTTATAGCCTGGATGGCCAACACATCGGAAAGCCTTGTGATCACTGTTTCTCCACCGATAAACTCTCCTGCAGCTTCACGAGCAATCAACCTTACAATCTCATTCATCATGCTACCAAACATATGTTCTTCTTGCCGCATGACTATGATGTCAGGCATCTCATTGATCAACATTGTCCCGGCGGGGTGATTAATTCGAACAATCCCACAAAGAATAGTTGTTTGATCTTTATTATCTTTATTGAGCTCTAAAGTTTCATAGCAATTACTAATCTGCTTTACAGGTTGAGAAAACAAATCGATAGCTTTGGCTTCTTCACTTCCCTTAACGCTATGACCGCAGGCCCTCGAAATAAAAACTAAGTCTCCTGTACTTAAGTGGTGATACTTTTCATTGATATGGACCACACAACTTCCACTAGTAACGATATGAAACATGCTGGTATTTTCAAAAGCCGGAAGGTCTACTCCCCATTTATCTCCACCTAAAGTGGAGCGACTGTAAAAGACACTATCAAGCTTTAGGTAGTGAAGGATTTCGTTGTAACTATTCGAATTCATTAAACACCCTTTAAATGTACGATCTGCATAAAATCAAGAACAAACTGGCATTCATAATACCACAAGAATAACAAATAATGAACACACCGTAAATAACAAAGGAACAAGATATGAAAGTTACCAAGAAAAAAGCTTACTTATTACTATCAGGAATTATCCTCATGCTAGTTGGGGGCTACATCAGTATAAGCCCCAACTCCTACCTCAATCAGTTCGGTTTGAGGGTAGATAGTAACATCAACTTCTTTAGCGATCTAAGGTCCATGGGCGGATGTCTCTTTATTTTTGGATTGATCGCTCTAGCAGGTTCAATCATTAAAAGGATTGAAGATGCGGCGATAATGGCTTCACTAGCTGTCTTTGGCTCTTACTCAATCTTTCGAATCGCGGCCATTGTCCTAGACGGAATTCCAGGAACAGCAATTTTGGGAGCAATTGGAATTGAAATCATTTTTGCAATTTTAGGATTGGCACTCTTAATAACAAACCCAAAACAAAAAATACTAGTTTAAGGAAAAACAAAAAGGAGAATTAAAATGAAAATATCAAAAAAAGTATTGGTAATTGGAGCATCTGGTGGTTCAGGTAGAAAAACAGTCGAAGCGCTTCTCGGGGAAGGCCATAAGGTCACAGCTTTATCCAGAAGTGCGTCCAAGGTGTTTGGAAAAGAAGTTAGAACAATAGACGGCTCTGCACTCGATAAAAATACCTTAAGAGAAGCGATGAAGGGTCAGGAAGTCGTCATTATAACTTTGGGTATTAGCGAAAATCCCTTTCGAGTAAGATTTTTTGGTCCATCAAAAACACCAATGAATATTAGAAGCGAAGGTACAAGATTAGCAATTGAAGTAATGAAAGAGCTAAACATAAAGAGACTTCTTGTCCAAACTACGTATGGATCTGGTCCCTCAAAGAACAACCTTAGGTTAGTAGATAAGCTTTTCTTCACTCTCCTATTAAAGCCACAAATTAAAGACACTGAAAAACAAGATAAATATATTAGAGAAAGTGGTCTAGACTGGACGATCTCACAACCTGTCCATTTAAATGATTCCAAAGAAGCATGTGGACTGCTACACACATCAAATAATAATCAAGTTTCACAATGGCAAGTTTCAAGACGTCTCGTAGGGAATTTTTTGGCCAAATCTATTTCAGACCATTCAACATTAAGACAAACAATAGCAGTATCGCAAAAAAAGTTGTTTGCTTAATAATCAACTTTATTATTATTCAACTCTATACGAGATGGTGGGCCCTGCGATTTGCCAGACGAACTCTGTAACGCTGAACCGTATGTCGCTATTTTTATTACTCATTTCTTCAATAAGCCTATTCAAAACAGCGGTCTTTTGCGGAAGCTCTACTTAGAAAAAGACCTTTCTAGCTATGAAATCCACAAGAAAACTAATTGGTCTCGTACTTCAATAAGTGATGCTTTACGATCACTCGGAATTGAAAAACAAAACCGAAAAGCACCTGTCCTATCTTATGGTGAAAAGCTAATTGGGACTATGCGTGTAGTTCACAAGGGTGAGCAAAAAGTAATCAACAAGATGCTGGCCTTATTAAATGAGGGGCAGAGCTTCTCTCAAATCTCAAAATATTTAAATAGTAAAAACATACCAACTAAACGCGGAGGGTCTTGGTATCCCTCAACTGTAAAAGAAATCATAAAACGTGAACAAAAAAGGAAGGTTTAATCATGCGTGCAATCATCGACATATTTCTTGCAATAATTTTCTCCACACTACTTGGGTCTGGATCACTTTATGTTTTTAATGCAAAAGTGAAAAAAGAGGCCTTTATTAAAATTCAAAAAGGGCTTCCATCATTGGAAAAGTATACTAAGAAGTTAACTACCAAATAGCACTCTTTATCAATCAATCCTTTTAAAGCTTAATGATCTCATCGACAAGGAGGAATTATGAATCCTTTATCCTTTAAACAATGGAAGTTGGATTTTTAATTTTATTGAGATGTATCTCACCACGAAGGTCACGGCAATCACAATAAAAGCGCAACTGTTAAGGGCGATATTAACTTTAATAAGCATTATGAAAATAAGCGAAGATATAGCAGCAATAGTCGCATAAAGCTCTTTACTTGCTAATATTGAAAACTCCTTGCTAAATGCAGATCGAAGAATACCACCCAACACAGCACTGGTTGTCCCCATAATAAGGGCCGTCTCATTGTTAAATCCATGAATTAAAGTTTTGTGGGTACCTATTATGACGAATGTTCCAACCCCTAGAGTATCTAAAATCAGCAATAGTGTTTTATTTTTATCATAAAATTTGACTAAAAAAAATGTAGATAAAGTAGAGATAAATATTAAATACAAATAAATTGAATTATTAGTCCAAAAAACAGGTTGTCCAATAATTAAATCTCTAACAGTTCCTCCTCCAGCAGCAGTCAAAAAAGCTAAAAAAAGCATCCCAAAAAAATCGAACTTCGACTTTCCAGCAATAGAAGCTCCAGTAATTGCAAAGACAAATGTCCCAATATAATCAATGTAGTTAAAGATTTCACTCATAAATCACTTAGCTTTAGTTAAGTAAGCCTTAAACACCTCATCGATATTGATGAATTTTGAATTCCTTCATAGTCAAACAATAATTTGTCATCTTTCCCACTTGCTCCAAGAACATAAAGCAGTGGTAAATAATGTTCTAATGTTGGAATACTTAACTTCCCCTCTCTTGACTTCAGTGGGTCGGTGACAAGAGAGTTAAAATTTCTCTCTACCAATTTTCCCTTGACCCATTCATCAAATTCGATGGCCCACTCATGAGGCTTGGCATTTTCGCCCCAATTTAATTCACCGAGATTATGAACTATATTTCCACTCCCAATAATCATTACACCATTGTCCCGTAAGTATTTAATCTTTTGCCCCAACTCAAAATGGTATTCTATTGATTTAGTTTTATCCAAACTGAGTTGAATCACAGGTACATCTGCTTCTGGATAGATATGTCGAAGAACGGACCACGTCCCATGATCTAATCCCCAATTATTTTTATCAATTTCAATTTTAAAGTCTCTTACCGATGAAGAAATATCTATAGCTAAAGATGAATCTCCAGGTGCTGGGTATTGCACATCAAAAAGAGGTTTTGGAAAACCGTAAAAATCATGAATAGTTTTTGGATTATTCATCCCGGTCACCCACGTTCCCTCAGTCTCCCAATGAGCAGAAATCATCAACACAGCTTTCGGCCGAGGTAGGGCACTTGAGAGTTTACTCAATGATTCGGTAAACTCATTTTTTTCGATGGCATTCATTGGGGAACCATGGCCAATAAATAAAATGGGCATCCGTTCCTTGCTGCTTTTAGTATCTGTCATAATTTTCCTCCATAACGTAGCTGAAGCTAAAGTGAGTATTGCTCCCACGATGGCCTTACGCCTGCAAATCTTAAGCATATCAAGCCTGTCCTAATGGAACAATTCCTGATGGGTTTAACTCAATAATTTTATAATAAAGCGTCTTGATTTGATCTGACTTAAAAGTTTTTTGAATCTCAGGTATATCAAGTAAGTTATCTTTAAATTTTTCGATATTCTTGAAATCTTTTAGTCTCTTTAAGTTACACTTAAAAATTCCATGATAAGCAACATCGAACCTTAGAAGCGTTGGTAAGAGAGATAAATCTGCGCCAGATAATTCATTACCAATTAGAAAATTTCTCTTCTCAAGTTTTTTATCTAATCTCTCAAGTTCCCTAAAAAGCTTTGTTACTTCACTCTCGTAAACTTTCTGAGAATTTGCAAATCCGGTCCTATAGCAAGCGTTATTAATCGCATCGTAGTTGTATTCAATTTCATTTTCAATTGCAGCTAAATTTTTATCAGCAAAAAGATTGTACTTCTTGTTAGAAAATTCACGAAAAATTCCATTAAAAAGCTTGATTATTTCGAGGGACTCATTGTTAACTATTTTTTCTTTTTTACCATCCCACAATACAGGCACCGTAACACGCCCGGTATAATTTCGATCATGCTTAAGATAAAGTTCTTGTAGAAAAGAAAAACTATAATTTGTATCGGCAAAGTCTTCTGAAAAAAACCATCCTTTTTCTGATATATGAGGTTCCACCACTACCAAATTTACAAAACCACTTAATCCCAAAAGTTCATAAGTCATAATTGTTCTATGTGCCCATGGGCAAGCGTAAGAGACATAGAGGGAGTATCTCCCTCTATCATCTTCTTTTAAGTCTTTAACCGTATTTCTAAACTTTGTTTGCATTCTTTGAAAATTCCCTTTTTCATCATGTTCAGTCCAATCAGTTGTCCATTTACCATTTACTAACATTCCAAGTGCCATTATCCGCCTCCTTATTTAGTTACAATTTTAAATTTTAATGTCACAGTATCAGCAATTACTTTATCTCCTAAGTTTTTAAAGAAATTACCTGAACCATACACTATGTCATATTTAGTTCGGTCAAATCCTAGCTCTCCAGTATATGTATTTCCATTTTTAGTAAAAGGAACAGTTACATCATGAGTTTTATTTTTTATTGTAAGCGTCCCGTACAAGTAACCATTGTCTATTTTTTCAATTTTTAACTTAGCTGATGGGTACTTCTTCACATTGAAAAAATCCTCACTTTTTATATGACCTAGAAATTTAGCTTTCCATTCTCCTTCTAAGGTTGTCTCTTCAATTGTATTCATGTCCGCTACAAATTCTCCTTTACCGTCCTTCAGCGTCGCTTTTTTCATTCCAATAGGACCCGTGTGAAAGTCTCCAACAATTTTCGAACCTCGCCATGTAAATGAACTCTTGCCGAGGTCAATATTTTCGGCCATTGCCGAAAATGAAGTTAAAAGTAGAGCTGCTAAGATAATTTTTGTTTTCATAATTTTTTCCTTTGTTAAGTTGATATATTCATTATCGACCAGATTTTAATGTTGCAAAAGACCACATTAATGCAATATACTGTTCCTATAAAGGAACACTTCAATGAACCTTAACTTATTGAAAATATTCGTTAAAGTAGCTGACTGTGGCAGTTTATCTCGGGCCTCAAAGCTATTAAATCACCCTAAATCTAAGATTAGTAGAGACTTGGTAAAGCTTGAGAATGAATTGGAGCAAACATTATTGACCAGAACTCCAAGAGGAATCACTCTCACTGAGCAAGGCTTTATGCTGCTTCAATCAACAAGAGTTCAATTAGAAAAATTGGAATCTTCAATACAGAAAATCAAGAGTCACTCCAACGAGATAAAAGGAAACATTAAATTAACTGCTCCTGAAGACTTGTCTATATTCATTCTCACTCGGCTGATTTCAGAATTTATGGATCTATACCAAGAAGTCTCTATTGAATTATATTCAACGACAGAATTTTTAGACTTTAAAAAGAACGATATAGATTTAGCTCTAAGAATCGGACGACTTGAAGATTCAACTCTTATTCAACGAAAGGTTACCGAAGTAGATGTAATTTTTGTAGCATCCAATCATTATATAAAAGCGAATAGTCAGATTAAATCTATCAATGATTTAGAAAATAATTCGTGTGCCATAATCAAAGATGTCCATGGCACACCTCTAAATAAAGATTTCCATAAAGGCCTCAAACCCAAGTTTTCATCCAACTCTATGTCAGCACTTAAAGAATTCGTTTTTAGAGATAAAGGTATAGCTACTCTGCCAAGTTTTCTCTGCAAAAAGGAACTTGTAACTAATGAGTTTTCCCATGTTTTACCGAAGCATACCTATGTAAACCGAAATTTATATCTCCTTTCTCCATCAACTACATATACGCCAAGGCATGTAAAAATCTTTAAAGATTTTATTTTTGATGCACTAAAAAAAGAATTATAAAGCTTAACTACGAAAAAAGTTCGGCCCTTGTGCAATGGCCTTAGTGGTGAATTGCTAAACGAACTTTACTTTTCTCTGTATTTCTAGGCGCTTAGAATAACAGAGTTCGTCCAGCTGTTCGCCACTATCGATGGTGGAGGTGGTGAGAGCTATGCAACTCTCCTTAATTATTGAGTGATTTTTTAGGATTACTACAGATTACTACAAGTTAATTTAATTTTAATGTAGGCTATGGAGTTATTTCACAAGTAAAAGGCCAAACCTTTTCTTTGATTTTGTCAGCCTTTTCATATTTATATCTTAAAGTACCCTCTCCAATTTGTTGCTCTTCTGAAAAGTTAATAATAAATTGATAGTGTACAAATAGTTTATTATTAGAACCATTACTTTTGTAAACAGAATCTGAACCATTCTTAGTCTTTTCAATTCCCTCTATATGCTGAATGTATTTTTGTTCCTTTTGATCAAAGAATATTGTTACTTTCTTTGTAAGGTCCATTACAAAGAAAAATCGGCCACCATCACCTTCTTGACAACGAATGACATCATTTCTTCTAGCATCCCAATAATTTGAAAAATTCATCATTTGGGGAGGATTTCTACGTCCTGACAACAATCCCAACATATAATTTTTTTTATGTTCAGAAAGTTTATTTAGTTTATTTAAAAAAATATCACTAGCCTTTCTCTTATCAATCTCTTCCTCGACAAAAGCAGTAGTCTTTAAATTCTTATTATTATTTAAAAAAGCCTGAGGCTCTGACTCTGGATGACTCTCTTCTTTAAGACTTTCATTTATTATTGATCCTGATTTTGAATATATTTGATTTGTATCAATCTTTAAATCAGGATTTTTAACTGCAGAAAGATCTGAATCTTTAATTAAATAAAGAAAAAATAACAAAATAATAATAAGAAGTGTGGTTCCAGCCAATAGCTTATTTTTCATTTTTAACCTTTAGCTTACAAACTTTCTTAATATCTCTATGCCAAAAACATTAAGAACTTTCATAAGAAACTCAATCAATTAATTTTAAAAACTTTAATCTAGAAAAAAGATATAGCAAACGACGCGAAGCATTCGTGGTGGTGGAGGTGGTGGACTCGAAGTTAATCTAACGATCGTCTATAGTTACGATCTATATAGCACAAAAATAGCACTGATTTATTGTTAAAAATTAGAGTTTTTTTGCTTCTGCAATCCAGCTTATAACATTGCCTAAGCAACAACCACCTTGGGGATTACTTGTTTCACAGAAACAACCGGGGTCTTTCATTTTAGCTTTTATATCTTCTAAAACAGTTGATTTCCCTGTTCTTTTTATTTCATCTAATACGCTTGCTCTAGTGTGTCCAAAGCAATAACAAACATTCACCTCTAAGCCCTCATCTTTGAGAGTGGCCTTAACTGTTAACTCATCTTTTAAGAAATAATGAGAAGTATCTGCTGAGAAGTAAACTGTTTCACAGTCTGAATTTTTGCAAAACTTATACTGTAATTCCACATTAATTTTTTCCTTACAACAATCTTTAAGTAAGGCCTGAAGAGTTATAGTTTGAACCTTTACACCTTTATTTTGACAACTAGGGCAAGAAAAACTGACAGTTTGGTCTTCTTCTCTTTTTGGTTTGTCCTTGGAATCACAGCATCCCATATTTACCTCTATGAGCCACAGGCCCTTTTAGTGTGTTCCTTATCAAGAAATACTTTAAAATCGGTTACTTTTTCAATCGAGCTTGTTACTGCACAATCGGTCTTATCACCTTTATAATCTTTCTTCTTAAATTTTATTGTTGCTTCTCCAACACTAATATCTTTATCCTCAAATAATAATTCGTCTGATTTCTTTAAGGCCATTTTCACCCCAATAATACAACCACCACAGGTCATTCCCTTAACGAAATACTTCTTAGAGGTTAAGTTTATGTCTGATGCTTCTTTGCTTTCTCTTTCACTTGCAAAGCAAGAAGCTAACGAGGTCAATAATAAAAGCATAGTAACGAATTTCATAAATCACCTCTTAAACTAAATAAATGCTCCAATATGGAAATGTTAAAAATCCAACTATTAAAATTGTTGCAATCCAAAGAATACGCTTATTCCACTTATTTGACCTTGGATCTGCACAGTAAGAGCCTTCTTCACATTCTTTTGCCGGTTTATCCCTGTAAGTAAGATAAAATGCAAATGCTAATAAGCCTAAAGTAATTATTGAAACTATCGGTCTATACGGCTCCAGCGTTGTTAATAATCCTGCACTAGATATTCCTAAAACAGCAAAAATAACAGGCCCAACACAGCACGCTGATGCGACAAGAGCAGCAATCACACTTCCAACAAGAGTCGCCTTTTGTGCTTTATCTTCCATTTTTAATTCCACCTAGTACTTCTAAAAAATGGCAAGGGTCACTATTTTCTGAGGTCTCACATTTTTTAGAAACTTTAGTTAGTGCTTTTTTTATCGACTTGAGATTAGATATTTTTGTCTCTATATCATTTAGCTTATCGTTAATTTTTTCTTGTGCTAAGGAGCATTTGCCATTCTTTGATATTTGAATTTCAAGAAAGTCCGATATTTCAGAAAGAGTAAAGCCTAATTCTTTTGCACTCTGTACAAAATTTAAAGTATTAACAGCATCCAAGTTATAATATCGGTATCCACTTGATGATCTAGAAGTGGGTTTTATAAGCCCTTTATCTTCATAAAAACGAATCGCATCTATAGACGCCCCTGACTTCTTTGCTAATTGACCAATCTTTAATAACTCATCCATTATTAACTCCTCAGCTTATTGTAAACCATGGAGTATAGACCAGAGTCAAGAGTTTAGATATGCAAAAATTTTAGATACTTACAGCTTTTATTTCTAAAAGCTTTCTAAAATCGTCCTGACTGTCTTTAGTTTGTCAGGGGTAAGTCGTTTTAAAATTTCAATGCACTCTGAAAGTGTATGCTCAGGAACATCTTTTTTATCGTTGAGAAAGTCTAAAAAGTCTTGATAGCTATAACCTAATGCAACGACTACCTTCAAAATATAATCTGGCTTTAGGTCTCTACGTCCATTCTCTGAATGATTTATTTTAGCTTCGCTTATACCAATAACTTTGGCAGCCTTTCTCATAGATAAATGGCGAGACTCTCTCATATATCTCAAAATGAGAGCTTCTTTTGTTATTTTCTTCGTGTCTGATCTTCTTCTCTTCTTCTTTGCCATAACGCTTCTCCTTTTAATAAATGGTTGAAACGCTCTTTTTTGGATACGTATTGTATCCTTTAAATTCATAGGGCTACGCTGTGTAGGCAATACTGAATTACACTGCGTAGCTCTTTAGATGACGACTAACTTTTTGGTGTAAGCCAAAAATAAGCCACAACTAAGCC
>CEUZ01291413.1_pt1 | contig 12991 bp, 12 predicted proteins | sample 361511 | NCBI WGS metagenome assembly CEUZ01 (sample SAMEA2622822, study PRJEB7988) | marine metagenome | biome: marine biome (ENVO:00000447); feature: surface water layer (ENVO:00002042); material: "saline water (ENVO:00002010), including plankton (ENVO:xxxxxxxx)" | depth 5 m
AAAGAGATGGGTTGATGGGCTTATTCTTGATAGTGGTGAGTTTAAAAAAATAAGTGTGAGACACCGTGGAGACAATCCAAATAATTGGCTGCATAAAAAAAAGTCATGGAGAGTCAAAAGAAAAAAAAATGATTTAAAGGATGGTACTAGAGTATTCAACTATCACTTGCCAAGAGATACCGCTCTTATAAATACTTATCTTGGTTATTATATTGCAGAAAAGATGGATATTCCTGTCCCTAGATATAAGTTTGTGGAGCTTTACATCAATGATAGGTATGAGGGTTTATATCTCGAGTTAGAGCACTTAGATGAAAATTTCTTGAGAATGAACAATACAATGCCAGTTAATTTATACAAAGGGACACCATCAAGAACAGATAAACCATTGAACCAAGATGTTGATTTATTTGGTAATCCTTATTTGTGGGAGAAAAGAGCGATTTATAATCCTAGATCACCTGATGATTATTATGATATGAGCAACTTACTCAATCTAGTTAGGGAGTCATTGAATGATCCTAGGAAAATGGATCGCTTGGGAGAAGTTGCAAATATAAAGAAATGGGCAAATTTTTCTGCATACGAGACAATAATGCAGTCTTGGCATAATTATGAAAAAAATAATATGTATATCATCAGTGATCCATGGATAGGAGAAATATATCCAATAGCATATGATACAATATTTAATGATACCAAGAGCCGAATGTTTATCGATGAAACCGTTAAAATGGATAATGCGGCCCATGCACTCATTGAGAGCCTCTCAAACAATTCTAGATTTTTATATCAGAAATACAAGATACTAAATGAGCATATTCAAAATAACATATATGATGATATTTCTAGAGAGGCAAATCGTATCTATGCTCTCATAAGAGACTCTTGGAAGAATGATCCTTCACACTCTCAGTTTGTCTTGACAAATGAGTTTGAGAAAAACCTTCTCTTTACAAAGGGCATGGATAATGAAGTACAGAGACTGATTGAAAGAATTGAATATATCGAGAAAGAATTAACGAGTAATCTCAAACTAAATGATACCCCTTCATGGTCTCAAGAACAAAAAATACTGAGATTTGTCACTCATTCAAGAAAACCAACCACTGACATAAAAATATGTTTTGATAATAAGTTTAAGAACGAAAATATACTGACGCTTACTAGTCCAAATGGGGATCAATTTAATGGGTTGGAGGATGAAGAAGGGTGCCAGAATTTCGATTTAATTATGAACTCGAATAGAACTAAACCTCAAGGTAATAGATCTAGAGTAACTACTTTTGTTGCAAATATTGGATTTAATATTGATCCAACAATCTTTTTATTTAATTTGAATACAGAGCAGAAGATTAGATCTATAAAAGCAAGATATTTGGGAGAAGAAAGCTTTATTGATGCCGTTAATGATATAACTTCTAATGTAAACTCTAGAGTCTTAAACAATAAACCTTTGAAGTATTCCGAAAATAATAATCTAGTAACTTGGGAAGGTGATATCAACATAAATGGTTTGGTTGTTTTAAACGAACCGATTGTTATTATGCCTGGAACATCAATTAGATTATCCAAAAACAGTTCAATTATTTTCAAAAACAAAGTCACGTCTATTGGAGATAAATACAATAGTATACGTTTTATGAGATCTGATAATGAACCATGGGGTGTTATAGCGCTTATTGGAGAAAAAACGAATAATTCTGAAATTCAATATACCGAGTTTTCAGGAGGTAGTGGCGGATCCTTTGGGGGATATGAATTTACTGGAATGTTTAATATATATTTATCACAAAATATCTCAATGAGAGATGTAAAATTCTCACATAATTCAGGTTATGATGATTTGATACATGTACTATACTCAAGTGATATTAGTTTAACTAACTCCCATTTGCATGATGCCAGATCGGACGCAATTGACATCGACATATCAGATATGCAAATTGCTGATACTACATTTTATAATTCTGGAAATGATGCCATTGATGCAATGACTTCTGTAGTTAAAATTACAAACACACATATAAGCAATGCAGGAGATAAAGGATTATCAGCAGGTGAAAGTTCGGATGTATATGTTTCAAATCTTATATTTCAAAATAATGTGATTGGAATACAATCAAAAGATGGAACAAAGGTAAATGTATTTGATTCAAAGTTTATTGATAATAATATTCAGCTAGATGCATACAGAAAGAATTGGAGATATGGTGACGGAGGAAAGATAAATGTGGAAGAATCGTCATTTATAAGCAAGAAAAATGTGATCTCTGCGAAGGATAAATCATCTATTTTTGTGAGCAATAGCTCTTTTAATCATGAAATTGATCATCTAAAGAATAAAAAAGTAAATATACAAAACTCCTTAATTTTTAATAACGAATTATGAATCAAGATCAACAAAGGCTTACCCAAGAATTCTCTAGATTTGAGTTTAAGTATGTTCTAAATGAAAAACTTAAAAAGAAAATAGAAGAACAAATTCAACAATTTATGAAGTATGATGGATTCGCTCATTCAGAATACAATAACTCATATTTTGTCAGATCATTATATTTTGATAGCCCAAGTTCTTTTAATTTTTATGAAAAAATCGATGGGGTAAAGAAGAGAAAGAAATTTAGGTTGAGAACATATGGCAAAAAAATTGATGAATCTCCCTTATTCATGGAGCAAAAAGGCAGGAACGTAAATCGAGTATTTAAGCATCGAACATTAATAGAAAAGGATGATATTGACAGCTTTTATGATGCATTTCATTTTGAGAAGTTAAGCAAAAGTTATGGAAGCATCAAGCTTATTAATGAGTTTATAATGGATACAGTTAAGAGAAAAATTTCTCCTGTAGTTATCGTAGATTATATAAGAAGACCCTACATAAGTGATTACGATATGAATTTTCGTGTAACTTTTGATAGCAAAATAATGGCAAAAGCTACAAACTCTCTATTTCCTCAAAATGAAGGTTTTTTGCACTGTTTGCCAGGATATACAATCTTAGAAGTAAAATTTTTCAGAAAGATACCAGCTTGGTTTCATAAGATAATATTGGTCTATGATCTAGAGCGTGTCTCTATATCGAAATTTGTTCTAGGCATGAAAACTGCTAAAATCGCAACAGATCTATCATAAGGAAATAAAAATGGATAACACACAGGAAATTCTCAATATTGCAGGTTTATCTCATATATATTCACAGTTTGATATTTTGATAAACATTTCATTAGCGATTATATTGGGATTATTCATCAGTTATGTCTACAAGTCGACACATAAAGGCGTCAGCTATTCTCAGTCATTTATGCTTACTATAGTATTTGTAACTATAATAGTTTCTATGGTTATGATGGTTATTGGCAATAATATTGCTAGAGCATTTGCCCTTGTTGGAGCGTTATCAATAATAAGATTTAGAACTGTCGTAAAAGATACTAAAGATACTGCTTATATATTTTTAGCATTGGCCTCAGGAATGGCAGCAGGTACTTCAAGTTATTTCTTAGCTATTGCCGGATCACTTATTACTGCAACAGTTGCTTATATCCTTCATGCAACCAATTATGGCTCAATTTACAGTAGTGAGTTTATATTGAGATTTCGGCTTAAAACAATCGAATCTTCTGAACAGCATCCTTATATGGAGATATTGAATTCCTTTGCAAAAAGAGCAAATTTATTACATATAGAACCATCTGGAGATTCATTATCAACAAGAATGACATATGACATTGTGATGAATAAAGATAAATCACCTAATGAAATGAGTCTTGAGCTTTCTAAATTAGATGATATCTCAGAGCTCGTTATAGTGGCATCAGAACACGATATAGATTACTAGAGCTCACTCTAGAACTAAAAATTATGAGTAATTTCGGTGAACTATATCAGCAGCAACTAAAATATAATGCTGCTAAAAGTCCTTACCTTGTTGATTTTAAAAATAATCCATATTCCTTTTTGAAAGCAAGATATTATATGTTTTTTGCTTCAGTTATAGTTTATTTTATAAGAGATTCATCAATCCACCCAAACACTATAACTAAGATTTATATTTTCATGGGTTTTCTTGGTGCAGCTTTACTTGCTATACCTATAACGCCATTTAATTATCTAGCTTTATTATTAATATTTTCGAAGGGAATATTAGATTGGGCAGATGGACATTTAGCTAGAATAAATGAAAATACATCACTTACTGGGCATGTGCTTGATATTTATGGAGCAAGAATTCATTCAATAACATTCTCTGTTGCACTTGGGATATATGAATACTATTTGTTTGGCAAAAATGAACTTTTCCTCTTTGCTTTATTTATTTATCCATTTTGTTATGGAACTCTACTAACAAAATTTTCCTATAGGTATATTTTCGACTCAATAACTAAAGAAAGTAAAAGTGAAATTACAGATTCTCATGAACCTTCCATAACTATTGATAAAAAATACAAGAAAACTTACTCTTTTTTCTCTCTATTCCTTGATGATAGATCAAGAACTATAGACTTTGTATTGTTATTAATATTAATTGAGCTCAATGGAGGGCCAGCATTAAGCTGGATTTTCTTTGTTGGTGTTAATATTAAGTGGATTGCATTATGGTGTGGTTCTTTCATTTTTTCATCAAAAAAAAATTCTCTCGATAAAATATTGACATCTAAATTAAATGAGCTTCGTAATGACTGAAAAAAAAAATATGGACGCAATTTTTGAAATATTTGATTTTGAAAAAAAAAGCGTTCTTTGCGACTTAATTGATGAAACTTATATCATTGGTCTTCTAAAGAGAGGAGCCAATCTTTATTTCAGAGAAGCTGAGCAGAAACATTTGGAGAAATTAAATATTTTTGAAGATAGTCATAACGTAATCATAAAATCAGACGGAGATATATTCAGTAATAGAATAAATTATCTCAAAGAAAACCAATCGGTTAGAATGGATTTTTCGCTATCAGATGCATCAGATCTAGCTAAATTAGAATCAAATAAATTGATATTGACAGACCAGCATTTAGTTTTAGTAAAAGGGATCTGTCAAAAAATAATATCTTTAAGAAAAAAAATTATGATTTACGATAAATCAATAAAACTAGTATATTCAATTGTTCCTTCATCAAATCGAGTTAAATTAGTTATTCCAGAAAATTTATCCTTATCAATAGAGCGTTATTGGAGTTTTCGTAATAGAAACCCGTTTTTAGTTTTGCATCTGATTTTCGAGTGGATTTTTATAAGAGTAAACTTTTTAAGAAAATTGTTCTCTGACAAATTAATCATCATAAAATGACTAGTTATCTGTTTCGTGCGAACTCAAACGATAATGGGATATATCTAACGTGCATCTTCGATAGGAATGGAAATCCAATAGGTTTCAAGAAATCAACCTCGTCTTTTGACGCAATAGAGAGATTGAGAAGAGAAGTAAGAGGCGCAGATTGGTACTCAAAGCTAACTCATATCAAATTAGTTTCGGTCACACGCGAACTTCCGTCATATTATTCTGTAATTTTTAAATATATAGAAGGCAGAAAAGTCAATTTCAGAGATGGCTATATGATTAATTATAAATATATTGAAAAAGCAATATCACAATATTGTGAGGTATGGTCTAAACTACCTTCAAAGGATTTATGTATACATGGGGATTTCTCCATAGATAACCTTATTTTTGGAAAAAAAAATACTATCATAATTGACTGGGAGCATTTTTCACAAAAATCCCTACCAATAGGGTTTGACGCGCTAAATTTAATTTTTGAGCAACTATATTTTTTAAAGAAAAATACAAATTTGCATCATGATGCATTCAATCATGCCAGATTGATGCTTAAAAAATTAGATGAATATAATTGTTTAGGAGAAGAATACCTCAATGACCCACTTTCAAAAATGAGAAATTTGATAATTAGAAACAAAGACATTTGGGGTAAACAGTTGAAAAAATTACCTATAATGAAAATAGATTCAGACTTTGCGCTAGCCATAGATAATGCCTTATGTGTGTCAGAGATATAGAGATAATTAGAGATATCCTAGAATCAAGAACTACTTTTGTTTTCGATTTTGATGGCGTCCTTGCGGATTCATTGGAAATTAAAACTTGGGCTTTCGGTGAAATTTACAAAGAGTATGGAGATGAAATTGTTGAAAAAGTTACAAATCATCATACTCTAAATGGAGGAGTTTCGAGATTTGATAAGTTTAAATATTATCATGAGAACTTCTTAAATATTCATTTAGATGACACCGAGTTGGACAAAATTTGTAATTCTTTTTCAAAATTGGTAATGAATGCAGTCATAGAATGTCCCGAAATTAAGGGTGCAAAGCAATTTTTGAAAAAATATTGTGTAAATAATAAATTATCTTTTGTAAATTCTGCTACTCCTCAGAATGAGATTAAGAAGATCGTAGATAGGAGAAATATGAGTATTTATTTTCAATCAATATACGGCTCTCCAAAATCAAAATATGAAAATCTCAAAAAGATTTTCCTTGAGTATGATACCACACCTAGTCAAACTGTCTTTTTCGGTGATGCTTTAAGCGATTATCAAGCTGCAAGTAAGTCGGGATGTGAATTCATTGGAATAGGATCAAATATTTTAAATAATATAAAATTATATGAACCTCAAAAAATTGAAAGATGTGGTTTTTTATCAGATTTTGAAATGATATTAGATTAGATGAAATGGATGTAAGATGAAACTTTTTAAAGAAGCATTTTCTGGAAAAAAAATTTTAATAACCGGTCATACGGGTTTCAAGGGGAGCTGGCTTTCCCTTTGGCTAAAAGATATAGGGGCTGATGTGATTGGATATTCACTAGATATTCCAAGCAAACCCTCAAATTTTGAGGCTACTGGACTGAAAGATCTTATATGCCATAATATAGGTGATATTAGTGATGTTGGAAAAATCAAGCACATCATTGATGAATTTAAGCCTGATTTTTTATTCCATCTCGCTGCTCAGGCCCTGGTTCGACCTTCTTATAGTAACCCATTAGATACTTTTAAAACGAATGCAATAGGAACAGTAAGTATTCTAGAGTCCTTACGCAATGTTGATAAAAAAACAGTTTGCATAATGATCACAAGCGACAAAGCTTATGACAATCTAGAATGGCAGTGGGGTTACAGAGAGACTGACAAACTTGGAGGCAAGGATCCATACAGTGCATCAAAAGGTATGGCCGAATTAGCAATTAGATCCTATTTTGAGTCTTTTTATAGCACAAAAAATCAGCATGTAAGAATTGGGATAGCAAGAGCTGGAAATGTTATTGGTGGTGGTGATTGGGCTAAAGACAGAATCATTCCTGATTGTATAAGAGCATGGTCTGAAGATAATTCTGTTGATATCAGAAATCCAAATGCGACTAGACCATGGCAACACGTACTCGAGCCTTTAAGCGGGTATTTGCTTCTGGCTGCAAATTTGTCAGATAGTGAAAAAAATAATGGTGAAGCATACAACTTTGGCCCAAGCTCAGATAACAATTACTCTGTAGGAGAACTTATAGAAGAAATGAAAAAATCATGGGACAAAGTAAATTGGAGTGATATATCAAATGAGGAGTCGAATCTTTATGAGGCAGGTTTATTAAAACTAAACTGTGATAAAGCATTGCTTGACCTTGATTGGAAACCAAATTTGGATTTTACAGATACAGTTAAAATGACAGCGGAGTGGTATAAAAAGTATTATCAGTTTGAACATAAAACTATGCATAAACTCTGTATCCAGCAAATCAGAGATTATGTAGAGTCTGCAAAATCAAAATCTATTTCGTGGTCCAATCATGATTAATGGTGTATATCTTACCCAATTAAAGAAAATGGACTCACCTGGAGGTAGAGTATTTCATGCCCTGAGGAGTAACGAAGAAGGATTTAGTAGTTTTGGTGAAGCCTACTTTTCAGAAATAGAGCCCGATAAAATAAAAGCTTGGAAGCGTCACAGAGAAATGACGTTGAATCTTATCGTGCCAAGAGGTGAAATTAAATTCGTTCTTATGGATGACCGCAAGGAAGAAAAAAAAGTTTTCCAAGAAGAGATATTATCGTTGAAAAATTATTGTCGATTAACGATTCCACCAATGATTTGGGTTGGATTTCAAGGGTTGTCTCGCTCTAACTCTTTGTTATTGAATATTGCAAATCTAATTCATGATCCAGATGAGGTGGATAAAAAAAACATTGAAGAAATAGAATATGATTGGAGAAAATTAATATGAAAGTTGTAATTTTAGCAGGTGGCTTTGGTACAAGATTGTCTGAATATACAGAAAGAATCCCAAAACCGATGGTTAAAATTGGAGGGAAACCGATTTTATGGCACATAATGGAAAGGTATTCAAAATTCAATCATAAAGATTTCTTTTTAGCATTAGGATACAAATCAGATTTAATTAAAGATTACTTCTTAAATTACCGGTCAGTAAATTCAGATTTTACAATTAACCTCGAAAATGGAGATTTAGTGACACATCAACATTGCGATGTTGATTGGAAGGTTACCCTTGTAGATACCGGTCTGAACTCGATGACAGGAGGACGTGTAAAAAGAATGAGAGAATACATTGGAGATGAAACTTTTTTATTAACATACGGCGATGGTCTCGCTGATATTGATATAGATGACTTAATTGCATTCCATAAAGATCATAAAAAGATGGTCACTGTAACAGCTGTCCATCCCGCAGCACGGTTTGGAGAACTTGAAATAAGTAATAATTCAGTTAAATCATTCCAAGAAAAACCTCAGGTAACCGAGGGTTGGATTAATGGAGGTTATTTTGTGATTGAACCAAAATTTTTTGATTTAATAGATAATGATTTAACAATCCTTGAAAGACAACCGCTTGAGGAGGTAGCAAAACTTAATCAGTTAATGTCTTATAAACATGATGGATTCTGGCAATGCATGGACACAAAGCGTGATCGAGATTCCCTTGAGGAGATGTGGTCATCTAAAAATCCGCCTTGGACAAAATAATAATGCGAAAGAAGATACTGATTCTTGGCGGAACTGGTTTCATTGGAAACCATCTAAGTAAAAAAGCACTTGAAAAAAATTTTCAAGTTACAATTTTATCAAAGAATCAAGCAAAATATTTTCCGAAACGAGGAGATATCAACTACATAACTGCCGACATTAGTGATAAAGATAATTTAAAGAAGGAGTTACTAGATAGCAACTTTGATTACGTCGTAAATCTATCAGGATATGTAGATCACTCACCCTTTTCCAAAGGAGGAAGAAAAGTAATAGATACGCATTTTTATGGTTTGCAAAACGTCATACAGTCAATTAATTGGAGCGGTCTGAAAAGATTTGTCCAGATTGGAAGTAGTGATGAGTATGGTAATAATCCTGCACCACAAAATGAAGATATGATACCTTCTCCAATCTCACCTTATTCACTCGCTAAAACTGCCTCTTCTCAGCTATTGCAATTGTTATCAATAACGGAGAAATTCCCGGCAGTAGTCTTAAGACTTTTTTTAGTATACGGCCCTGATCAGAATAAAGAGCGTTTTTTACCACAAATTATTCAAGGTTGTTTTTCAAAAACATCTTTTCCTTCTTCATCTGGTGATCAATTTAGAGATTTTTGTTATGTAGATGACATCGTAGATGGAATATTCTCAGCATTTGAGAGTGATCAATCTAACGGTGAAATTATTAATATCGCTTCAGGCAAACCAGTAAAAATCAAAGAAGTTATCAATAAAGTCATAGGGATTGTAGGTCATGGTGAGCCAGATTATGGAAAAATACCTTATCGTGACTCTGAAAATATGAATTTACATGCTGATATATCAAAGGCATTAAAAATTCTTAATTGGGAGCCAAAAGTCAGTTTAGATGATGGATTAACATTAACTGTAAATAGCTATAAAGATTGATCAATAATGAAATCAGCCCCTCTCGTAAGCATCATCATCAACTGTCATAATGGTGAAAAATATCTTCATGAGGCGCTCCGTTCTGTCTTTATTCAAACTTATGAAAACTGGGAAATCATTTTTTGGGACAATTCCTCTGATGATGGAAGTGCAAACATTGCTAAGACATTTGAATTAGATCTTAATAAAAAAGGTATTTTGAGGTATTTTTACAGCGCTAATAAAACTTCCTTAGGCATGGCTCGAAATCAAGCATTAAAAAATGCAAATGGAAAGTATATTGCCTTTCTTGATTGTGATGATATTTATTATCCAGAAAAAATAGAAAAACAAGTTGAACTAATGGAGAGGAACAGTTTTATTATGACTTATGGTAGCGCTATATTTATAGATAAAAATGGTCAGGAAATAAGAAAATATCTCGTAAAAAATAAGAGTGGCAACATCTTCCCAGAACTACTCAGACATTATGAAATTAATATGCAAACTGTTATGGTACTTCATTCTTATTTGATTAAAAACAAAATGGGTTTCTCGGAGTCCTTAAAATATTGTCCAGATCATAATTTATTTATGAATATTGCCTCTTCTAATCCAATAGGTGTTATAGAAGACTTCCTTGTTAAGTATAGAATTTTAGAAAATTCTTTATCTAATAAAACCATTGATATTGCTGGCTCTGAAATACGTCTTACACTGGATGAAATAATAAAAAATTCACCTAAGCTTAAATCGAAATATGAGCGATCATTTGAGCAGGCTTATGGTAAATCATATTATTATGACTCAATTGCAGATATTTCCTGTGACGATAGAAAGTCAGCTAGGAAAAAGCTGAAGTCTATACTAACTTTAAAAATGTCTTATTTCTTACTATACCTTTTTTTATTTCTTCCAGTGCCAAAGTCCCTAATTTTAAAGTTAGTTGGCAGATAGAATTTAATTAAGAAGTATCTTTTGATAATTTGATCAAATGAATAAAGAAAAAAATATATTTTTTGTATGTACATCATATCATCAGCTTAAGATTTTCTTCGCTAATCATGTCAAAATTCTTTCTCAGTTTGGAAATGTTTGGGTAATTTGCGATATGAATGAAAATAAACTCAATCATCTTTTTAAAAAGAATAAGAATATCAATTTTATTAAATTAAATATTGGTCGAAAGATAAGAGCATTAAGTGATATAAAAAGTTTTTTTGTTTTGTTCTATTACATCTATAAATTGAGACCTTTTCTTGTTTTTAGTGTATTTCCAAAAGCAGGCTTAATAGCTATGATCTCAAGTTATATCTTAAGAACAGAGCTTCGCTTTCATGTGTTTACGGGTCAAGTATGGGCCAATAAAACTGGAGTAAAGAAGTTTTTTTTAAAGTTAGCTGATCGTTTAATAATATTATTATCTTCACATTTAATGACTGACAGTCCATCACAATCTAAATTTCTAATTAATGAAAACATGGTAATGACAGATAAAATTTCAACTGTCACCAATGGCTCTCTTGAGGGAGTTGATCTGAGAAGATTTAGATTACCAAGAAAAAAAACCAAGGGTAAAATTTTGAGATGTATCTACATTGGAAGATTGACTAATGAAAAAGGACTGACTGAAATACTAAATGTCTTTGAGCTATTTGGTAAAAGAAAAGAAAATATAACATTGACTATTGCTGGAGTGGATGAACAAAACTTTATACCCAGAATCAATCAATTAGCATTAGAATATAATAATATAAATTATGTTGGCCATGTTGAAAAAATCGAACTACGACTTGAAAATGAAGATTTATTATTACTTCCGAGTTATCGAGAAGGGTTTGGTAATGTTGTAATTGAAGCCGCAGCGATGGGTATACCCTGTATCGGATCAAATATTTATGGTCTTAGTGATTCAATAATTCATGGTGATACAGGAATTAAGATTGACGCAGGAAATGAGTCAGCACTCCATAAATCGATTATCAAAATTAAGAATGATCCAATTCTATACAATAATCTCTCTCAAAATGCATATGAAAGAGTTATTTCTGATTTTAATCAATCAAAAGTGCTCGCTGAATGGTTTTCCATATATAAAAGATTGATATTGGTATGAAGAAAATATTCATATATGGTGCCGGAACTGCTGGTAAACAACTTTTTGATCTTATTCAGAAAGACAAAAATGTATATGAAATTATTGCCTGGATAGATGACGACATTTCAAAACAGGGAATCAAAATAAATGGCTTGAAAGTCCTTTCTTTCAAAAAGTTTAAATCCGATATTAAAGACATCAAATATAGTGATATAGAGGTCTTTATTGCTATCCCATCGTCCAGTCAAACTAAGAGACAAGCTAAAACTGAATCAATAAGAAACCTTGGAATACAAGTAAGATGCCTTCCTGGAGTAGAATATATATTAGACGGTCAAGTATCAATTACGGAAATTAATTTGACAAATCTTTCCGGGGTCCTCAATAGACAAGAAATTTCATTGATGACATCTTCAGATCGAGAGCTTCTAAATAAAAAGAATATTTTAGTTGCTGGTGGAGGAGGTTCAATAGGTTCTGAATTATCGCGACAAATCCACTCCTGTAATCCAGAAAAACTAGTTATTCTTGATCATAGTGAGTTTAATTTATATGCATTATTGGAACATTTTGAGAGAGAGTCAAATAGTGTGCCTGATAACATAATAGTAATACTTGGCTCCATCAATGATTCAGAATTAGTTGATACAGTGATCAAAAATTATGCGATTGATACTATATTCCATGCAGCTGCTTATAAGCATGTTCCTCTTGTTGAGAAAAATATAGCAGTAAGTGTGAAAAATAATATTTTTGGAACAAAAATTCTATGTGAATCCGCCATGAAAAATTCTGTTAAATCTTTCACCTTAATAAGTACAGATAAAGCGGTTAGACCCACCAATGTAATGGGTGCCACAAAACGAGTTTGTGAGTTATTACTTCAGGCTTACTCAATGAACACTAATAAAACAAAATTTTCAATGGTTAGATTTGGTAATGTTCTTAACTCATCAGGCTCAGTTGTTCCAAAATTTCTTAACCAAGTCAGAGAGGGAGG
>CEUZ01247293.1_pt1 | contig 12989 bp, 11 predicted proteins | sample 361511 | NCBI WGS metagenome assembly CEUZ01 (sample SAMEA2622822, study PRJEB7988) | marine metagenome | biome: marine biome (ENVO:00000447); feature: surface water layer (ENVO:00002042); material: "saline water (ENVO:00002010), including plankton (ENVO:xxxxxxxx)" | depth 5 m
TTAGCTGCTTTTCTTCTTTTCTTAGGTGCAGCTTTTTTCTTAGCTGCCTTTTTTCTTTTTTTTGCCATTTAATGCTCCTTGTAATTGGTTTCTGTGGAGGAACCTCCCTCCATTATCACTTAAAAAAAGTGACAAACATAAAAGGCTGAACTTTTTTCCCAAAACTTACGCATAAAGTCAATAATATACTAACAATGATTTAAATGATCAGTATTTGATAAAAATAATATAAAATATTTTTTTTATAAAAAAGATGAAATAATAATTTTTTTATGGTCGTTCATGTCAATTTTTCGCAGAAATCTAATAAGTTTATTGATATTTGAGTTAAACAATGTTTATAAAATATTTTTAATAAGTTAAATATTTAAATACAATGAATTCTTTAGACACATATAAAACTTTTTCAAAAATTAGTATAAATGGAAAAAAATACGGTTATTTTGATCTAAAAAAGATAGCAAAATCCTTTAATTTTGACTTACAAAATGTTCCTTTCACTACTAAGATATTGTTAGAAAATTTGTTAAGAAAAGAAGATGGCAATTCAATAACTAGTAAAATGATTAGTAATTTTTGTAAAAAAATTACTAATGATATTTCAAAATCATTAGAAATATCTTTCTATCCAACTAGAGTGCTGATGCAAGATTTTACGGGAGTGCCTGCGGTAGTAGATCTTGCCGCTATGCGTGATGCTTTAAAGAAAAGAAACATTGATCCAGAACATATTAATCCTCAAATAAGAGTAGATTTAATTATTGATCATTCAGTGACAGTTGATCATTTTGGAGATGAAAAGGCTTTTCTAAATAATGTTAAAAAGGAATTTATTAGAAATAATGAAAGATATGAATTTCTAAAATGGGGGCAAAACTCTTTTAATAATTTATTTGTTGTACCTCCAGGATCCGGTATTTGCCACCAAGTTAATCTTGAAAATATAGCAAAAACAATCTGGATAGAAAAAGATAAGAATAATGATTTAGATTGTCTATTTCCAGATTCAGTAGTTGGTACAGATAGTCACACTACTATGGTAAATGCTTTATCAGTTTTAGGGTGGGGAGTCGGAGGTATAGAGGCAGAGTCAGCAATGCTTGGTCAGCCCATTTCTATAAATACACCAAAAGTATTAGGTTTTAATATTACAGGCTCATTAAAGGAAGGCGTAACTGCTACAGATTTAGTATTAACGATTACAGAAAAATTAAGATCATGTGGAGTTGTAGGTAAATTTGTTGAGTTTTTTGGACCAAGTCTAGAAAATCTTACTCTAGCTGATAGAGCAACGATTTCTAATATGGCTCCAGAGTATGGAGCTACTTGCGGATATTTTCCTACTGATGAAGAAACTTTAAAATATTTGAAATTATCAGGAAAAGATATTCATCAATTAGAAATAGTTTCTACTTATACAAAGATACAAAATTTATGGCACTATAATGATCAAGTTAGCAAATATGATGAAATAATTAATTTTGTTTTAGATGATGTTTATCCATCAGTTTCTGGCCCTAAAAGACCTCAAGATAGGATATCCTTAAAAGATGTGCCAGACTCCTATAAAAAAATTACGCAAAATAATTCTAAACAAAAAAGATTAAATAATGAGATTATATCTGGAGATATTGTTATTGCTGCAATTACTAGTTGTACTAATACTTCCAATCCTAATGTTATGGTTGCAGCGGGTTTAGTTGCAAAAAAAGCTGTAGAATTAGGACTAAAAGTAAAACCTTGGGTCAAGACTAGTTTGGCTCCTGGAAGTAAAGTTGTTAGCGACTACTTAGATAAATCAGATTTATCCAAGTATCTTGATACATTAGGATTCCGTTTAGTTGGCTATGGCTGCACAACTTGTATTGGCAATTCAGGATCTCTTGATCAACAAATTTCTAATCAAATTAAAGAAAATAATCTTTTGGTGTGTTCAGTTTTATCAGGTAATCGAAACTTTGAAGGAAGAATACATCAGGAAGTCAAAGCTAATTATTTAGCATCTCCCCCGCTCGTGGTAGCTTATGCACTAACAGGTAATATTAATATTAATTTAGCAAAAGATCCAATTGGAATAGATCAAAACAAAAAAGAGGTATTTTTAAAAGATTTATGGCCTTCGTCGGCTCAAATTCAAAAAGTTATAGATAATTCTTTATCAAAAGATATGTTTTTACGAAGATATGAAGAAATTTATCAAGGCGATCATAATTGGGAAAATATTAAGACAACACAAAATAGCACTTATGATTGGAGTGAAACAAGTACATATATAAAAAATCCTCCTTTTTTTAACGAAGAGTTTACTAAGATAAATAAAAATATTGATAATGCTAGAATATTAGCCTTACTTGGAGACAGTGTTACTACAGACCATATTTCTCCAGCAGGAGTCATCAAGTATGAAAGCCCTGCTGGAATGTATCTTTATAAAAGACAAATAAACAAAGAAAATTTTAATTCTTACGGTTCTCGAAGGGGAAATCATGAAATAATGATGAGGGGTACTTTTGCTAATATACGCATACGCAATGAAATGTTGCCAGAAACTGAAGGTGGAATAACTAAATCATTTATAAGCAATAAAAATATGCCTATTTTTGATGCAGCATTGGAGTACAATTCTGTAAAAGTTCCTTTGGTGATTGTCGCAGGAAAAGAATATGGCACAGGTTCATCAAGAGATTGGGCTGCAAAAGGAACTAGATTACTTGGTGTGCGAGCAGTTATTGCTGAATCTTTTGAAAGAATTCATAGATCTAATTTAATTGGAATGGGTGTATTACCTCTGGAATTTACCAACAATGACAATAAAACAACTTTAAAAATAAATGGCGATGAAAAAATTACAATAGAAAACATTGATAGACTAGAACCAAATAGCAAAATTAAGTGCAACATTATTGGAAATGACAAAAAAATAGATATTGAGCTATTATGCAGAATAGATACTAATAAAGAGCTTGAATATTTTAATTCTGGAGGAATTTTAAACTACGTTCTAAATTCTATAGAAAAAGATAAAATTTAATTAGATGCTTTTGGCAAAAAGTAATGACAACATCATTGCCGTATTAGGCCCTACTAATACAGGTAAAACTTATTATGCATTTGAGAGACTTCTCTCCTATAAATCAGGAATCTTTGGTTTTCCATTGAGGCTCTTGGCAAGAGAGAATTATGATAAAGCTATAAAAAAAGTTGGTATAAATAAAGTTGCATTAATTACAGGAGAAGAAAAAATTTATCCTAAAAATGCTTCTTATTTTTTTTGTACTGTTGAATCTATGCCTTTAAATATTGAGGTTGAGTGTATAGCAATAGATGAAATACAATTATCATCTGATTATGAAAGAGGTTATATTTTTACTGATAGAATACTTAATTCAAGAGGTTCTTTAGAGACAATTTTCTTAGGCTCTTTAACTATAAAAAATATTTTAAAAAAAATTTTCTCAAAAATAAAAATTGAAACAAGAGACAGATACTCAAAACTTTCTTTTTTTAAAAAAGAAAGTCTTTCAAAAATAAAAGCTAGATCAGCTATCATAGCATTCAATATAAATAAAGTTTATGAAATTGCTGAAGCTATGCGTATACACAAAGGCGGAGCAGCATTGGTAACAGGATCTTTGAGTCCTAGAACTAGAAATGCTCAGGTAGATATGTATGAAAATAAAAAAGTTGATTACTTAATAGCAACTGATGCAATTGGTATGGGCTTAAATTTAAACATAAATCATGTTTCATTTTCTTCTTTTAAAAAATATGATGGAAGATATAGTAGAAATTTATTACCAGCTGAAGTTGGACAGATTGCAGGCAGGGCTGGAAGATATCAAAATGACGGCACTTTTGGTTATACTCAAGATGCAGGAGATTTAGACCCTGTTATTATTAAAAAAATTGAAGAGCATGATTTTGAAACAATAAATAAAATATATTGGAGAAACTCTGAAATTGACTTTCATTCAGTAAATACAGTTCTTAATTCATTAAAAGAATTTCCAGTTTATGATTATTTTATTCATAAAAAAAATGCTGAAGATGAATTGAATTTTAGAGCTTTATCTAATGATCCTGAAATAAAGCAATATTTAACAAATTCAATATCAATACAATGTCTATGGGATGTATGTAGAATACCTGATTTTCAGAAAATTATGAATGATACTTATTTAGACTTATTAAAAAATATTTTTTTAACTTTAACAAAAAATGACAATTTGATTCCAGAAAGTTGGTTAAATGAAAAAATAATTGGACTTGAAAATTATAGTGGCGGCATTGACGAATTGACATTTAAAATAGCCAATATTAGGACTTGGACTTACATTTCTAATCAATCTAATTGGATTAAAAACAATTTAGATTGGCAAGAGAAAACTAGAAATATAGAAGACAATCTTTCTGATCATTTGCATGAAAGACTAACTAATAGATTTGTAGATTTTTCAGCTAGTTATTTTTTAAACTCAAAAAATGACAATCAAAAGCCAGTAATTAAAGTTGATAAAAATAACTTATTAATATTAAATGATAAAAAATATGGATATATTAATGGTTTTGAATTAAAATTTTTTAAAATTTCAAAAATTAATTCATTATTTTTATATAAGCATGCTAAAAGATTTATTAGATCTATGATAGAAAAAAAAATTGAAGACTTTCTTAATGCGCCTTTAGATTCAATTAATCTAGGCGATATTCAAAAAGTAAAATTAAATGAACTTCCACATATATATTGGGGAGATGAAAAAGTAGGCTATTTAATAAAAGGTGAAAATATTTATTCACCAAAGGTAGATATAATTAATTCAGAATTTATAGACTCGGAAAAAAAGGCTCTTATCTTAGAAAAGCTTCAAAAATGGATAGATAATGAAGTTTCTATAAATTTAAAACCAATTAAAGATAAATTTGATGATTCAGTTCCATCTACTACAAGATCTATAGCATTCAATTTATATAATTTTCTTGGAACAATGTTAATAGAAGGTTTTCAAAATGAAATCAAAAATATTGATCAAAAAAATAAATTAGCTTTATCAAAACTTGGAATTCGGGTTGGAGCAAAATTTTTTTTTACGCCAAATTATCTAAAAAAAAATGCAATGGAGCTTAATGCTATTCTGTGGAGATCATTTAATAACTTTTCTGAAAAAAAAGAATACCCTCTTCCTAAAGATGGAAGAGTTTCTTTTTCTACTGATTTTTCTATGCCCACAAGTTATTGGCTTGCTATAGGCTATATATATATAAAAGATATTTGTATAAGAGTAGATGTGTTTGAAAGAATATTTTTTCTTGCTAGACATAAACTAAAAACTGGAACTTTTATTGAATCAGCTGATTTAATGAATCCTATTGGATGTAACTCTGATGAATTGGCTAACATTTTATCTTATTGTGGGATAGAAAGTCTAATGCTGGGCAACGAAAAAAGACTGTTCTATTTAAAGCAAAAAAATCAAAAAATATCAAAAAAGACACAAAAAATTGAGAAAAAAAAGATACCTGTTAAAAAGAAATTAAATTTATCAAAGAAAAAGATGATTAAAGCAGATCCCAATTCTCCTTTTGCAGTTTTGCAAAAATTGCTTTAAATGATTTATTTTATTTAATTTAAAAATTAGGCTTTCATTGTTACAATCATTAAAAAAAATATTTTCTCAGTCAGACAATGTTTCTGAGGCAAAAGATTCAAAAGAAGCGTTAGAGTTGTTATGTGGATTAATGATGGAAGCAGCTTATACTGATGGTAAAGTGGATGAAATAGAAATAAATAAAATAAGCAAGTCACTTGTGGAAGTATTTGATGAGGATGCTAAAAATGTTGAATTAATAATAAATAATTGTTTAAACAAACTTGATGAACCAAAATCTCTTCATTCTTTTACAACTAAGATAAATAAAATTTTTGATGAAAATAAAAAAATTTTATTAATAGAAACTTTATGGAAGATAGTTTTGTCTGACGGAGAAGTTCACGAATTTGAGTCAAATTTGATTAGGCGTCTAGCAGGACTTTTATATATTTCAGATGTAAGTTGTGGTAATGCAAAAAATAGGGCAATGAAGAGCTTGTAGATTAAAGGTGTAAATTTTTATGACTTATGTCGTAGACGAAAAATGTATAAAATGTAAATTAATGGATTGTGTTGAAGTATGTCCTGTAGATTGCTTTTATGAAGGTGAAAATATGCTGGTTATTCATCCTGATGAATGTATTGATTGTGGAGTCTGTGAACCAGAGTGTCCTGTAGAAGCTATACACTCTGATACTGAAGATAATATGGAAAAGTGGGCAGAAGTAAATAGAATTTATTCAGAAAAATGGCCTGTAATTATAGAAAAAAAAGATCCACCTTCCGATTCTAAAGAATGGGAAAATGTTGAAAATAAATATGAAAAACACTTCAGTAAGGAACCAGGTAAATAAATGCCAACAAAAAAAAATAATGAATTTAAAATTGGAGAAGTAGTTGTTTATCCTAAGCACGGCGTTGGTGAAATAATTAAAACAGAATCAATGGAGATAGCAAAAATTAAAACTAAATTTTATGTTGTAAAAATGGAACAATCAAAACTCACAATTAGAGTTCCTTTGGATAAACAAAGAGAAGTGGGATTAAGAAAAATCTCATCAAAAAAGATAATTGAACAGGTATTTAGCGTATTAAAGCTTAAACCAAAAATTAGAAGAATTATGTGGAGTAGAAGAGCACAAGAATATGATGCAAAAATATATTCTGGTGATCCAATTAAAATAGCTGAAGTAATAAGGGATTTATTCCGCAAAAATAGTCAGCCTGAACAGTCGTATAGTGAACGTCAAATGTTTCAAGCAGCCTTAGAAAGACTTGCTAGAGAAGTTGCAGCTGTAGAAAAAACAGATTATTTCCAAGCAACAGAAAAAATAGAGAATACATTATACAATAAGTAGTATTTGTGAATACTCAGTCTAATTTTATAGAATTAAAATTTTCAAACAAAATTTGGGCAATAGGATCAATACATTCAGATTTAAAATCTTTCAATTCTATTAAAAAATATATTCTAGAAAATTTTACTAACAGAGATAAATTAGTATTTTTAGGAAATGCTATAGGTATTAAAAGTGATGCCAAAGAAACAATAACTAGCATCATTAATATGAGAAATTTTTTATTATCAAAATTTTTATTGCAACCTGAAGATGTAGTTTTTTTAAGAGGTGCTCAGGAAGAAATGTTTTTAAAATTATTACAATTACAAACAGCTCCCAATCCCAAAGAAATTGTTAAATGGATGTTTGAACATGGAGTTGATAAAACAATTGACTCTTATGGTATTGAAAAAAATGAAGTAATTGAAAAATCAACTCAAGGCACTTTATCTATTTCTAAATGGACTAATAAGTTAAATAAGATTATTGCAAATATACCCGGTCATAAAGAATATTTTACTAATTTAAGACATGCTGCTTTTACTGACACAAAAAAAATTTTATTTGTAAATAGAGGAGTTGATGTTTCAAGACCTCTTTCTGCACAAAATGATTGTTTCTGGTGGGGGTATCAAGATTTTTCAAAATTGGACAGGCCATATAACAACTTTAAGAAAATAGTTAGAGGTTATTACCCTTCTTCAACAAACAAAAATGTTATTTTAAATAACAGGATAGTCTGCTCATTATATAAACAACCTTTAGAAAATAATAAAATAGTTGCAGGTATTTTTAATGACCAAGGAGAAATACTTGATTTATTTGAATCAAAATAATAATAAAATATTAAAATATCAACAAAAAACATAATTTTTTGTTTGATCACCTCTTAATTATTCTTACAGTGAAATAATTATATTTTTTATGCTCAAATTTTTTTTATTTATATTATTTTTATTTTCTAATCCAGTATTTGCCAAAGGTTATGATGTTTTTGGTTTCGGATTCTATGATGTAAAATTCGATGGCAGTGAGACCAATCCTGCTACTGATTTTAGATATGAAAGAAGATTTGATACATCTTTGTTCGAAATAGGTCCAGAAAGTTATGATTTTTTTAATTTAAAACCTTTTGCAGGATTTGAATTAACATCTGATTCTGCAAGTTATTTTCTCGTTGGAGTATATTTAGAAGACAATGTTGGAAAATTATTTACAGGAGATACTTCTAATATAATTTTTACGCCAAGCATTGGCGTAGGTTATTATGATGATGGAGATGGTAAAAAACTTGGCAATGATATAGAATTTAGAACTACTTTTGAACTCAGCTATGAGCTAAAAAACAATAACAGAATTGGCATTTCTTTCGGTCATATTTCTAATGCAAATATAGGAGATAAAAATCCTGGTGTGGAAATTTTAAGCTTATCATACCAAGTTGCTTACTAACTTTTTGTTGTTAATTGAATCGTTAAAAAAATTTAAAAACAATTTTTCTAAAACGTTAATTTCATTTTTTTTTATGATCTCTTGAATTTCAGTTTTGAACTTTTTACTATTTGGCAAAGCAAATAAAATACCAAGTAAAGGGCTTAACAAACGAAAAGTAGAATCAGTGCCTAATTTTTTCCTTATATAGTTAAAATATTCTAAAATTATTTTTTCTATAGATAAATTACTATAAGACTTGTTGTAAAATAATTTGTCCACCTGCATTAGACTAAAAGGATTGTTTTGAATTAATCTTCCAATCATTACGCCATCATATTTATTAAAAAGTGAATAGGCTTGATCTATATTTTCAATACCTCCATTCAAAATAAAATTAATGCTAGGATGCTCAATTTTTATTTTAGAAACAAAATCATAATCTAAAGGAGGTACTGTTCTATTATTTTTGGGACTTAATCCTTTCATAATTGCATTTCTTGCATGTATGTAAATATATCTTATACCAGTTTTGCTAACTTCATTTATAAAATCAGAAAAAAATTCATAGTTGAGATTATTTCCAATACCAATTCTACACTTCATGGAAATTTCTATTTTTGATATTTGTTGCATACTTTCAATACAATTTCTTACTAAAACTTTATCTAGCATTAAACATGCTCCAAAATTTCCTTTTTGAACAGATTTGCTTGGGCAACCTACGTTTAAATTTAATTCATCGTAATTATATGACTTGGCTATTGAAGCGCACATTTTTAAATCTTTCAGATCTGACCCACCCACCTGAAGAGCGACAGGATTATTATTATTATTGTCAATTATTAAATCTTTTGTTTTCGAATGCAGCATAGTTTTAGAAGGTATCATTTCGCTAAAAAGAAAAGCATTTTTTGATAAAATTCTATACAGTTTTCTGGCATGCGGTGTGGTATAACCCATCATCGGAGCAACGCAGAAATTTCTTAAATCATTTTTTTTCATTCTATATAATCCTGATTTTATATTAAAAATACCTCACTTCTATAATTTTTATTGACTCTAAATAGAAAATTTTTTTATTATAATATATAATATATACTGGGTTTTAATGTTTTGATTGATTTTTATTCTAATAAAAAAAATACTGTACCAAGATTTTTCTATAGAAATTATCTAAAGTATATTCGTACAAATAACGTTTCTAACGAAGAAGCAATTAAAACTTTTTCAGACTTATTAAATCTTGCTCAAAAATCTGATTTTTTAAAATTCACATGGAATTTACCAGAATATTTTAAAAAGCACTTAGATGAAGAAATTTTAGAAGGGTTAGAAAATCTTTTAAAAGAAAAAAGAGAAAAAAAATCAAAAAAACTCCTTAAACACGTCTTTCCTCATGTTGCAGATGAATTTTCTTTATCACATAGTTTTTTATCTTCAGCTTTCGATAAAATAAATTTTCCAACAATTAATGATTCTGAATCTTTTTTTTCAATAGGTAGCTGTTTTGCTAGAAATTTTACAGACTATTTAAAATCAAAAAAAATAAATGCATCAAACTTTCCTCTTGCTGAAGATCTTAATTCTCCAGGATCAAATGCAGTATTGTTAAAGTGTATTAACTTTAAAAATGAGAAAGATTTGCAAAAATATCTAAAGAATATAATTAGTATGTTTTGGGATAAATCTTCACAAGAAGAAAAAAATAAAGTTTTACAATCAAATGTTAAAGAAATTTTAAACTTAAAAGAAAAAATTCAAAATAGTAATAAAATAATAATAACCTTAGGTAATACAGTTGATTATTATTTTCGTAACAAGAATAAAGAAGAAATAGCTCCAAAATTTATTTCTCTTTCAATGTCTGAAGAAATTAATGAAAGAACCCTCTCTTACAAAAGAATGAAAAAAGCTGGATGTTATATCAGGATGTCTAATTTTAATGAGACTAAAAATTACATTTTAAATATTTATAATATAATTAGAAAGTTTTCTCCTAATATTGATATTTTATTTTCTGTTTCTCCTGTTCCCATAGATAGTGTTTTAGGAATAGAAGATAAATTAAAAATGAATGCAATAGAAATTGATTGCGTTAGTAAAAGTACAATTAGAGCTGCATTATATGAAGTTTTGTTATCCTCAAAAGCATTATTAGATAAAAAAGTTTTTTATTTACCATCTTATGAAATAGTAAGATGGATTGCTCCAGTTGCTTCAGTTCCAATATTTGGAGTCGAAGATGCCGCTTCTAGACACGTCTCAAATATAGTTTTAAATTCAGTATGTGATTTTATCTACAAGCAATCAAAAAAAAATTAAATATAAATTATAGAAAATAGTAAATATTAGAATATTAAAGTATTTTGTGTTTTGCAAATACTTCTGTTAGGGTATTGCCCGCTCTCAATTCTTCTCTAACAGTATTTTCATTAGTGACTTTCTTAAGAGATTTTTCAACTACCTCTTCTAAAATTTTTGAAGGAACAATCAATACACCATCTTGATCACCAAAAACTAAATCCCCTTTTTCTACATTAACTCCTGCAATTTTACCTGGAACATCTTGCATCATCATTTTTCCGCGATATTTTGTATCTACAGGATTAGTGCCATTGGAATAAACAGCAAATTTCATTTCTCTTATTAATACAGAATCTCTGACACAGCCATCAGTTAAACAACCAGCCGCGCCTAAATAGGAAGCTCTTGTAGACAATAATTCGCCCCAAGGTGCAATATTTTTATTTCCATTACAGGCAAGCACAGCAACTTCATTAGTTTGTAAACTATCTATTAATGCTATTTCATGCTCGTAAACATTAGTATTTTCATCGTCGTGATAGATTGGCATGTAAAGTCCAACACGAGCAAAACCACAAAGTTTTATACTTGGGTCCAAAGCAGTTATTCCAGGCTGTAATGCTTGATTATGAAATCCTAAAGAGTCCATAGTATCTGCTATAACAGCGGAGTATAGCTTTTCTTTACATTTTTGAATTAAATTATTCTGCATTTTTTTTTTGTTTTTGTACTATAATAATATTAAAAAAAAAAGAAATTTATTTATGAGGCAATTTTGAAAAACATATTATTTGCTGGAATTTTTCATGAAACAAATTGTTTTTTACAAGAAAAAACAAGAATGAAAGATTTTGATATTTTAAAAAAAAATGAAATTTTTGAGTTAAAAGGCGATTGTTCACAAGTTTCTGGTTTTATTGATTTTTCTTTATCTAATAATTTAAATATCATTCCGATTGTTAATTATACTGCTACACCCTCTGGCATTGTTGAGGATGAAGTATTAGAATATTTTTGGCAAGAATTTGAGAGAGAATCAAATGAAATCAAAAGTACGAAAATTGATGCAATTTTTTTATCTCTTCACGGAGCAATGATAACAGAATCAATCTTTGATGTTGAGGGAGAAATACTAAAGAGAATTAAAAAAAATGAATATTTAAAAAACGTACCTATATTTGGGGTATTTGATCTTCATGCAAATTTTACAAAATCCATGGCAAAAAATTCTAATGGATTAATATGTTACCAAAAAAATCCACATACTGATGCTTATGATACAGGATTTAGGGCAGCAAAATTGATGTTTGAATCATTGAATCAAAAAAAAATACCAAAAACATATTTTGTAAATGCAAATATTATATGGCCTCCTTCCGGCACAGGCACATTAAATGATCCTATGAAAACCTTAGAAAAAATTGCAAGAAAATATGAGCAAGTTAATGATGATATATTAGCAATTAATGTAATAGGTGGTTTTTCATTTGCTGACGTGCCAGAAAGTGGCGTAGCATTCTCAATAATATCTAATAATGAAAATAATAAAATATTAGAAGAATTAAAATTAACTGCAAATAAATTAAAAAATAAAGGTTTGGTTCAAGAAGATAATTTGGAAGAAGTGATAAGAAAAATTTGTAAGAATAAATATAAAGAACCAATTCTTTTGGTTGAACCCGCAGATAATATTGGAGGAGGTTCTCAAGGTAATGGCACTGATATATTACGAACATTGGTTTCAAACAAATTAGAAAATTCTGGAGTAATTATTAATGATCCTGATTCTGTTCACGAATTACAAACAATAAATATTGGAGAATATAAAGATCTTCAGATTGGTGGAAAAAATAATCCTTTTGATAAAGGGCCATTAAAATTAAATGTTAAACTTATCAATAAAACCAATGGTTCATTTGTTCTTGAAGATAAACAAAGTCATTTAGCTGCATCGAGAGGCCAATTAATTGAAATGGGCCCATGTGCTGTAGTTAATCATAATGGTATAACTATCTTATTAACATCAAAAAAAACCCCTCCTTTTGATTTGGGGCAGTGGCGTAGCCAAGGAATTAATCCAGAAACATTTTCTTTGATAGGAGTTAAAGCTGCAGTAGCTTACCGCCAAGCTTATGATAAAATTTCAAATACTACATTTATAGTAGAAACAGCTGGACCTTGTTCAAATAATCCCAGAAAACTTCCATATAAAAATGTTCCACACTCTATTTTTCCTTTAAGAACCTAGTTTTTTCAAAAGTTTTCTATCTCAATCTTCGTTGACTTTATAGATGAATTAAGATTTTATATGTAAAATAAAGCT
>CEUZ01001810.1_pt1 | contig 12983 bp, 19 predicted proteins | sample 361511 | NCBI WGS metagenome assembly CEUZ01 (sample SAMEA2622822, study PRJEB7988) | marine metagenome | biome: marine biome (ENVO:00000447); feature: surface water layer (ENVO:00002042); material: "saline water (ENVO:00002010), including plankton (ENVO:xxxxxxxx)" | depth 5 m
AACGACGTGCCAAAACAACTGTTCTTTGCACCTTAAAAAGTGCAAGGAAACAGGTGTTTTTTCTTATTTATGAACATCAAAGCTACTAAATTTCAATTAAAAGTCTGGAAATATCTGAAAACTATACCAAAAGGTCAAGTTAAAAGCTATTTAGAGGTCGCTAAAGCTATAAAGAAGCCAAAAGCTGTAAGAGCTGTAGCTAATGCTGTAGGAAAGAACCCATTTGCTCCTAAAATACCTTGTCATAGGGTAATAAGATCAGATGGAAGTTTAGGAGGATACTCAGGTCTCGGGGGGATAAAGACTAAGAAAAAACTACTAAAATCAGAAGGTTTTTCGTTCTAGAATTGTTAATTATCAACGTTTTTTTTAAAATTGAGTATATTTTTTGGTATTTTTATTATTTCTCCTACCAGTTGAACTTAAGAAACAATTATGCTTAAATTAACCCCTTCTATGGGCGTTTAATCACTATATTCCATATATGCAGAGCAATAAATTTATTTTGATTTCTTAAGTCTATTTTCCTAAAAAAACATTAATATAGTTGATTTAAGTCATTCTTTTTGTAGGTTTTTTTGAAATTATTATTAAGTATTTTCTCTTAAATGATGCTTAAATCGCCTAAAAATGCTTAATATTTATGACTTTTTGTTAATTTCTTATTTCAAATTTTATAATTTTAATTGATATTTTAACATTTATATTTTATTTTTGTTCTTAAAATATGTTAAATGATAATAAAATAGAATGCTATTTAAATAATAAAATCAATAGTTTATATTAACTTATTAAACTAACACATTAGAATATAGTACACAATTATTTACTTTTATTAATATTGTATTCACGTTTAATGACATATAGACCTGAAGATATAATTATAAATAAGCCTGCAAAAGACCAAATATCAAGAAAGTCATTGAAAAAATAATAACCAAGAATAATATTAGGAACTATCTCAAAATAGCCAAAAGGTGCTAATTTCGATGCATCTGCATATTTTAATGAATAAATTAATAAAATATGACCCATACAGGCAAATATACCCATTAAAGCAAGCCAAGACCACTGAATTAATGTTGGATTTGTCCAAGCAACAGGAACTATAAAAGAAGCTATAATAGCCCCTACTATACCAGTTAAAAGCAATGTTAATAAAGGACTATCTGTAGAATGAAGTCTTCTAGTTATAATCAAATATATACCATAAAAACAACCAGTACCAACAGCAGCAATGCTTGCAAAATTAAACTCAATAAAACCTGGTCTAATTACAACTAATATTCCTAAAAAACCAATTATTACGGCAGACCATCTTTTTAAACCCACTTTTTCATCCAAAAAAAAGGGCGATAAAGATGTTGTTATTAATGGCGCAACAAAAGCTAAAGTCAGCGCTTTTGCCATTGAAATTATTGAAATTGAATAAAAAAAACAGATGTTAGCAAGAAATAAACTTAATCCTCTATAAAATTGTAATTTTGGATTTTCTGTCCATTTAAGTTGATGTTTAAAAAATAAAAACATAAATGGCAGAGTAAAAATGACAGTAAAAAAATACCTAGCCCAAGTAATTTGAAAAAAAGATAGATCTGAAGATAAATATTTGGCAATTGCATCCATGAAAGGGAGTATTATCCATGCACTTAAATTAAGGACTATTGCCTTCATTAAGAAAAATACTTAAGAGAGATAAATACTATTACAGGCACTGTTATTATAGACATTAAAGTAGAAACCACAACGGTACTAGCTATGCTATCAACAATTTTTTTTGGAGAATACATTGATGCTATTAAATAAGTTAGAATGGCACTAGGCATAGATGATTGTATTAATAAAGCTCCAGCTGCGTATCCTGTTAAATTAAAAGTTTTAATTATTAAATAACCTATAATTGGACCAAAAATTACTCTTCCTATAGATGATATTATAGAACTTTTTAAAGAAAATACTTTTAGTTGAGTTAATGCAATACCCAAAGACATTAATATCATAACTATCATTGCATAACCAAGAAGCATAACAGTATTTAAAACAAAAGTTGGCATTTGAAGATCAAAATATAAAAAAATAACTGTAACTAAAATTGCATAGAATGATGGACTTTTAATAATAATTAAAATATCGAATTTTCTACTTGCTAAAAAAATATTCAATGTGAAATGTAAAAGAACAATAACAGCAGATATAGCTGCTGCTATTCCCATTCCCGATGTACCATATGCAAATAAGCAAATTGGAATTCCCATATTACCAGTATTAGGTAAAATAAAAGGAGGTAACTCTCTTAAATAATCTTTTTTCATTAAAACTAAAAATAAAACACCAACTAAACCAAAAAAAAACATAGCTATTAGCCAATAAATAAAAAAGTCAGTAAACATGCTGTAAGAAAGCCCAGAAGTCATCACAGCAAAAATAATTAAAGCAGGAGTTCCAAAATTAGCAGAATAATTAGTTATAAATGATGTATCTAAATTTGGATTTTTTTTACCTAAAAAGTAACCAATAAAAACAATAAAAAAAACAGGAAATAATACTTCAAAAAGTTTAATATATATTTCCATTAAAAAAGTCTTATTAAAACAGGTTTTTTAATTACATTATTATTTTTTTTAAGACCTTTAATTAAATTTTGAGATCTGAATTCGAAAGCTTTATGTGTAATAATAACAATAGATGCCGATTTTTTTTTATGATTGGGAATTTGAATTACCCGTTCAATAGATATTTTATTATTAGCTAAAAGTTTTGTTATTTCAGACAACACACCAGGTTTATCTTTAACTTCAAGTCTTAAATATAAAGAATTGGATGATTTTTTTTCGTTATAAATAATTGCTTTTTTCCTTTTGGTATCATGTAATCCAAAAGGATACTTTATATTGCCACGTAAAATAGATAATAAATCTGACATTAATGCAGATGAAGTAGCTCCTGGCCCAGCACCTTCACCTTGTAATACACTTTCTCCTACTGGCTTTCCATGAACAATTACAGCATTCATTACACCGTTAACATTTCCTATATAAGAATCTCTTTTAACTAAGCATGGATGAACTCTTTCAAATAACTTGCCATTAATCATTTCTGTAATACCTAAGAGTTTAATTCTGAAATTTAATTGTGATGATATATCAATATCTTTGTACTCAATATTTTCAATACCTTCCATTAAACACTTTTGCTTGGATATTTTTTTATTAAACGCTAGAGATGATAAAATTCTTATTTTAGAAAAAGCATCATAGCCATTTAAGTCAAGTTTTGGATTTCCTTGCTCGGCATAACCTAAATGTTGAGCCTTTTTAAGAACATTTAAAAAATTATCTTTTGTTTTTTCCATTTCAGATAAAATATAATTACATGTTCCATTTAAAATTCCATATACTTTATTGATTTTATTTGTGGCCAAACCCTCTTTGATAGTTCTTAAAATTGGTATACCTCCAGCAACAGATGCTTCAAATTCTAGATTAACTTTATTTTTTTCTGCTAATTTGGATAAATAATCACCATGTTTAGAAATAAGTGCTTTATTTGGTGTAATAACATGAATTTTATTTTTTAAAGATAATTCAACAATTTTTTTGGAAATACCATCACTTAATCCGATAACTTCAAACAGTATATCAATCTTTTTTTTTTTAATTATTTCTATGGGATTTGAAAAAAAAATTGATTTATTTATTTTAAATTTTCTTTTTTTATTTTTATTTTTAGCTGATATTGCGACTACATTTATTTTTTTTCCAGTTTTTTGTTCTATATCTTTTTTTTTTGTATTTAATTCGTTAAGGAGATAATTTCCTACATGTCCCAAACCAATTACAGCTATATTAATTTTATTATTCATCTGACAAACTTGGATATGTTGATTTTTCAGCATATTCCATAACATATTGTTTAAATTTTTCAAAAGACATATTGTGTTGATATATATCTATATTAAGAGTTTTATGCCTGTTTATATCTGAAGAACAAGCTGTAAAAAAAAATAAAACAGTTATTGATAATACATATTTCATTTTAATCCCATATTTCTCTTATAATTAAATAAAATATTTAAATTTTGTATTGCTTGACCTCCGCCTCCTTTAATTAAATTATCTATAGCAGACAATATAATAAACTTATTTTTATTTTTAGATTCACAAACTGAGATCAAACAGTCATTTGTATTTATGACATCGTTAGTGCTGATTAATGAATTTTTCTTAGCTATTTTTACAAACATTTCATTCTTATAAATTTTTTTCAAGTTATTAATAATCTTTTCTATTTTTACACCATTTTTTGATTCAACATAAATAGTGCTTAAAATACCTCTAAACATTGGTGAAAGATGTGGCGTAAAAGTAAAATCAATTTTATTTTTAGTTACCGCATTAAGTTCTTGTTGAATTTCAGAGTTATGTCTATGATTTTTGATACCATATGCACTCAAAGATTCGTATAAATTTTTATTTTTATACATTTTATGAATACCTCTTCCAGCTCCAGAATAACCAGATTTTGAATCAATTATAATATTTTTTTTTAAAATAAGATTTTTTTTAATGAGTGGAACTAATGGCAGCAGTATTGATGTGGGATAACAACCGGGACAACTTATTATGTTATAATTTTTAATTTTTCTATTTATAAATTCTGGAAGTGCATACACACTTTTTTTAATATTATTTACTGCCGAATGTTTGATTTTATAATATTTAGAATATAAAATAGGATCTTTAAGACGAAAATCTGCTGATAAATCAATAAGAGTATTATGTTTTTTAAGTTTATTAGAAATAGCTTGTGCCTGTCCATTTGGTAATGCAGAAAAAACTACATCGATTTCATTTAGTAAATTTTCTTTGAATTTAACTATTTTAGGTAATTTTTTATTCTTTAAAGTTTTATCATATGATGAAATACTTTTACCTATAGATTTATTTCCACATAAGTATTTTATGTTTACACCTTTATGATTAATTAAAAGTTTTATTAATTCTGTACCAATGTACCCGGTGGATCCAGCAACTAAAATATTTAGCTTTTTCATAATTTATTATATCTGTTGTATTTGAAAAAGAAAAATTATCTTTTTGAAAATTGGAAACTACGTCTAGCTTTTCTATGACCATATTTCTTTCTTTCAACAGCCCTAGAGTCTCTCGTGGTAAGTTTTTCTTTTTTTAATGTTGCTTTTAAATTTTCATCGAATTGTAATAGTGCTTTTGAAATTCCGTGAACTAAAGCTCCGACCTGCCCTGTTAGACCGCCTCCAGTAACATTTCCTCTTACATCAAAATCGGCTGTTTGATTAATTATTTCAAATGGTCTTAAAAGTTTCATTTTATGAATTTCTCTTGTAAAGTAATCTTCATATTTCTTTCCATTAATTACTATTTGTCCAGAACCTTTTTTTAACCATACCTTTGCAATAGAAGTTTTTCTTCTTCCTGTTGCGTATTTACTATCTTTAAAGTCTAATTTTTCAACTACAGACATTTAATTTCTAGCTATATTTTTATTATTTAATTTTGATAATTCTATTACCTTAGGATTTTGAGCAGTATGTGGATGATCAGATCCTTTGTAAATTTTCAATTTAGTTAACTGTTTTTTCGCCAATGGACCACCAGGAAGCATTCTTTTTACAGCGAGTTTTAAAGCTTCACCTGGTTTTTTTTCAAAAAGTTTTTCAGGTGTAGTTTCTTTAATACCTCCTGGATAACCTGTATGTCTATAATATTTTTTGTCTTGAAATTTTTTACCTGTAAATTTAACTTTCTCTATATTTTTAACTACAACAAAATCACCATTATCCATATGTGGTGTGAATGTTGATTTGTTTTTTCCTCTGAGTATTTTTGAAATTATTGAAGCAAGTCTACCAACTACAGCATTTGAGGCATCTATTTCATACCATTCATTATTTATCTCGTTTTTCTTAACAAATTTTGTCATATTTGGCGGGATTAATACTTATAAATGTCATGTTGTCAATTTATATTAATATTGATAATTAATAATAATAATTAAAAACAAGGGAAATTTATGACAGATAAAAAAGATAAAGGAATAGATCCTAAAACATACAAATTTGATACACTAAGTTTACATGCTGGTTATCAGCCACATAAAAATGCAGGTTCAAGACAAGTACCTATCTATCAAACTACATCATATTTATTCGACGATGTTGACCATGCAGCCGCTTTATTTAATTTAGAAAGAGGCGGTCATATATACAGTAGAATTTCAAATCCAACAGTAGCAGTACTAGAAGAGAGAGTTGCTTCTCTAGAAGGCGGAACTGCTGCATTAGCAACCTCATCAGGAATGAGCGCTATATTTTTAACAGTTATGACACTGTGTGAAGCTGGAGATCATCTTGTGGTCTCTTCCCAACTTTATGGTGGTACCGTAAATTTATTTAGACTTACTTTACCAAAATTTGGAATAAAATGTACATTCGTAAAACCTAGAGATACAGAGGGTTTTAAAAAGGCAATTCAAAAAAATACAAAAGGTATTTTCGGAGAGTTAGTTGGAAACCCTGGAAACGAATTAATGAACATGCCGGAAATTTCAAAAATTGCTCATGATGCGGGAATTCCACTAATTGTGGATGCAACTTATCAAACACCTTATCTTTGCAAACCTTTTGAGCATGGTGCAGATATTGTTGTTCATTCATTAACTAAATGGATGGCTGGACACGGATCTTCTATGGCGGGAATTTTAGTAGAAGGTGGAAATTTTGACTGGATGCAAAATGACAAATTTCCTACAATGACAACTCCATATGAAGGTTATCATGGATTATCATTTGCTGAGGAATTTGGTCCAACTGCTTTTACTATGAAAGCTAGAGCCGAAGGTATGAGAGATTTTGGTCCATGTTTAAGTCCTCAAAATGCTTGGAATGTTCTACAAGGTATTGAAACATTATCAGTTAGAATGAAAAAACATTGTTCAAACGCAGAAGAAATGGTCAAATATTTACTTGGTCATGAAAGTGTCGCTTGGGTATCTCATCCAAGTGTGCCAGATCATCCTGATCATGAGTTAGCAAAAAAACTTTTACCTAACGGTCGAGGTTCAATGATAGCATTTGGAATTAAGGGTGGCAAAGATGCTGGAGTAGCTTTTATAAACAATGTTAAACTTGCATCACATCTAGCCAATGTTGGTGATACTAGAACTCTTGTTATACATCCTGCGTCAGGTACTCATTCACAAATGGATGAAGCTACATTAAAATTTGCAGGTCTATCTCATGATATGATTAGATTGTCTGTAGGTATCGAAGATATAGATGACATAAAAAATGATTTTGAAGTAGGTTTTAGAGCGGCAAGAAAACCGAGACTTGTTTCAAATCAATGAAATTTAAAGTAGACGGTGTAGAAGTATTTGCTTCTACAGGTGGACGTCAGTTTGATAAAAAAAAACCATTAATCATTTTTGTTCACGGTAGTGGTTTAACTCATATGACATGGGTTCTTCAAACAAGATACTTTGCTTTTCATGGTTACAGTGTTTTGGCTATTGATATGCCGGGTCATGGTCTATCTAAAGGTACAAGTTTAAAATCAATTGAAGATATGGCTGACTGGATAAGTAAAGTAATTGATGTTGTAGGATATAAGGAGGCATCTTTAGTCGGTCATTCACAAGGATGTTTGGTTACAATCGAGTGCACATCAAGATACCCAAATAAAATTAAAACTTTAAGTTTGATGGGTGGAGCTGGCGCTATACCAATGAATCCAGAGCTTTTAAGTCTTGCGGAAAAAGGAGATCCGAAGGCAGTAGATTTAATGATGGATTGGGCACATGGACCTGCTGGCCACTTTGGCGGGCACCCTGTCCCAGGATTGTATCACATAAATACCGGAGGCATGTTAGCTAAATCTAGAACTATAAAAGATACTCTTGGTGTAGATTTTAGAGCATGTGATAATTATAAAAATGGTTTTGAAGCAGCAAAGAAAATTAAAGTTCCAACATTATCGATATTAGCAACAGGAGATAAAATGTGTCCTGTCAAAGAAGGAAAAAAATTAGCAGCTTTAATTGATGGGAGTAAAGTTGAAGTTATAGATAATTGTGGTCACATGATGCTTCTAGAAGAGGCTGACAGAGTACTCAAAGTATTAAAACAATTTATATTAGAAAACGATCCAGTAAAATAATTCTATTAACTAGTTTTCTTATTTATATATAAAAAATAAATTGTTGAACTAACTAAAAATATTGAACTTACTTGGTGTATTGATGCAAGAATGATTTGTGCACTATAAACTAGAGTAAAAATTCCTAATATAATTTGTAACAACAGAAAAAAACCAATTAAGTTTATTGCTAAAAAATTATTTTTTAAACCCTGTTTGTAAATTTTAAATAAAATAAATAAATAAAATAACAATATTACATAGGCTAAATTTCTATGTAAAAATTGAACTAATGATGGTTCGCTCAAAGCTGAAATATGAAATAAATTATCTATTTCACTATCATTTGGAAAATAAGAAGATCCCATTAAAGGCCAGGAATTATAAATTTTTCCCGCATCCATGCCAGAAACAAAAGCACCAATAGTAATTTGTAAAAAAATTAAAAATATTAAAGCGTAAGGAAAAAAATTATTTAGGTTTATTTCATTTTTATTTGTAATCCTTAGTTTAAAATAATTCCATAGTACTAATGATAATATAAAAAAAGCCATAACCAAATGTATTGAAAGACGAAAATGACTAACATCTATTCTATCTACTAACCCACTTGTTACCATGTACCAGCCGATAAAGCCTTGAAAACAGATTAAACAAAATATTAAATAATGATTAACTAACTTTTTGAAACCTAATTTTAGTGTAAAAAAAATTAGAGGAATAAGAAAAATAATACCTATTAATCTACCCAAAAATCTATGTATCCATTCCCACCAAAAAATTATTTTAAATTCTTCTAATGTCATAGAATAATTTTGAAGCTTAAATTCAGGAATTATTTTGTATTGATCAAAATAAGCAATCCATTTATCGTTACTTAATGGAGGTAAAAAACCAGAAAACAATTCCCATTTTGTTATTGATAAACCAGAATCTGTCAACCTAGTTAATCCACCAATAAAAATCATAAATACAATTACCCAAAAAACAGAGGCTAACCAAAAAGACATTTGATTTTTAATAATATTATTTTCTATGTACATATGTTGATAAATATAATAATTATTAACAAATCCAATTTAATATAATGTCGCCTAATAATTTAAAAAAATTAATAAAATTAAGAAAAAACCTAGATAATTTAGACAATTCTTTTATAAACTTAATAAAAAAAAGAACTGATCTGGTAAAAAAGGTTTTAAAATTAAAAGAATACAAAAATCAAATTGTTGATAGAAAGAGAATCAAAACAATCCTTATCCAAATAAAAAAAAAATCAATTAAGAAAAAAATTGATCCGAAAATTACAAATAAAATATGGAAAAATATGATTTATGCTTATATTGATTACGAAAAAAGAAATTTTAGAAAAAAATAATTACTTACTGTGTGGAGGTAATTTTTTTTCTACAAATAATTCGTGCTTTCTAGTACTTGGGTTATATTTTTTTGCAGATAATTTAACTTTAGCTTTTTCACCACCAGCTGGTTTTTTTAAGTAATAAAAAAAAGGACTGTCTGGTTTTGACTCAGGAACCATTCTAATTTTTACAAAAGACTTTTTTGCCATAGCTACTTCTTTATTTCTTTAATTATATTTTTTAAATTAGATAATCTATTTTTAAAATATTTTGTTCTTATAGAGCTAAATACAGAATCGTCAAGTTTAGATTTATTTTGATTTAGATGCTTTTTTACACCTTGAATAGTCATACCTTCAGATTTAAGTAAAAACTTAATTAATTTTAGAACTTCTATTGAATTTATATCATAATGTCTTCTATTATTATTAAAAACTTTAGGTTTAAGTTGGATAAATTTTTTTTCCCAAAATCTTATTGTGTGAGTATTAATTTTAATGTTACTTGGCTTTTCTCTATTTAAAATTTTTACCACTTCGCCTATTGATTTGTAAGCTGAAGATAGTTTAACTGACATTGTTTATTTTATTTTTTAAGAATTTAGAAGGCTTAAATAAAACTACATTTCTTTCTGATATAACCACTTCTGTTTTTGTTTTAGGATTTCTGCCAATTCTAGATTTTTTATGTCTTAATATAAAAGTACCAAAATTTGATATTTTAACTTTTCCTTTATCTTTAAGACTTTCAAGCAATATTTCAAACATGTCTTCAAGTATATTTTCAATTAGCTTTTTAGAATAACCTAATTGCATATAAATTGAATTAATTATTTCTTTTTTAGTTAAATTTTGTCTCATTATGAAACTATATTTTTTTTTATTTTATCAATCAATAATCCATTAACAGTTTTAACGCAAACATCTATCGAATTAGCGAAACCTATATAATCAGTAGATCCATGACTTTTTATAACAGGCGATTCTAATCCTAAAAAAATTGCACCATTATAAAGTCTTGGATCTAATCTGTTTTTAAATTTAGTTATGTTTTTTATATTTATAAAACTTGAAATTTTTGCGATAACACCTTTTGTTAATGCTTTTTTAAGTTCAGTAGTAATGAAATTCGCTGTACCTTCGGCAGTTTTTAACGCAACATTGCCGGTAAAACCATCAGTGACAATTACATTTACATTTCCATCCATAATATGATTACCTTCTATATAACCACAAAATTCATAAAGTTGGTTTTTTTTATTTTCTAAAATTTGATAAGCTTTTTTAATAGTTTCATTTCCCTTTATTTCTTCTGATCCTATATTTAATAAAGCTACTTTTGATTCATCCGAAGGATATAGAGATTTATGTAGTGCAGCACCCATTAAAGCAAAATCTTCAAAATTTTTTTCATCACACTCTATATTTGCACCTAAATCTAAAACTATATTCATATCAATCTTATTTGGCCATAAAGCTGCTAAAGCGGGCTTATTAATATTTTTAATCATCTCAATATTCAATTTTGAAATAACAAATAAAGCCCCTGTGTTGCCTGCAGAAACAATTACATTTGATTTTTTTTCTTTAACATCGTTAATAGCTTGCCACATGCTCGTATTTTTCTTTTTAGCTGCTGTTAAAGCTGAATCATTATCATTAATTATGCCATCACAATGTATAATTTCATAAAATTCATTATTAATTTTATTTTTTAATACTTCTTTTTTTAAAATTTCAGCAGATCCAAATATTCTAAAAAAAACATCTTTGTTTATTTTTAAATATTCTGAAATTCCTAATATAATTTTAGATGGTGAATTATCACCACCCATTGCATCCACTGCAATAATAACTGATTTTGTCATAAAAAAATTATTCTTTAGGATCTAAAACCTGTCTACCTTTATAAAATCCTGTTTTAATATCTAAATGATGAGAAAGTCTATATTCACCAGACTTTTTATCTTCAACAATGTTCTTAGGCAAGATTTTAATATGTGATCTTCTCTTGCCAGATCTTGAAGGTGTTGTTTTTCTTTTAGGTACAGCCATAATTAAATTTTTAAATCTTCTATATCGTTTATAAAATATTTTAAAGTATTATTTCTGTAAAAACTACATAAATTATCAAAGTAATTACTATAAAATGAAATATTTTTTGGATTATTTATAAATTTACTTAAAATTAATTCTTTTTCTTCTAAACGAATTTCTTCCCAATGATTTATATTTGCAAGAATATCATAAAAAAAATTGACATACTTTTTCATATTTTTGTTTATTGAAACATCGCCATATCCAATTTCTCTAATAGAAATTTCAACTTGCTTGAAGATAAAATCATGAATTTCTTGCATTTTTTTTTTAGGATTTGAGACTTTGTAAATTTTTAAAAAAAAAGACAGATGTAATAATAAAAATATAATTCTATCGGAAAAAGTCTCATTATCATTCAAATTTAAGTAAAGGTATTTATTTCTAGTTAATTTAACTAAATTATTGTAAATATTTAAATTATCGTTATTCATATGAAAAAAATTTTTATACTTGTTTTTTTTATTACATTAAGTTGCTCTAATAATAAAGTTTTTATTAATCATGGTTTAACAGCTTTAGAGTCAAAATCTGAAAAAATTGTAATTGGAAATACAAATAAGAATGATGTTTTAAATATTATAGGTCGCCCTTCAACGGTAAGTCTATTTGATGAAAATTCTTGGTTTTTTATTGAACGTGAACAAATGAATCAATCTGTATTTAAACTTGGCAAAACAAAACTAACTAAAAATAATGTTTTAGAAATAATTTTTGATGATTATGGAATAGTTAAATTAAAAAAAGTATATAACTTAGACAATATGAATGAATTAAAAATAGTTAAAAACAAAACGAAAAAAAAATATGATGACACATCTACTTTAGGAAAAGTTCTTAAAAGTTTAGAGCAAAAAATTAATAATCCTAAAAAAAATGTGAATAAATAATATTTATCCTGCTATTACTGCTAATAATAACAAAGCTACAATATTTGTAATTTTTATCATTGGATTTACCGCGGGTCCTGCAGTGTCTTTATAAGGATCGCCCACTGTATCACCGGTAACTGCAGCTTTATGAGCTTCTGATCCTTTTCCACCAAAGTTACCATCTTCAATATATTTTTTTGCATTATCCCAGGCACCACCACCAGCAGTCATAGATATAGCAACAAATAAACCTGTAATAATAACACCAAGTAACATAGCACCTACTGATGATAAAGCAGCTACTTGTCCACCAATAGGTAAAATTATAAAATATAAAACTATAGGAGATAAAACAGGCAACAGTGAAGGAACAACCATCTCTCTGATTGCTGCTTTAGTTAATAAATCAACGAGTTTTCCATAATCTGGTTTAGCTTTTCTTTTCATAATACCTGGAATTTTTTTAAACTGTCTTCTAAC
>CEUZ01062456.1_pt1 | contig 12980 bp, 11 predicted proteins | sample 361511 | NCBI WGS metagenome assembly CEUZ01 (sample SAMEA2622822, study PRJEB7988) | marine metagenome | biome: marine biome (ENVO:00000447); feature: surface water layer (ENVO:00002042); material: "saline water (ENVO:00002010), including plankton (ENVO:xxxxxxxx)" | depth 5 m
CAATATGTGGCAGAGGGCAGCGCGTATAGGGTTCCACTTGCGGCTAACTCAGGAAACGTTTCCCTCTCTACTGACACGGGTCGACCCTGCGGGATTTGCTCGACTGCAGAAGGTTCCAACACGTAGGTTCCTGCGTTGATGTTGTGCGAGGGAACGGAGCCTTTTTCGGGTTTTTCGATGAATGCTTCAACCCGGCCACGAGTGTCGGTAGTTACAACTCCGAAACTCGACGGATCGTCAACGGGTTGCAAGGCAATCGTCACCTCGGCTTGAACCTCATGGTGAAACTCAACTAATGCCCGAACGTCGAGGTCAGTTAGGACGTCGCCATTCAGCACTAGAAATGTTTCTTTGGGCTGGAATTGTTCGACTGCGAAACGAATCGCGCCGGCTGTTCCGAGCGGCTCACTTTCCACTGCAACTTCGTAGGGGGTTTCAGCTATGTACCCGTTCGGGTATGCCTCGAGGAATGCATCGGGTCGATAGCCCATTGCCAATCCAACCTTTTCCACCCCATGGTCTGCCAGGTGACCTACGACCAATTCGATCATGGGTATTCCACAGATCGGCAACATCTGCTTAGGAACATGTTCGGTGAGTGGTCGGAGGCGAGTACCGAAACCACCGACGAGCACTATCGCGAACATGTTGAATCAGCCGTCGCTCGGCTCCTCCGACTCAGGTATTTCAGCCGCCGGCTCATCTGTTTCGAACGGCTCCATGGTCGCTGGCAAGAGTGGTCCCGTCTCTCCTGCGTCCCCTTCGCCGAGAGGTTGTTGTTCTTCTGACAGCCCCAAATACTGTCGGAGATACGCGTCATCCGGACGAGGGATGTCGGAGTCGTTGTAGCTCTCACCAACTATCGCAAACATGAATAGTTGACCATCTTCGTTAAGGCGCACATCCTTTAGATCTTCGGTAAACACGACCGGCTTTTCTGCCGTCAACTGATTCCACTTCAGTACTCGAAGCTCTGCAGGCTCACCATTACACGTGAAATCATCTTCTGAAATCACTGACCCGCCAGGCAGTTCAAAAGTATTGTCGTCAAACGCAGTCTCGTTTTCGTTGAAGAATGCGCCCAAGGTGGCATATTGACCCGTAACAGTACTGACGAATGGATGAATGTGGATCAGTCCGTCACCGTGGGTATGAATACCGGTTCGATCGTCCTCTGAGTCATTAGCAAAAGAGGCGGGGTCAATTTCATCACAGACGTAAATGTCATATGCGCTATGCCAGTGATCTTCCAGTCCAGGGTCTCCCACGGGAGCAAGATCAGCGCGTTGGTTTCGAGCTACCACCACGAGCGCGACTCCTAATAGAGCGACGAGGACCATTGCCGCCGGAAACAAGATTTTTCGTTCTGAACCGGCACCTTTACCGCCTGCTCCCGTGCTGGCGGCTTTGGCTACTTTTTTCGCTGCTGCTGATCTGGCCATACCGTCCGCCAAGTTACCGCCTATGCGGCTCGCTTACGCGCTCTACGGGCCCTTCCTTTGATCTCGAAGATAAAAAAATAGTTCGTTATATGTCTCTGCAACAGACCTAGATGACAGCCATTCTTCAGCGAAGCGGCGGGCATTCAGCCCCGAGGCGACTTGACCATTAGGGTCGTCGATCAGAGCCTCTAGTGCCGAAATAAATGCTTCCGTATCGCCTGCTGGAACGCTTCTGCCGGCACCAGATTGTGTGACAACCAAGTCAATTTCCGTTCCAGGGTCAACACTTGCTAGTACCGGTCGTCCAGCAGCGAGGATGGAGTAGAGCTTTGAAGGGACGCTGATTGAACCGAGACCGGGTTTGAGCGGGATGAGGTGGATGTCTCCAGCGGCGAGAACTTCGTTCAATCGCGAGTTTGGTTGGTAGTCCATGAACGTCACGTTTGGGATTTCTTCGGACGCAGCCTCAAAATGAAGTCTCCGCGAACCGTTTCCATTGATTACGAAGACGAGGTCATCGCGATGAGCAAAGTATTTAGCGGCTTCTAGCACTAGTTCTAATGGTTGCGAGAAACCTATGTTTCCTGCGTATAGGACGACCGTTTCATCCGTGACCCCGAGTTCTTGTCGGTAGGAGTTACTTCGTTCTGCGGGATAGATCCGTTCAGTGTCTACGAAATTGGGGATTACCAATAGTTTGCTTTCGTCGTCGACTCTGCTCAACAGCCTTCCCTTTAGGTCTTGAGACAACACTGTTACCGCGTCGGCTTTCTTGTAGCTGAAAGTTTCTAGGCGTTTGAGCAAACTGACAATCCGCTCATCGCTCAGCGTTCCTGTTTCCACGGCAGCGTCAGGGTGCACGTCTTGGATATTGAGCACTAATGGGGCCCTATGTCTTCTGGCTGCGATCCAGCCTGCTGGCGCGAGGGTTAGGGGGGGGCTCATCGTCAATATGAGTTCGGTGCGTCGGCTGATGCTTGCGGCCAACGCGGTTACGAGACTGAATAAGGCAAAGGCAATTGCGCGGGCGAGGAGGTTGGTTCGCTTGCTCGATATGAATGGGTGGATTCGTGTGATCCGTCCCCAATTGGTTTTTTCTGTCGCGAACAGCCGCCCTCGCCAGCCTGCTTCAACGGAGTGGTTGCGGTACCAGGGAAGAGAGGTAACTACATGAATATGGTGACCGAGATCTTTTAGCTCGCGGACTATCTCTGTGATGACTTCGCCCGTTGGGGCGGTGTCTGGGGCGAAGTGGGGGCAAATAACCGTTATACGCATCGCGTCACTGCTTCATCGGCGGAGGAGTTCGTTGTAGACGGCCAGTTGCGCTGTGGCAGCTCGATCACAAGAAAAGTCGGCCGCTCTTTCAAAGCCGTTCTCGACCCATTGTTCACGTTTATCTGGTTGACGCATGATGTTCACTGCGTCAATCCATAGGTCAAGTTCCGTCGGGATTGTTATGCCCCCTGTTCCAACGGTTTCGAGTAGCGCTCCTCCCTGACTTGCGATTACTGGACATCCTCGCGCCATCGCTTCGATAACGGGTTGGCCAAAGCCTTCGTATCTTGATGGGAATGCCGTGCACAGCGCATGTCGGTATAGACCATCAAGCTTTTCTTGGTCGACATTCCCGAGGTGCCTGATGCGATCTGAGGCTGGTGAACGCTGTATTGCCTTGAATACTTCGTTGTGGAGTGGACCGCTGCCTCCAACTAAGACGAGGTCAACGTCTTTGATGTGTTCAATGACTTTGATCAGAAATTTGTGTTCTTTGTGTGGCCAAGTGACTGCTGGGTAAAGGACGTAGTTTCCTATCTCGCGTTCGCGAGTTTCGAGGGTGACCGCTGCTTCTATAGCAGGCGGTACTAGCTGGCATCTCTCTTTCGGGTAGCCGAAGTGCTCTTCCAGGCAACGAGCAGTGAATTCGCTCATCACGCATACGGTGCATGTCTCGTTGAGGGCGCGGCCAATAGCGTTGTCTAGGTAGCGTCGCTTAATCCCAGAAAAGTTTTGTGGGTGGTCGCGATATTGGACGTCATAGATTGTGACCACTGCTTGGTCGCTTCGCTGGTGTCTCGGAATCGTGCCGCCTAGATGATGGACCGCCATGGCACTTTGGAGGTTGGCGAACAACCGGTTTTCTAGCCATATCCGACCTCCGCGACCAAATATTGGGTTGTGTTGGTTAATTGTGAAATGGGTTTCTAGGAATGGGTAGCGGTCGATGGTTGCTGCCGAGGCGAAGATTTCTATCGGTGGAACGTTTTGGTTGTGGCTGAGTGCCTTAAGTAGCCGAATGGCATATGTTTCCGAACCGCCGACTTGGCCTGGGCGCAGCCAAAGCAGGTTGATAGCGATGCGTGTCACGTCAGCTTCCTATAGACGTCGACGGTGGCGGCGGCCGTTGCGTCCCAACTAAACATTTTGCTTCGTTGATATCCGCGGTTCGCTAATTTTTGGGCGTCGGATTCACTCGTAAGAAGAAATTTTAATGCTTCACTGACTTCGTGGATCGAAGTGGGGTCAACCATGAGAGCTGCATCTCCGGCGACTTCTTCTGTGGCGGTTCCTTTAGATGTAACAACTGGGGTGCTGTATGACATGGCTTCTAACACCGGCAGGCCAAATCCTTCGAGCAGGCTCGGGTAACAGAACGCCGAGGCTTCCGTGTAGAGCGCTGCTAGTTGGGGTGTACTGACTTCTCCAATGATTCGGATTCTGTTTTTAACGGGTTCGTCCAGCGAGCTCAGCAGTTCTTCGGGTGTAATTCCCCATCCGATTGGGCCCGCGAGAACGAGTTCGACGTCGTGAGATGATGCGATTTTGTTGAATGCCTTGATGAGGGTTGGGATATTTTTTCGAGGTTCTAGCGTGCCTACGGCAAGTACGAATTTGCCTTGCACACCGATTTGCTCTCGTGTTTGTAGTGACGTTTCAGGACTTACAGTAAGAGGGTCATGTCCTAGAGGTACGAGGTGGAGACGGTCAGCGTCGAGCCCGGCGGCGAGGAGGTCAGCGGAGGTCGCAGCTGACGGGCATAGGACTGCGTCGGCTCTCTCCAATATGCGCTGCCAGGAGCGTTCAAAGAGTTTTCGAGATCGCTTGGGGAAACGTTCGGGGAATCGACGAAACGCCAGATCGTGGACGTTGACCACCATGGGAACGGCTCCTGGAGGTGGGGCAACAACGGTGGTTGAGTGAACTAGGTGATGCTCTTTAGTCTTGAGTCGCGGTCTGCGACTCCGAGTCCATGATTCATATAAGAGTGGTCTGGGCCAGAGGAGCCGTCGAACGTCAATAGATGGCCGGTAGTTCGATGAGGGCTGGTTGAAATGCCATGCTGATACACCTTCGATTTCAATGTCGTCGCGTCGCGAGAGAGCGTTGGCTAAATCGACGGCCACTCGCCCGGTGCCTCCTGGGACCCGATGCCAAGCCGCTTCCATCGTGATAAGGACGCGTAGTTCGTCTGTCATTCGAAGACTCTCGCGCTCTGATTCATCATGTAATAGGCGTCTTTATGTTCTACCGAGATCATCGTATTGGAACCCGAGATCCAGCATTGCATGTCGATCAAGTGCATTGCGGGCATCAAGCACTCGAGGGGCGTTCATAGAGTCGCGTAACGCTCCCCAATTAGCTCTAGCGAATTCTGGCCATTCAGTGAGAATGACTGCTATGTCGGAATCTGCGAGGGCCTGTTCCATGTTCTGAGCTAGTTCGATTCCTTCGGGCAACGCCGCTTCGCTATCGACCATTGGGTCATATGCGATAAGTCTGGCTCCTTTTGCGCTAAGGAGGTTAGCTACCTCGATAGCGGGCGAATTTCTGAGATCGTCGGTATGAGCTTTAAAGGTCAAGCCAAGCAACGTGATCGTTGCGCCGGCGAGTTTGTCATCGGTGAGTTGTTCGGCCTTGCTCACAATTCGTACAAATTGTTGTTCGTTTGCTTCTATAACGGCGCGCAAAAGATCGAATTGGTATCCGGCGTCATCGGCCATTCGTACCAGGGCTTGCATGTCTTTCGGGAAACAGGACCCTCCCCATCCGGGGCCGGGTTGTAAGAAACGTGATCCGATGCGTTGGTCCGAGCCGAGTCCCCGAGTGACCGATTCGATATCCGCGCCGACCGCTTCACACACGGCGGCTAAGGCGTTAACAAATGAGACCTTGGTCGCTAGAAAGGAATTGGTTGCGTATTTGATTGTTTCCGCGGAGGCGGGGTCAACAGTAATTATTGGTGCGTCGATTCCGTTATAGAGACTGGTTACCTTTTGCGCCGCTTCTGGGTCAGTTGCGCCAATCACGATTCTGTCTGGCTGCAGGAAGTCGGTGACCGCGACACCCTCGCGAAGAAATTCTGGGTTTGATACCACTGCAACATCGTCGCGTTGAATTAGCGACTGTATGGCTGCGTTAGTACCAACGGGCGTCGTGGACTTGTTGACGATGATGCTTCCTGCCGGGATGATTTCTCGGATTTCTTCGATGACTTGTGAGATGGCTGAGATGTCGGCTCGACCGTCGTCGCCTTGTGGTGTGGGGAGACAAAGAAACACGAATTCGCTGTTTGTAACCGCTTGGCGCGCTCCGACAACGAATTTGAGAGTTTGTTGGAACAGCCCGTCTTGTAGGAGTTCGGGTAGACGTGATTCGTGGATTGGTACTTGGCCGTTGTTCAGTTCATCGACTCTTGTTTCGTTGATGTCGGCGCAGGTTACAGTGTGGCCTAGGTGAGCGAGGCATGTTGCTGTGGTGAGGCCGACGTAACCTGCTCCGATGACTGCAACGGTGTTCATCGGGAAAGTCTTTCTTTGTCGGATTTGCGACGTATCAGTTTGGACACAAATGTGATGCTAACGAGATCGGAGCGGTTCAACGGCGCGGCTCTGGTTTCTATGTGTTCTTGTTGATCTGACTGAGAACTTATGGGGGCTTTCAGCCGCATATTCCTATGGTTCGGGGTGGAGGCGGGACAGTGTCGGTTATTGGCGTGGCTACTGCTTGGGGCGGCTCAATGGCTCTGTAGCCAACCATGACTGAGGGTGGTTCGGTTGTTATTTCGATCCGAATTTGGTTTCCAGAAAGTGACGGGTCTGGGAGCATTTCGATCTGTTCTTTGATTCTGGCCGCTAATAGGATTGCCGCCTTGTCGCCTCCGACTCCGTATCTGATGCGGTTAGCGGTACTCGGTAAATCTTCTTGGTGAGTTGCGTTGAAGCGGGCACCTCGGAGCCTGGCGGCCAGTGAAAGTGAGTTAGGGCCCTTTACCGTTACCTCGATTCGTTCTTCGATGACGTCGTTCCATCCGACCCCTTGGAAGATTTGTGTAACGCGTTGATTGTGCTCATTGTCGATTAGTTGCAGGCCTGCTTGCCCGTTGACGGTTACGTCTATTAGCTGAAGCGCATACCGTTCGAGATCGTCGTCTACGTCGAGTCCTTTAAATCGTCGTGCGAGCTTCAACCCGTCGTCAAAGACGCTCAGTGTGTTCGAGGTGCGAACATCGGTTGCGACGATACTGAGGAGGCGTTGGAGAGTTCGTGGGTTTCCTATAGCTCGGTCGAAGGTCTGGTCTAATGCCTGAAAAATGAACTGTTGCTGTCGACTGTTTCTCTCAAGGTCGTTCCAAACTCCGAGTCTGACCCATTCGCCGTCTTGTTGTTGGGTGAGTAAGCGGCGACTACGGACAAAGGCTAGGGCTCGGTCTCCGTCTAGGTGTGTCCATCCTTGACCTACCGAGAACCCAGTGCCTCCTTGGGTCGGGTCGCCGCTGTCTTGGACGGTTCGGTCGCGTGTGGGTCGATTGAAGCACATGGACACTCCGCCGATTGCGTCGACCAGTCTTCGAAAGCCGTCGAGGTCAACTTCCACGAAGTGTTGAAGTCCAATATTGAAATGAGCCTCAACTGTTTCGATGAGTCGCGCTGCTCTGGTTTGGGCAGATGAGTCCAAATTGTATGCGCTGTTGATTTTCGCTATGGAGTCAGTGCTGGCTATGGGGACGAGGAGATCGCGAGGTACTGAAACTACTGCGGCAGTTCCATCATTTCGCAGCCGAAGAATCATGATTGTGTCTGCGAGGTGGTTTCCGACCGCTTGGCTTCTACCGGTCATAATGACATCCGTGGCTGAGATACCTTCCACACTGTCTGAGCCCACAAGAAGGTAATTCTCAGCTTGCGCTACCGGGTCGCTGATTGCTGGGGGGAGAAGAATCTCTGTCGTTGTTTCACTCGAAGATTCATCGGCTTTTTGTGTTTTGGGGGCATTGAGTCGTAGGAGGTCCGAGGCTGTGACGGGTTTCATTGTTGGAGCTGTGAGGACGTCGTTTACTTCGAAGCGTTCGACCTGGTCTAGCTGCCATACCGCGTAGCCAACGACGAACGTTGCTATAAAGCCAACGGCAGTCGCCGCTCCAAGAGTTGTTAGGAGCAGCCGTTCGATTGGTCGGCGGTGCCGACGTGGGCGGTCGCGGCTCATGTTTAGGGAACGTATCGCAGGAATTGCTGCGTCATCGGTCGCGCTTTGGGACGCTGCGTTCGAGATTTGTTTTCCGGAGTGGGCCTAGGTCATGGAGGTTCAGGGTGCGATCTTCAAGTGTGATCGAGCCGTTGTCGTATTCTGCGCTTCGCCATAGGTGGGCGTGTCCGAGTCTTTTAGACCACCTTTTATGAGCTGGCAAGTTGCTGAATTGTTCGAGGGTGGGTGTTCCGGTTCGCGTGTTTAGGAGCAAGGCTCGAACTACTCGTTGCCAGTTCGCCGTGGTGACAGATTTACGGGCTTCGAACGCAAGGCGGGCTCGTTCGTTGTTGTCTGTCACCAACATTTCTACTGCCGCGCGAATGTCGGATGGTTTATTGAGGAGGTAACCGTTGGTGTCGTGAAGGATGGTGTCCTTCGCTGCCTCGTTGCTTTGCATTGCGATGACGACTTTTTCTTGACTCATAGCGTCTCTTAAGGGTTCAGCGAAACCATTCGAGCTGTATGGGTCAATGAGGATGCCGACGTTCGGGTCATCGATTGCGAGAACATGAATGGATGCATCTTCTAAGGCCGCTTCGAGCGCCTTATGATTTTGCCTGTCAAGGATTGCTACTCCGGGTTGAGGCGGTGTGGTCAACGGTGGAGTGCTGACGGGTAGGGGCGCCATGGTAGGCGTCGTAGTTCCTCTCGCTGCGGCACCTGGTAGGAGATGCCGGGCTGCTACCACGGTCCATGGGGTTGTTTGAACCAGGTGGTGGGTGATGTAGCGCCGGACAGGTGCTCTGGACGGTACGGGTTCGTCGTCGACTGCTATCACGAAAGTGAAGTGGGTGGAGTCGGTCTCATTGGAAAGGATGTCGGCTTCAACATTGGCGCGTTGGCTAAGGGCAGTATGGATTGCTGTTGCGAAACGGCCGGGAGCTACTCCTATCTTCATTACGGTTCGTTGGAGTTGAGTCGGGATCGGAGGAGGTCATGTTGTCTTTCCAGACGGACCAGTTCAATTTGCGCTGTCTCAATCGCAGCGCCGAGATCGTCGATTAGTTGCTCGTCTCCTGCGGTTATAAGTTCGAGGCGGTTGATGGCGTTCTCTAGTTGTTGTGTTCGTTCTCGCTCGGTTACGAGTGCGGAGTTGATGAGGTCGATAGCTGCGGATAGTTCATCGGTGACAGTTTCGATGGTGGTTAGAAGTCGGCGGGAGCTAAAGATTGCTGGCATTTTGCGCGCACGGAGGTTGTGTCCTAGCTGTCGGGCTGTTGCTAGGTGGGCGGAAGCTTGGGAGAGTGCGTCGTTGTCTGTCATTGGTTCACCATCTTCGTGATCGGGTGGCAGCTATTGAGGAGAATCGGGGTCGGGGTGGTGTCGTGTTCGGATGGATGCCGGCTCTTTGTAAGGCGTTTGGAAGGTCATCTGGTGTGGTGATTTCGGCGCGTGGGGCTAGTTGGCTGGCTTGCGAGTTGTCGCTTTGGACGACTATGACATCGTCGCGGTTCCCGCGATGCTGAAGTTGCTCCATATCTTTGATGATGACGACTGAGATGTTGTGTGTTTGTAGGTGCCTGATTATCTCTGGTTGGTGTCCGATGACGGCCACTCGGCCATGGGTGAAGCTAGTTTCTCCATCCCAAACCGCTCTGGAAGTGTCTTTGTAGAGCCATTGCCAGCGGAACGCACTGCGTGTGTGGTTGCGGTGGGACAGTCGGTTCGCGTCGGTGGGTTGAAAGGATCCTCCCGTCCGGTGGATAACTTCTGAATCGCCGACTACCACGACGTTGCATTTTTCTAACCGGTGGGTGTTGATGAGATCTAGGTCTTCGTAGTAGCCCAGTCCGTATGCTGGGTCGAAACCTCCGAACGACTCAAACGACTGTTTGTCGATTGCCCAGCAAGCCGCCGAGACGTGGTCCACAGGTTTAACCCCGTAAACAGGTTTCCGAGATGTGTGGACGTGTCCATCGGCGGTGATCGACGCTCCGCTTTCAATAACGTGACCTTGTTCGTCTGTGTAGATAGGAGCAGCGATTGTTGCCGAATTCGAGTTGATCGGGTCGGTGAGTGGCGTCAGCCAGTTAGGGGTGACCTGGAGATCTGAGTTCATTATCACGAGTGTTTCGGAGTTGGATTTTCGAACTCCTAGGTTGACTCCTCCGCCGTACCCCAAATTGGTGGGCGCCTGGATTAGGTGTGGATGAGATGGGTGATTTGCCACCCGTTGCGCTGAGTCGTCGGGAGAGTCGTTGTCAACGACGATGACTTCATGAGGTTCGGGTGTGTTTTGGGCTATGGAGTCGAGGAGGAGTTCTGTTAAGGCGGGTTGCCCGTAGGCGACAATGATGAGTGTGGCCGTTGGTGTTTGGTTCATGGGTTCGGGTCCGAGTCCGGGTCCGGGTTCATGATTTCGATGTCGGCTTGGTAGCGAGATCTGAGTAGTTCATGGGTGTGGGTGAGTGCTTCAAGTTCAGCAGTGGCGCTCTGCAGCGTGTTTGCTATTCGTCGAGGGCTTCGCGATGCAACGTCTTGGATCATGTGGTCTATTTGTTGGAGAGCCCAGTCCTGGGAGAGCTCGAGTAGTTCTATCGTCCGCGGGTCTTCGCGCTTTGGGACGTCAAGGATCCTTTGAAGCGCAGCACCAGCTGTTGTCGCAGGCGTGAAGGTGCTGGCTGCGAAGAAAAGGCCTGTTGCCGTCCACGGATCAAGTTTTGTTGAGAGGTTCCAGTCGCCGTCGTCGTTCTCAACTAGGTGAATTTTTGTTTCTCCGCTGTGAGTTGCGCTGCGAGCTGCAATACCGAGTCGTTCTTTTCTGTCGGAACTAAGTCGGAGGAGTCCACCAGCGACCTGAGGAGATGGTTCGCAGACTGAGAGTCCGTCGGAGCCAATTGTGATGTCGGCGTATGGAGCGGCCCATTCAAGCGCTAGAAGTGCTCCTATTGCGAGCACTTGAGCTGTCGGGTGATCGTCTATTGGGACTATCACTATTTCTAGTTGATCAGGCACAAATCTCCTTCAAAAGGAGAGGGAGGGAGTCACGAAAGTGAGGTGGAGGGGTGAGTCCTGCGGCGAGTAATGCCTGGTTGTTCAAAACGGAGTTGGTTGGTCGAGTGGCGGGCCGTGGTGGGTCTAGTTGGTCGGTCGTTATGGGAGTCACTTGATGAGCTGGTCGTCCCATCATCTCGAGGATCGTGTAGGCAAACTCATACCAGCTCACAGGACCTTGATTCGTTACGTGGAAAGTTCCTTGAGCTTCGATTTCGATTAGTTGCTTTATGGTGACGGCGATGTCGTGTGTGAATGATGGGTGACCTGTTTGGTCGTTGACGAACTTCATCGGCTGATCGCTTTGGGCTAAAGCAACAATCGTTTTTAGGATGTTTGAGCCATGTGAGCCACATAACCATGAGGTGCGGACGATGAGGTCATGGTCGCGCATTGCTTGTTCACCTTGGAGTTTGGTTTGTCCGTAGATCGATTGTGGGTTCGTATCGTCTGATTCGATATAGGGTCTTTCGAGCTTCCCATCGAAGACATAATCCGTGGAGATTTGCAGCACTCGAGCATCTATCTGCTTCGCTACTGCAATTAGGTTTTCGGGTCCAAGCGAATTGACTAATTTTGCCTTAACTGGATGGTCTTCACATTTGTCCACGTCGGTAAACGCTGCTGCGTTAATCACCACATTGGGCTTGTGGTGACGCAGAGCAGTTTCGACGTCAGTTGGTTGGGTGATGTCGAGTTGTTGGTGACTAAGAGCGACTGTGTCACTGCTATTGAAAACTTGAATTAGATCGGTTGCGAGTTGCCCTTGCCCTCCAGTGATGAGCACCTTTTGCTGCTTGCTCACTCTGCTGCCTCCGAGAGGGCTTCGCTGAGAGTTGGGTAAACAAAGAGGCTTTCGTGGATGTCTTGGACTTTTAGGTTGGCGCTGACGGCTAGTGCGACAACTGAGATCAGTTCGGCTGCGTGCTGTCCGACGATTGATCCGCCCAATACGTGTCCGGTGTTCGGGTCGGAAACGATCTTGACGAATCCAAGTGGGTCGTTGTTGATGAGTGCTTTGGCGTTTGAAGAAAAGGGGACCTTTGTGACTCGGATTTTGCGTCCTGTGGCAAAAGCTTCAGCTTCAGCTAGCCCGACATCAGCGATTTCTGGTTCAGTGAAGATCGCAGAGGCAGCTTTGTCGTAGTCGAGGTGGCGGTGTTCTCGTCCTTCGTGGAGGCCCATTATGTGTTCTGCTATTTTTCGTCCCTGCATTGCGGCTACTGAGGAGAGCGGAAGTTTGCCTGATAGGTCTCCTGCCGCATAAATGGTGGGTACTGAAGATCTGAGGTTGTGGTCGACTTGGATGTAGCCGTCATCGTCTATTGCGATGTCGGTGTTTTCTAGACCGAGACCTTGGCTGTTCGGGTCGGAGCCAATGGCGAGGAGGGCGTGACTACCTTGTGCGATTCGTCCATCTGAGCAGTGGACAGTTACTGATTGTCCTTTTCGCAGGATTTCGGTTGCTCGTGCGCCTTTGAGTAATTGGACTCCCCTATCTAGAAAGTTGTGTTCGAGTAGTGCTGCGGCTTCGGGGTCTTTTTGGGGCAGTACTTGTTGGCGACTGACGATGAGGGTGACTTCGGACCCGAGTGACGCGAACATGTGCACGAACTCAACGCCTGTTACACCTGAGCCTACGACGACGAGGTGGTCTGGTATCTGCTCTGGGGGGTACGCGTCACGTGTGGTGAGTACACGTTCATGGTCGATTGGCGCCCATTCTGGGATACGTGGTCGACTTCCGGTGGCGAGAACAATTGCGTCAGCTGTTATCTCGATTACACCGTTGGGGGTGTCTACGCATACCTCATTTGGGCCTAAGAGTCGCCCGGTTCCGCGGTGAATCGTTACCCCTTGACTGGTCAATAGTTGTGTGACGGATTGCTCGAGGCGTTGTTCTATGCCTTGGATGCGGGCGCGGAGGTGTTCAGCGTCGACTCCGGTTTCTACATTGGCTAGTCCCATGCCGTCTAGTCGACGGGCAAACGAGAGTGCTCCTCCGGTCGCGATCATGGA
>CEUZ01089458.1_pt1 | contig 12979 bp, 11 predicted proteins | sample 361511 | NCBI WGS metagenome assembly CEUZ01 (sample SAMEA2622822, study PRJEB7988) | marine metagenome | biome: marine biome (ENVO:00000447); feature: surface water layer (ENVO:00002042); material: "saline water (ENVO:00002010), including plankton (ENVO:xxxxxxxx)" | depth 5 m
CGCCTGACGGCCGAAAACGGCCCCCTTTTGCAGAAAATGGCCCCTGGTATGGACCTCTCGCCTCCGGGTCCGTTGCCCCCTGTAGCGAGAACCCAGTCGTTCCAGGCCAAATCAGAGGAAGTCGTACCCCTCTAGGGACCTTGCTCATGCTTCGACCGTCGGTCTTGGTGACCTTCCAACGGTCATTGAGCGGCTGGCGGGAGGAAGCGCCGAGACCAAAGTTCTGGTCGACCCGTGCCTCTGAGTCGTCCTTGCCTATTGTCAGGTGGCTTTAGGTCTTGCGGGTTCCTGAGCGGAACCCGACGTCTGATCTCGACGCTGGGTCGCCCAGAATCATCAAGGATTGCTGTCATGAATATTGGTTTGATATCAGAGAAGTGGGCACGCCAGACCCCCGACAACGAAGCCATCATCGATTCGACGACAGGGCGACGAATCACCTTCGCGGAGCTCGACTCTGGTGTACGCAAGCTAGCGAATGCCCTGATCGGTCTTGGGTTGGAGAAGGGGGATCGGGTTGGGATCCTCAGCATGAACAGCATCGAGTACTGCACGCTCTACTTCGCATGTGGTCGTGCCGGACTAATTGCCCAGCCCATGAACTGGCGGCTATCCCCACCTGAGTTGAAAAGGATCGTCGACAATGGCAAGCCCCGCGTATTCATCACACAGAGCCAGTACGCGGAAGTCGCTGCAGAAATAGCGGAAGTCGTGGACTGCGTCGAACATTGGTTCCAGTACGGCGACGACGGCGACGGCAGCTACGAGAGGTTTGTTGAAGCGGCTTCTGACGAAGAACCGCCAGGTGCCAGCAGCGTCGGAGGTGAGGACCCCCTTCTCATTCTGTACACGGGTGGAACGACAGGAGAGCCCAAGGGAGCCCTTCACAGCCACGAAAGCGTCGGAGCGATGATGCTGAGCCAGACGGTGGCTGAGCGCATCGTGCCTAGTGATGTTTACCTACTCACTGGACAGATGTTTCACATACCGGTTGTCCTGGCAATCAACTATCTGGCGCATGGCTGCCCTCTGGTGCTGATGAACTTCGACGCCGAATTGGCGCTGGAATTGATTGCAAGAGAACGTGTGTCAGCGTTCTTGGGAGTCACCACGATGCTCAACTGGATGATGGCCGTGCCCGGTTTCGAGGACTACGACCTTTCGAGCCTTCGTAACATCCAGTACGGGGGTGGCCCAATGCCCTCGCGGGTCATCGAGGAAATAATGGACAAGTTTCCCTGCACCTTGATCCAAGGCTATGGACAGACTGAAGGTGCTGGTATGACGTTCCTCTCGCAGGAGGATCATCTTCGAGCCGTCAGAGACAACTACCACCCTGAACGGCTCAGGTCATGTGGCCGGGAGGGATTCCTTGCCTCTGTGAGGGTCGTTGATGACGAGGGAGTAGACGTTCCTGTGGACGGGCAGACAACGGGGCAAATCATTGTGAGGTCCAAGGCCAACATGCTTGGGTATTTCGGGAATCCAGAACTGACCGCAGAGACGATCCGTGACGGGTGGATCTGGACAGGCGATGTCGCTGCGATGGATTCAGAGCGCTACGTCTACATCGTTGACCGAGCGAAGGACATGATCATTTCTGGAGGCGAGAACATCTACTCGGTGCAGGTTGAGGAAGCCATCGGCAGACATCCGGCCGTCCTCGAGTCCGCCGTTATAGGAATACCTGATGACCAGTGGGGTGAGTCGATCAAGGCCTATGTCGTGCTGAAGCCCGGTGCTGTCGTCACGGAGGAAGAGATCATTGCCACAGCCAAGGCCGGTCTCGCCTCATACCAGAAGCCTCGGTTGGTGGAGTTCATTGACGAGTTGCCGAAGGCGCCAACCGGAAAGATCCTCAAGCGGGTATTGCGTGACCCCCACTGGGTTGGAACAGGTAGGGGAGTCTGACGAGTTTGCCGGCAGGAGTATCGCTCCAGGTTCTTGGCACGGCTGCCTTAGTCCAAGACCTTGCGAAACGGGACCGCTGTCGCCTGAAACTTGCATTACGTTGACCACCCCTGAATAGGTTCGTTGCAGGTTTTCACAGAGCCTTCAGCTCTGCCTGCAGTTCATTCATTGCCTCAAAGCTGAAGCGTGCAAGATCTGGATCACCAAGGCCGGTGATGTTCCACATCACTAGGTGGCGCAGGCCGGCGGCGTGGTAGCTGGCGATTTCCTCAACGAGTTGCTCAACTGTTCCTGCGAACGCGTAGTGAGCGGAAACCTTTGGTGGGATTGCTGCAATGATCCGGTCGACTTCGTGACGGGGGATGCGGCTCGGGATGAAGTCATGGAACCCAGCGTCTCCGCCGAGGGGCGGGGGGACGCCGAGACTCTCGAACACCCAGTTGGGCATGAGGATGCAGAGCATGCGGATCATCTCCGAGGCGAGAAGCCGGTTGACTGATTCTTCGTCGGGGCCGACCAACAGGTATCCGAGCATCCCAGGAACGAAATGGTCCAAATTTCGGCCCACTTCTCTGGCACCCGTGTGGATTTGGTCAAGGGCGTCGCGGTATGACTCGGGAGACATCTTCGTCGGGAGCCAACCGTCGGCGTACCGGCCGGTTAGTGAGAGCATCCGAGGCCCGTGGGCCGCTAGCCAGATTTCAGGATGACGATTGCCATAGGGGTCGAGCCCCATCACTGCATCTTGGAGTCGAAAATGTTTTCCCTCGAAGTCAACCTTCGTGTTTCCAGCGTTCATCAAGAGCCGAATGACCTCCAGGCCCTCAGCGAGTTTGGCTACCGGCTTGGTCCACTCAATCCCATAGGGCTGAATGTTGAGTTGTTCGCCAGAACCAAGTCCCAGGATTGCACGCCCCTTGGTCATGTGGTCAAGAGTGAGCATCGTTTGAGCGATGGAAGCCGGGTGCCTTCGAAGCAGGTCGGTTACACACGTTCCGACACGAATCCGCTCCGTCTGAGCCCCGATTGCCGCCATCATTGCGAATGGGTCCACGTGCACGTGGCTGGAGGGCTGGTGTTTGGCTAATGGGGTGAACTCCTCGTTCCACATGGCGTCTGGATGCCAACCCATGAGGTGGTCTGGCCACCACAGGGCGTCATAGCCGAGCTCTTCCATCTTGATGCCAAGGGAGATGCCCCGATCTACGGGTGGGATTATCTGGCCTGGAGCTCCCAGTTGTATGTCCATCGTTCCCTCTCCCGGCTGTAGGCGCACCAGCGCTACGTGCCGATTGTTGTCAGGTGTCAGATGCCCGGAGGGCGTACTCCGTGGACGCTAGGGACGTTGACCTCGATTCGGACAGTTGGGCGACCAAGCAAGGTTCCTGGCATCGCGCCCAAGGGCCTCGCCGGCCGTCTAGCCATCGTCAGGTGCCATCTGAAAGACAGGACATCTGATGGCGATTTGGAGCCACTCTCCAGAAGCGGCGGGCATGACTCGACTTACATGGGAAAATTGGGAGTGCTCAACCGCCTCCGACTAGGTTCGCTGGTGAGCCTTCGCTCTCTGCATCCAGTACGGGTTTACGAGTGCATCTCGTAGAAGTTGAGTTCCGGGTGGCAAGAAATCTACATTACGATTTAGATATAGTCCGTAGACATGGGGTATTCCCATTACTAGTTTCGTCTGTCTGGTGATCTGATTCCATGAGCATAGGTAGAAAGATCGATGGCACCAAGTAAACAAAACGATGAGGATTCCGAAAGCCCCTCGAATAATCGGTTGGAGCTGATTATCGATGCAGCTGCCCGAATGTTCGACGCTAAAGGCTATAGCGCAACCTCCACTCAGGATATTGCAAATGAAGTGGGCTTACTAAAGGGATCAATCTATTACTACATAAATAGTAAAGAAGATCTTCTATTCCGCATCATCGAAGAGTCCCACGAGGGCGCGCTGCGCGCTATAGCAACGGTGTCCCACCTCGAGGTGGGGCCATTGGCGAAGTCCTATGCCCTGGTGATGGCGCACGTCAATGTGTTCCACGACGATCGAGTTAAACATTCGGTCTTCTTCAAGGAGTTCCGATCCCTATCCGACGACCGGAAGCAGATCATTCGTGGGACTGGACACGCCTATTCGCTCTTTCTCCGGAGCATCCTCGAAGAAGGTCAGAAAGTTGGCCAAGTAGATGGTGTCTTAAATCCAAGACTAGCCACTGCCGGTATCGTCGGAATGTTAAATTCGATGTCCTTCTGGTACCAGGACGGAGGTTCTTGGGGTCCCGATATTATTGGAAGCCAGTTCGCCGAACAGGTAGTAATGGGAGTAGTAAGTGAGGAATATCTTTCGTCGAGTGGAGGACGGGGAACTCTTCTTGATGCCATCCGGGGAGAGTTGGCGTAGAAGTCGGGAAGAATCTCAGACGTCTTGGTGTCTCACTATATTTCGCGAGGGAAATTACGACTAATTCTAAATTATGACTAATTCTTTAGAAGTATTGAACCGTAAGGTGAGGCCGGTGGTGTTGGCTTACCTCGATCGAGGAATGGAAGGTTGATGCCGGGATGACTGGTGGGGCTCTTGTGGTTGGAGGCAGTGGTGCAATTGGAGGGGCGATCTGTCGAGCCATTGCAGCAAGAGGTATGGACGTAGCCATTACGGCGCGCTCCGGTGCGGACTCGGCAAGGAACGTCGCGGCAGATGTCGAAGAGCTGGGGAATCGAAGCCTTGTGCTGGAGGTCGACCTGGACGAGCCGGAGTCGTTGGGAGGGGCGGTGCAGAAGACCGTTGACTACTTCGGTTCTCTGGACACTCTGGTCTATGCGGCGGGCGTCTTGCCCGACCAGATGTGGTGCAGCACCGTGGACACTGGGAAGTTCAGGACGCATCTCGTGTCCGAGACGGTCGGATGCTTCGCTTCCATTTCTTACGCGATTCCTCACCTAAGGGAAACCGCAGGTTCTGTGGTGGCGGTTACTTCTGTCGCTGTGCGTCGAAACGTCCTAAGGGACGTCTTGTCGGCTTCCCCGAAAGCGGCGATCGAGGCGTTGATTCGCAGCATTGCAGCTGAGGAGGGGAGATACGGCTTGAGGGCTAATGCAGTCGGCGTGGGACTCTTGGCGGATGGAATGGCCCAGAAACTGGTTGACTCGGGTGGCGTGGCGGCTGAAGCGATGCGAGAGACGGAAGCCGCCTTGCCGATGCGGCGTCTAGGCAAGGCCGTCGAAATTGCAGAAGTTGTCTCCTTCCTCGCCTCTCCCAGTGCCTCGTATGTCACTGGTCAGGTAATCGATGTCGACGGTGGCTACTCGGTCTAGCTCTGGGTGATGGTCTAGCAAGGCCGTTATTCAAACAACCGTTTGATTTGCGGCCAGCTTGCCCTATGTTCTAGAGAAGTCCCAATCCATCGCCATGAGATGATGGGGCGGGTGGAACTGGAGGATCCAGAATGTCTGAGGCGTTTATCGTTGACGCTGTTCGTTCGCCCATGGGCCGCTTCCGAGGCGGATTGAGCGAACTCCATCCTGTCGACCTAGGAGCCCAAATCCTTCGCGGCTTGATGGACCGGGTGGCCGTCGATCCGGCGGACGTCGATGATGTCATCTGGGGTTGCGTGGGACAGATTGGCGCGCAGGCATTCAATGTCGGTAGGAACTGCTGGCTAGCGGCCGGATTCGATGATGGCGTCCCTGCAGTGACGCTCGACCGGCAATGCGGTTCTTCCCAGCAGGCAGTTCACTTTGCTTCTCAGGCGATCCGGTCAGGAGATATGGACCTAGTCGTGGCGGGCGGTGTGGAGACCATGAGCCTGGTCACCTTGAACAGCCAGGCAGACGTAGGCCCAGACCTTGGTATGGGTTATCCGTTCGAAGCCGAGCGGTGGACGGGACGATTCAGCGATCAGGTAATTCACCAGTTCCGAGGAGGAAACCTCATTGCCGAACAGTGGGACATAAGTCCTGCTCAGATGAATGAACTAGCCCTGAAGAGTCACCAGTCAGCTGCCACCGCATGGGCTGAAGGACGATTCGATTCACAGTTTCTCGAAGTAAATGGTGTTCAACGTGATGAAGGGATACGTGAAACCACCATCGAAAAGATGGAGTCGCTCAGTCCCTTCAGCGATTTCGGTCCCCTGACGGCGGCGATGTCCAGCCAATTGACGGATGGCTCAGCAGCGATCCTCGTAGCTTCAGGGGACGCAGTTGAACGGTATGGGCTAGAACCGATGGCTCGGGTTCATACCGCAGTGGTCACCGGAAGCGATCCGGTCCTAATACTGACCGGACCGATTCCTGCTACCAGAAAGGCCATGGCACGGTCCGGCCTTGAGCTTGAAGAGATCGGCCTCTTTGAATGCAACGAGGCCTTTGCTTCCGTCGTATTGGCCTGGCAGAAAGAGATCGGAGTGGATCCGGATCTCGTGAATGTCAATGGTGGGGCAATTGCTCTCGGCCACCCCCTTGGAGCGAGTGGCGCGCGCCTGATGACCACTCTCGTCCATGAGATGAGTCGTACGGGAACCAGATACGGCCTGCAGACCATGTGTGAAGGCGGCGGGCTTTCGAACGCCACGATCCTTGAGCTGGTCTAGACAGATCGAAGATTCGAAATCGGTAAGGAGCAGAAAAGAGAACCATGGGAATTCACATCGACCACATTTCATTGCTGGTGTCTGACCTAGATAAGGCTTATGCCGACTGGGAGCACATTCTTAAGGTCCTGTCTCCGGAGCACACTTTGTCCGTCACGCGCGGAGAAGGCCAGGACGATGTCGATGGCACACCCATGAAGTGGGTCACCTTCCAGAATCCTGATCCAACTGGCGTTTCCATCCAACTCTGGTCTCCGGCTGAGCCCGGCCACTGGCCGGACAAGGTCCTGGCAAAGAAGGGTGAATACGTTCATCACATAGCGTTCTGTTCTGACAATTTCGACAAGATGATCGACGACTGCCGAGATGCTGACATTCCGCTGGTCCTTGATGAGCCGTCGAATCCAAACACGCAGCCCTGGTTGAAGTGGAACTTCATCTCTCCCGAAAAGGCCCATGGCCCGCTGATCGAGTTGGCTACTCGATACCTCGCCGGCGGTGAGAACTGGCTGCCCCACCCGGGTAACGCGGAGAACTCTGACCTACTTGGCGAGCTGGAAGATCGGTTTGTGGCCGATTAGTCGCAGCACGCGACGCCTCGACCAAAGAACCGCCAGTTGTCTTTTTGCTCCTTAGTCCAGGTTTCCGGGGGATTCGATGGTGAGAGTAGGCGTGACCATGCCGGTCGAGGACGGTCTTTCCGCGAGTGAGTTTGTGCAGATCGCGGTTGAGGCTGAGGAACTTGGCTATGACACGGTGCTCTGTGGCGAGGTGGCCGGGGCTGAGGTCATGGCGACCCTTGGGATGATGGCTGCGCGAACGGATCGGATCCGTCTGGCGTCCGGGATAATCCCCACCAGCACGAGATCACCGGTCCTGGCAGCTATGGGATTCGCAACCCTTTCCTCGATGGCACCAGGACGGATCTCCGTCGGGTTGGGTGCCTCGAGTCCGATCATCGTGGATGAGTGGCATGGGCGAGAGTTCACCAAGCCCCTAACAACCACTAGAGACTTTATTGAGATATTTCGTCGTGCAATTAGCGGTGAGAAGATCTCCATGGAGACCAGAACACTCCGGACGAGGAACTTCCGGCTGGCTATTGACCCGAAAGCCGATCTCCCGATCTGGCTAGCTGCGATCAATGACCGGATGCTCCGTTTGGCCGGGGCCGTAGCCGACGGCGTATTTCTGACCTGGTGCCCTCCATCAGAGGTCGAACAGAAGCTTGAAATCGTTCGCTCAGGTGCAATCGAGGTAGGCAGAGATCCATCTGATATCGAGGTGGTGCTTTCGTTCTGGGGCTTTGAGGGTGAGGTCGAGGACGTATCGCTGGTTCGAGAACGTTGTCGGCGGTCAGTTCTTGCGTACGCGATGGTTCCTACACACCGATCCGCTTTCCTCCAGGCATTTCCGACGCTTAGTGAGGCGGCGGTGGCCTGGGAGGCCGGCGACCGTGAGAAGGCGCTTGGACTCACGGGTGACGATGTAGTGGATTCGATGTGTGCTGTTGGGCCGCCGGGCGTCGTTTCGGACCGAGTAGGTCAATACGCAGATGCAGGGGTGGACCTACCGGTTGTTTTCGTTGTCGGCCCAGGCCATTCGGGTCCCGAACCAGCTCTTGAGACCATGCGATCAACCGCGAAGACTCTGGGTTTGATGTCTGCTTGAGCGGAAAGCAAACAAGTCAGCCGCTTGCGTGCCGGAGTTGATGGGGCATAGTGTTGTCATGGCAACCGAACGTTTGGTTGGTTGCCTGACGGGAAAAGAAGTTTGGGCTGCGTTGCTGGTCAGAGGGGACTTCTCGTCCTCGGACCTACTACTTGGACGGACGTTGATGTATGAGTAAGTGCGATGTCGTAGTGATCGGAGCGGGGGCGGCTGGCCTAACCGCTGGAGCGCTCCTCGCTGCAGAGGGTAAGTCCGTCCAGGTCCTGGAGCGCTCCCCGCACCTTGGTGGGCGGGCCTTGGCAGTCGAAGACGAGGGGTTCACGGTCAATCTTGGTGGCCACTTGATCGAGGACTCAGGTTCCGGGATAACCAAAGTTTTTGAACATGTCGGCAAACGCCTCATCCACGGTGAGGTGTCGAAAGAGATGCCGGTCTGGGACAACGAAACACGGACCTGGGGCTCTATACGAGACCGAATGCCAAACAAGACAGAGGTCAAGAAAGTCATCAAGGCGCTCACTGAGACGACCTGGGACGAGCTTGAAGAATGGGATGACCGCCCTCTCCGACAGTGGCTAACTCAGCACACGAGCGACCAGGGAGTCATCGACCTCTACGAATACATCTCAGTCCTCGAATGTCTGACGGACAACTGGTGGGACCATTCGGCAAGCGACAACCTGTGGGTGCGAAAGATGCACTACGAAGAAGCCCGGATGGCCGCGTACTCCTGCTGGCCGGGGCAGGGTTGGGACGCCCTCTGGCAAGATCTGTCCAACGCGATTACTGAGCGTGGAGGAAGTGTTCGACTCAACACGCCTGCTGGGCGTGTCCTGATCGAAGACGGCAAGATTCTTGGGGTCACCATCCCACATGAGGCGAATGTGCCGAATGGCTATGACGATGCCGAGATCATTGAGACCGAATCGGTGATCTCGACGCTTCCCGTCTGGGACGTTCTCAAAGTGGTGCCCGAGTCGGCCCTGCCGGATTGGTACTCCCAGCAGATCCGGTACCTGAGCCAGGATCGCTGGAGGGTGGCTTGGCTCAATCTCTATATCGCCACCGAAGATCCCGTAACGATGTGGGACCCCAAGGAGTTGGCTACATGGACCGCAACCCCGCACAGTCCCACGCCGGGCTACATGTACGACCAGGCAGCCATGGATCCAGACTCCTTTCCGGAGGGCATCCACCTTCACTGCATGGGTGGGGTAATACCCGGAGAAAAGGGCAGGGATACCGACTACGTACGAGCGATGTTTGATCGCTTTGAAGCTGGCATTTATGAGATGTACCCAGGCCTCAAGGACGGGGTCTGGAAGCGCCGCGGCCTTGTGTTCGACCCGGCATTCGGCGTGATACAGAAGCCGATGTTGGTTGGTTCCTTCCGGCCCGACTGGCGGGTGCCGACTGTAGATGGCCTCTATTTTGCGAGTGAGACATTCAAGAGTCGAGGGATCGGAACAGATCGCGCTGCGCGTGCGGCTCTCTCGTGCGTAGAACATTACCTGGGTCGTCGACTATCCACGTTCGGGGATGGCTGGCGTTACTGAGCGAAGTTGGAAGTCCTTATTCGCGTACGTCTTCAAGAGAAGGAAACATGGAATTTTCCCTTACGGATGAACAAGAAATGTTTCGCGATACGGTTCGCGACTGGGTCGAACGTGAGTGCCCAAAGTCCAAATCATTGGAGTACGAGGCGCAGGAGTTCGACTACCCGTTCGAGTTGTGGGACAAGATGTCCGACGCGGGCTTCCACGCGATCGGCTTGCCAGAGGAACTCGGCGGCCAAGGTGGTGACGTCGTCACGCAAATGATCTTGACCCGTGAGATGGCCAGATCTCTCGCAGGCCTGACCTGGATCTACGGAATCAACGCCTTTTGTGCAAAGTCGATCAACAAGTTCGCCCGTGACGAGGTCAGGGAAAAGTTGATTCCCGATATGGCCGCCGGAAAGACGAGGGTCGCGATATCCGTAACCGAGCCTTCGGGTGGAACGGACCTGATGGGCGCAATGCGGACCAAAGCAGTTAGGGCGGACGGAGGCTGGCGGCTAACCGGACAGAAGACCTGGTGCACGGCAGCGCATGTCTCGGACTACCTCTTCATGATGGCGAGGACAGAGGAGATAGAAGACAAGCCGGCGAAAGGCGTCACCCTTTTCCTCGTGCCGAATCCGACCGAAGGTCTGGAAGCTCGCCAGATTCCAAAGATCGGGATGCGATCGGTCGGATCTTGTGACGTATTCCTGGACGATGTCTTCGTGCCAGATGAGTTCGTTGTTGGTGAGCCGGGGATGGGGTTCTACCAGATGCTCGAGACCCTCAACAACGAACGGATCATGGTGGCAGCGCTTTGCACTGGGATCATCGATGGCGTGATCGAGGAGATCCTCGATCAGTTAATGAACCGTACGGCCTTCGGCAAGACCATCGGAAGTTTTCAGGTGTGGCACCAGTACGTCGCTGACATGGCCATGATGCAGACACAGGCAGAACTCCTCACCTATTACGCAGCCTGGAAGAGCGACCAGGGGGATGACTGTGGCCGGGAAGCGAATATGGCAAAGGTGACGGCTTCCGAATACGCAGGTAAGTGCGCGGACATTGCGATGCAGGCTCTTGGCGGCCTTGGCTATTCGCTGGAGACGCAGCCGCAGAGGTACTGGCGTGACTCCCGCCTGTATCGAATTGGCCCCATCACCAACGAGATGGCACGAAATAGCATCGCGGAAACCTTCGGGCTACCTAGGAGCTTCTGAGTGTCCCACTTGGTCCGGCCTTCGAACGCAACTGGTATCCGGCATGTCCGGTAGGAGAGTTGCCCTCGTTACGGGCGCCGGACGTGGCATTGGCAGTGCCGTTGCGCGTCGATTGGCCACGGACGGCCTGTCTTTGGTGGTCAATGATCTAGACGAATCGAGCGCATGCGAAACCGTAGAGGAACTGTGCGGAATGGGATTTGTGGCAATCCCTGCAGTCGGATCCGTAGCGGTTCCAGAAAGCGCGGATCACATTGTTGAGGTAGCCAGGAAGGAATTCGGTCGTTTGGACGTGCTGGTCAACAACGCCGGCGTGACTAGGCCTGCAATGGCCCACCGCATGACCGACGAATCTTGGGAGTTCGTTCTCGACGTTGCGCTCACGGGAACCTTCAATATGTGCCGGTCGGCATTCAGCCTCTTGCGGGAGGCGCCCGACGCCGCTGACTTGCCCAATAGGAAGGTCATAAATCTGTCGTCGATCAACGGAATATATGGAACTGCTGCGAACGCCAACTACTCAGCAGCGAAAGCAGGGGTCAATGGGTTGACCCGGGCCCTGTCACGCGAATGGTCGCCCTACGGGATAAACGTAAACGCAATAGCTCCGGGCTACATCTCCGGTACCCGAATGACTTCTGTCCAGGAGGAAGGTGGCGATTCCGGTCTTCCAATCGAAGTCATTCGATCAATCGAGACGACGATACCCATCGGGCGTGTCGGTATTCCGGAGGATGTGGCTGGCGTCTGTTCGTGGCTTGCCTCAGTCGACAGCGACTACGTGTGCGGCCAGGTCATCGAGGTGCATGGCGGCATGGAGATCATCAAGGTGGCCGGCTAATGCCTGAAGAAAAGTTGGCGTCCCTGAAAGAAGCCATAGGGATGGTTCCTGACGGCGCAACTGTGGCGATCCAGAACATGGCCACGCAGTCGGCACCCATGGCAGCTGTCCGTGAACTCATCAGACAGGGGCGCACTGGACTGGAAGTCGTAGCCCTAGTCGGTGGAATTCCTATCGATCTCATGGCCGCTGCCGGATCGATGGACAGATTTACAGGGGCGGCTGTATCGATGGAGCAGTTTGGCCTCTGTCAGGCATATAGAAGTTCAGTCGAGTCAGGACAGATCGTTGTCCAGGAACTTTCAGAAACCGCCCTCAACGCGAGACTAGGAGCAGGAGCGCGCAACCTCCCGTTCCTCCCGACGCGCGGTCTGATTGGAACGGATCTCATCGCGATCAACCCGGACCTGGCCATGATTCCTGATCCGTTTGGCGGGTCAGATGTGGTCGCCTGCCGAGCGCTTATTCCCGACGTGGCTCTTGTCCACTGCCATCGTGCTGATCGTTTCGGCAACCTCCAGATGGAACCCACAGCGGTCTGGCCAGACATCGGCATCATGCCGAAGGCGGCCAACAAAGTGATAGCGACAGTCGAGGAGATCGTCGACACGGAGGCCCTCCGAAACAGCCCGGAAAGAACGTTCCTTCCGGGGTTCATGGTGGATGCTGTCGTCGAAGTGCCATTTGGGGCACATCCCACTTCGTTCAATCCGCGTTACGGCTATGACACCGCGTTTCACCACGAGTGGATTGCTGTTTCACGAGATCCGGAAGGCGTTGAATCGTGGATGCAACGCTACGTGTATGAACCAGAAACCCAGGACGAATATCTCGATCAGGTAGGTGGAGCCGACAGACTGGAAGAGTTGAAGCGCTGGGAGATCACAGAGTGAACAACGAGCTTTCGACTGACTGGACGGTTGACGAGTTGATGATCACATCGCTGTCCGCAACGCTGGACAATGATGATCAGGCTTGCAACGGAATGGCCTCGTTCATTCCGGTTATTGCTTTCCAGCTAGCTCGACTTACACATGCACCTGACTTGGTGTGGGTGGCGAGCGCGATTGGCCTTGATGCCCGGCCCGAGCGAGTCCCAGCATCGACTCTCGAGGCGCCCCTTTGGAGAGACTCCATCATGTACCTAGAGCAGTACTCAACGTTCTGGGACATTGTGCTCAAGGGGAGTTGGCT
>CEUZ01033281.1_pt1 | contig 12960 bp, 11 predicted proteins | sample 361511 | NCBI WGS metagenome assembly CEUZ01 (sample SAMEA2622822, study PRJEB7988) | marine metagenome | biome: marine biome (ENVO:00000447); feature: surface water layer (ENVO:00002042); material: "saline water (ENVO:00002010), including plankton (ENVO:xxxxxxxx)" | depth 5 m
AAAAGGTCGGTCAGCACACCATATGCCACCCATTGCAATTCCAGCAAGTGCAGATGTAGGCCACATAAGAGTGTTTGTTAAGTTGAATAATGGTATTGCACATATTCCTATCAGTACTATTACCCAGAGAAACAGGACTATGTTAAGAGATCTCTTAGGTCCGATGGCATCTACAACAAAACCCCAGAAAGAGGCACCGATTATTGCAGAGACTACCGCGAATGCCAAAAGCATTTGGACTTCATCGTCGGAGAATCCTAACTCATTAGATACGTATATACCCATGAATATAATTGATGTATTCACCGCGTCGGCGTAAAAGACTCTGCCGATTAGAAAACGTGGTAATCCAGGAAAATCCTTTACGTGCGATAAAGTGTTTCTCAGCTGATGCACAGAGTTTGTTATCGTGTAGAAGCCAATTTTGACTTTTTCAGTTGCCTGGTCTTTTACTAGGAAGAAGCATGGTAAAGCGAAAATGAGAAATAATATTGCTGTAAATTTAAATATTCCAGTTCTACCAATTTCCTCAAGCAGGAACATTCCTGAAATTGCACCGATTAAGGAACCAACATATCCCAAACCTACACCGAATGCTCCGATTTTGCCCCTATTACTTTCTGTTGAAACCGAAGGCAATAATGCATCATAAAAAACGAGTCCAACATTGAACATGTAATTAGCTGCTATGAAAATAACAAGAGAGGTGGACAATCCTCCTTGGCCAAGTGCGAAAGTGAACATTACACAGAGTAAAGTAGTTACCGTTAAGAACGGTATTCTTTTCTTAGTTTGATCAGACATCGCTCCCAAAAATGGTGCCGTGAACAAGACCAGCATCATTGATACAGCATTAGCTATTCCCCAATGAGAATCCGTGCCTCCCATGTCATTTACAACCCATAACGCGAAGTGTATAGATACTATGTTAAATGAGAACAAGGTATTCGCGAGATCATAGAGCGCCCATGAGACTATAGATTTCTTTGAAACCTTAACTTCAGGAACTTTAGTTATGTTTATGTCTGATTCATTATTCATAATTATTTATTGCGCACCAATATAACGCTAGTTTCTGCAATGACTACAGTATTGTGTCAGGAAAGCCATGCAAATTCGACGAATTCTTGAAGGAGTCGTCAAATTTAATTGTTGTTTAACAAGAAATCAATCATTGACTCAAGATTCGACCTGTGTCATTTTAAGGATAACATTATAAGCAATACTTTTCATCATTTTATCAGAATCTATATTATAGGAGTCAGCTATGGCAACAGTGAACACTATGCTTGGTCCCGTAAATATCGAAGATTTAGGGTTTACCCTTATGCATGAACACATACGCGAGAGTTCTGCTGGCGTTCCACAGGTTTTTCCAGATCTCTTTGACCATGAAAGTGATGTGATCCGATGCTCAGATGCGCTGAACAAGGCTGCGTCCAATGGTGTAGGAACTATAGTAGATGTTACGACTATGGATCTAGGTCGAGATATAAAACTGATGATTGATGTTGCCAATAAAGTTAACATGAACATAATTCCAGCTACTGGGTTGTGGTTGGATATACCCAGAGCCATCGCCAATGGCTGCACGGTGGACCAATTGGCAAAATCGTTTGTTAGAGAAATAGAAGAAGGTATAGAGGGAACACATGTTAAGGCGGGAGTGATTAAAGTGGCGACCGATGTACAACATATCGTAGACGGCAAACTTGTTGAGCATAATGAGTTGGTTTTACGCGCAGCTTCTAGGGCTTCAATAACTACCGGAATTCCAATTTCAACGCACACATCTTCGGTGGCAAAAATAGGAAATTATCAGGTGGCAATTTTCGAAGACGAAGGATTAAAGATGGACAAAGTTTGTATTGGTCATAGTAACGATACAGACGATATAGGTTATTTATCAGGAATAGTCGATAAGGGATGTATACTTGGAATGGATCATTTTCCTGGTGGGCGACAAGGGAGTTTGAATTGGGAGCAAAGAGTTAACGTTATAAAACAACTGATAGATTTAGGAATGTCAGGTAGCATTACTGTATCACATGATTTTGGGGGATGGAGACCTGTACTGCCAGAGCTAGCAAACGCTCGTGATACAAATAACCCTGACGGCTATAGTTTCGTGAGTCTGAACGTTGTTCCTAGATTATTGGAGCTTGGAGCGTCTCAAAAAGATATAGATCTTATTACTGTTGAAAACCCCCGTAAATTCTTTGATATTTCTTAGTTTTACGGGAAAGTTTCCTCGCTATAGAAACCACGTGTGAGATTTACATATTCAGGAATTGTGAGTTCAGATTTGTCTTTGCTGATAATTTCCTTCCCTTTTTGTGCTCCATCACAAAGAGTGTCTACCACTAATCCTGCCATCGCTTTTGCCGCAGTTATCACGGCAAGCGGGTAATCTGTGATAACGAAATCTACTCCATGATTCTGACCGGTAGCAGAGTGAACGTACGGGTGCAGCGCAGGCATGATGTAGCTTATATCACCCATGTCTGTAGACCCACCACCGAAAGGCCTTGATGCTATATTATCTTTTCCAATCAAGGCTTCAGCATTACTCCGATAAATAGATGCTAAGTTGTCATTCTGCATTAGCGGCAACATTTCTCCCAAATTTGTTATCTTAACCTGGGCCCCTACTGCTAGAGCACCTGCTCTGAGAGCTCTGTCTACCTTGGCATTAGCCTCTATAATTGCATCAACTGTCTTGCCTCGGACATAAGTTTCGATATTAACCGAATCAGGTACGGCATTAACTGCTGATCCACCTTTAGTGATAATTGGATGTACTCTAATACTATCCTCATCCTTGAATGTTTCTCTTTGCATGTGTATTGCTTGTAACGCTAGTGTGGCAGCGTTCAGAGCGTTTATACCATTCCATGGAGATCCACCTGCATGGGACGCTTTTCCTATGAATTCAGCTCGCTTTGCGACCAAGCCGTTACTTCCTTTTGATATCATTAAATCTTTGTTTATGCCAGATGGATCCCAGTCAGTACTAGCGGCATGTGTCATGATTGCCATGTCCACTTCATCGAAATGACCTAGTCGTACGAATTCACCTTTTCCTGTAATAAATTCTAATTTACCTTGTTCCCTGAGTTCGTTACGAAATTCCAACTCTATATATTCCTCTGCCGGTACTGCCATGAATGTTATAGTACCGCTGAGGTGTTCTAAGACCCCGGATTTACATATTCCTACGGCCACCCCCAGCATGTTTCCTAGTTGAATGTTATGGCCACAGGCATGTGCGGCATGGGTGATTGGATCTTCATTGACGTGGCCAGGAACCACCATTGAGTCAAGTTCTCCAATGACCGCTATATTTGGACCATCACCAGCCTTTCCTTTGACAGTCGCAATAAGGCCAGTAATAGCGATATTTTCTGAGTACTCCAATTCTAGCTCTTGAAACCATGAGGCTATTTTTTGGGCAGTTTGGAATTCTTTAAAACCGGATTCTGGATTATTCCAAATATCTGTTGATGTTTTTATCAATGATTCGCTGTATTCGTCAATTGTTCTGTTAACAGCATTCTTAATGGCATCTGGATTATTTTCTATCATTAACTTTCCTTTTTGAGTGTATTGATCGAAATCCTTTTGGGTCGTAGAGTATCTACTAGTCTTTGAAGATCAGGATACTTTATGTTAGACGTATTTATCAATGTTATAATGCCGGTCTTTTTGGTGGCAGTGGTGGCGGGAGCATTTCAGAGGTGGAAAAATGTATCTGCGGCTCCAATAAACCAGATAACGTTGTATATATTGGCCCCATGTCTAATATTTAAATCTCTTGTAGAACAAGAAATACCCTCGTCAGTTTCTATAGGCATAGTGCTTACAGTGTTATGCGGCACTACAGTCTTGGTTATCAGTGGTTACGTCGTAAGTAAAATCATGAGGCATGACGGCACTATGAGGGGGGCATTTATACTATCAACGGCATTTCCTAATGTGGGTAATTTGGCTTTACCAGTATTGATGTTGGCATTTGGAGAGGAAGGGTTGGCGATCGGAGTAATTATATTTGTCACACAGGCTACGATAGGTTTTTCATTCGGTGTCTTTGTGGTTGCTAATAGCAATATGAATGTGTTTGAGGCAATAAAACAAATATTTAAGATTCCAGCTATTTACGCTACTACCTTGGCTTTCGTCGTAAGGGCATTGGGAATAGAATTGCCTGTATTGATTTCTCAACCAATAACAATGCTAGGACAATCAGCTATTCCTATGATGCTGGTAGTATTAGGTCTTCAGTTTGGTAATCAATTCAAGTTAGATAATTTAATAAATTTGAGTATTGCTGTGATACTACGACTTTTCGTGTCTGCACCATTAATTTATCTAACATCCTTGATGTTTAACCTTACTCCACTTGCTCAGGGGGTAGTGATAATTGCTTATGCTATGCCTGTCGCTGTCTTCACGATCATACTAGCAACCGAATTCAAGACCAATCCCAAATTTGTAACCAACGCGGTTGTTACTAGTACTGTAGCAAGTACTATTACTTTGGCGATTCTTATTCCTTTTGTTAAGACATTTCTAGCATTGTAGTAGTTGAAGGATATAAAAGTATTGTTACGGTGCTATGGCAATACCGTCACTTTGATCGATTGGTTATTCTTGTCGTCTGCACATTGAAAAGCCATTGATACAGATTGCAGATCATATTGATGAGTCTGTAATAATGCTATTTCTCTAGAGTATTTTGGCACTAACGCGACTGATTTGCCGAAGTCGGTCCCGTATAGAAATGATCCGATCATTTCTATTTCTCGCGTAACAAGGCGTGTTGCATTTATGGGTGGAGTTTCATGAAATATGCCAGTTACAATAATTTTACCTGAAGGACTGCAATGCTGGACAGCTTGTGTCAGAGCAGATCCAGCCCCTCCCACTGTTTCTATTATCACATCTGGGTCGTTGTCCTTAACCCAAGCCTCAAGGTCGTTTTCAGATACAGTGTCTAATCCTATAGAGTCAGCAACCGTCTTTTGGTGTGGATATCTAACGGTTATAGCAACGTTGTTGGTGCTGTCTCTTGCCAACAGGCCAGACAGCAACCCTATTGTGCCTCCACCCAGGATGAGTACACGGCTGTTCTCGCTCATTTTACCTAGTTTAACTGCTCTAAAGCTTACAGCTAAAGGTTCTGCTATCGATGCTGCCAGGGGCTCCACATTTTTATCTAACTGGTGTAAGGATACTGCTGGAGCATCTACAAACTCTGAGAGGCCTCCTGGAAAAGCACCGCCGGCCATGTTTTTTGTGGGGCATAACTGCGGTTTTCCCGATGAACACATTTGACATGTGCCACAATAGACGAACGGTTCTACGGCGTACAGACTGTCATCTAACCCTGCTGGACCATCAATTATAGTTCCTACAAATTCGTGTCCAGGGGTACCACTTATATTGACCTTTTGATGCCTTCTATATGTATGCAGATCAGATCCACATATACCACAGGCTTTAACTTTTAATCGAACCCAACCTGGTTGAAGTTTGCCTGGTGTTACGTCAACCAGAGTTATACCGTTTTCGGTCCATTGAGATTGGATCATTTAAAAACTCCTGAGTTGTATTTTGTCGGCTAGATTAGTTTGATATGTTCCTATTGCAGTCATTGTAGCAGTTTTTGTTAAGTTACTGTTTGATGTATGCTTTACTTATTTCTTGACGGAGTTAATTTTGCACTGGATTTCACTGGCTATATTAAGTACCGTTCTGTTTTCTATAGTAGCCGTGCTGGACAAGAAATTACTGGCTCGTTACATACATGACGTAAGAACATTCTATTTTTGTGTAGGTGCTTTCCAATTCATCGTTTCGTTACTCGTGATTCTTATAAACCCATGGGAATCGAATCCATCCACGCTTACTTTTTTTATTGGATTGTCTTCAGGTATAGTTTGGGCTTTGGGTCTTATGACAATGTTTTTTGGAATGAGCAAATTGGAAGTTTCCAGAGTGATACCCATTTCACACACTTACCCCGTGTTTGTAGCTATTATGGCGACCTCTTTGTTGGGTGAAACTCTATCGTTCATACAATGTTGTTCTATATTGCTAACGGTATTGGGTGCTGGCTTATTAGCTAGGAGTGGTGTTGTATCAACGGATACCTCCAAGAAGAAACACGACGTGAGAATTTACCTACTTGTTTTACTAGGCAGTGTTTTAACAGCAGTAGCTAACGTAACTTACAAATACGCATTATCTGAAATTGAATTCTGGAATTTATTTGCTATGCGATCATTCTGTTTGTTTTTCGTTTTGGCAATTGGAGCATTGCACACAAAACTGATACTTGAAGTCAAGAGGTTCTGGTGGAATAGGGAGGCTCGCTATTTGTTTATTCTCGTTGAATTCGTAACAGCTCCCATGGCAATGATACTTATGCTAGCAGCATTGGCTGAGGGACCAGTGTCTATGGCGTCGACTTTGTTCTCGACAAGACCTTTGTTTGTGCTTATTATCGGAGGCTTATTGAGCACACAACATTGGAACATCTTGAATGAGCCATTGACCCGGGAAACACTGCCTACCAAACTACTATTCACAAGCATGATCGTATTCGGTGTATGTGGTTTAACGTTGTTTTAATAGCTTATCTAAAATAACTAACGAGGGGTTGTCCACCGGCAACCCCTCGTTAGTAAGATCAATACCTCGACAGGTTGTTTTCTTCAGAGGTCATAAATTCTATTAGTGCTGGCTTTCCATCTTTCATAGATTCCATGGCTCTTTTTATCCCGGGTATTACTTCGTTAGGATCTTCTATTCTTTCACTATGTGCTCCCAGAGATTTTGCGAGGTCGGCGTACTCTCCATATAGATTTGTAAATCCGAACTTTTCGGTTGCAACTGGATAGTTTCTTGAGTAACCACTAAGAACATGATTGTTCAGAACAATGGTCAATATTGGTATGTTATGTCTAACCGCGGTTTCGATGTCCATGCCGGCCATTCCTATTGCTGCATCGCCCATTATATTTACCACCAGTTTTTCTGGTGCTCCAAGTTTTGCTCCCATTGCTATCCCAAGGCCATAGCCTAACTGCGAGGAGTTGCCCCAACCCAAGTAACCTCTGGGTGTTGTTGTTTCGAAAAATGGAATTGTTTGGTCTCTCGGATGTCCAGAATCGTGAGTAAGTATTGTTTGAGACCTGTCAACGGTGTTCATCAAATCCCATATAATACGATATGGGTTTATTGGCACTTCATCTGACGTCAACAGAGGCATCCATTCTGCAAGCCATTCATCTTTCACTTGTTTGATTTCTGCTCTTACGTTCTGCGTGTCTTCTCTTCCATTGGAGCCAGCTTGTTTTTTGACCTCATCGATCAGTTGTCTAATGACTAACTTGGCATCACCGACTACTGCTTGTTGTATTTGATGTTCCTTATTCAAGTCTTTTTCGTCTACAGTGCATTGCACTAAGGTTTTGCCAGTTGGCACGGCTATAGATGCCAAATTTGTTGTAAAACTACAGCCTATTCCAAAAACCACATCAGATTTGTTGAGAAAATGAGGCACCATTTTTGTCATGGTGTTAGCACCAGTGCCTATGGACAAAGGATGGTTTTCTGGGAAGGCGCTTTTGCCGGTGTTTGTTGTCATGACAGGGGTATTAGTTAACTCTGCAAATTCCACTAATTCGTCTGAAGCCTCTGCCCACAGAATGCCTTGGCCTGCATATATGACGGGGTTTTTGGACGAGAGCAATATCTTGACTGCTTCTGCTATATCTGACGGATCTCCAGCACTTTTTACTCCGTTTACTGGTTTATATTGTATAGCGGCTTCATCGATTTGCTCATTTGCAACGTCTCCAGGTAACTGAAGCATAACTGGCCCCAACCTACCTGACCGCAGGAAGGTATAACCTCGCCTCATCATCTCCGGGATCCTCTCTATCTGATTTATTTGAGACACCCATTTTGTAACGCCTTTATATGCAGCCATAGCATCAAAGTCAGGAGATTGTCCTATTTTACTTCTAGCTGTTCCGCCAGGAATCACCAATATGGGCGTGGACTCTGCATAGGCATGAGCTATTCCAGCAAAAGCGTTTTCTATTCCCGGGCCAGCTTGAGTTACTACTACACCTATCTTACGACCGTTTGTTGCTCTACTATAACCGTCTGCCATATTTACAGTAGTTCGTTCAGTTCTAGACATAATAGGTTTTATGTCAGCTATTGCCGCTGCTTCAATTAATGTGTTAGCAGGGTAGCAGAATAAATATTCCGTGCCTTCCATCTTTAAGATATTTGATATTGCAGTGTTGCCGTTCATGGTTCCCTCCTTATTTTTTGGGACAGGGTTAGATAAACCGTCTCAATTCCATAGTACTATCATCAGACTTATTTACCTAGTTATAACCTACAGGTTTTTCATCTATATCGACTTAAATAATATCATGTATATATGTTAATATCATCGAGGAAAAGCTAATTTAGCTATTAAATTATTACGGAGAAACAAATGGGACAGGAAAATAGGTCAGATGATAAAACTGAGATGACAGGTGGTCAGGCCCTGATAAATTCTTTATACGAAGAAGGGGTTAGAGTGATATTTGGTTTGCCAGGTGTTCAAATGTATCATGCAGTCATGCCAGTGTTAGATTATCCAGATATGAAATTTATTACTACTAGACATGAACAAGCTACGACCTATATGGCTGATGGATATTCACGTGCCAGCGGTGACATAGGGGTTTCTATGGTAGTCCCGGGTCCGGGCTTGCAAAATGCTTCAGCTGGCATAACTAATGCCTACTCTGCATCGGCTCAAGTATTGGTTATCGCTGGTCAAATTAATAAAGACAAGATATCCAAAGACGTGGGTATGCTACATGAAATAAACGACCAGATAGATATAATAAAACCCATAACCAAATGGCAGTCTAGAGTTTTAGATGCTGATAAAATACAGGATGCAGTCAAGGAGTGTTTTTATCATTTAAGGACTGGTAGACCAAGGCCTGTGGAAATAGAAATTCCTCCTGAAACACTTTCAGATTTGGCCGAGTTCGGGTCTTATATTCCTGAGGAATTATCTATACAGAGCATAGATGGATCTTCTATAGAGGAAGCAGCAGGATTACTTGTTTCGTCTGTGAATCCGGTAATTTGGGCTGGTGGTGGTGTGAATTTGTCTGATGCTTCTCGTGAACTTATTTCTTTAGCTGAATATTTGCAAATCCCTGTTCTAACCACTGCAGAGGGCAAAGGGTCAATATCAGACAAACACTATCTCAGCCTAGGCACACCGCAGGGTAGATCTACGGGAGAGAGTAAAGATGAATTGAGAGATTTCTTTAACAAATGCGATGTTATTTTGGCCGTTGGGACGCGCTTTAATACGGCTAATCCCTCAGACTCACAAAAAGTTATACAGATAGATATTGACCCAGAGGAAATAGGTAGGAACAATAATAACACATTGGGTATAGTGGGAGACGCCAAAAGGGGAGTCGAACAACTTTTGTTTGCTGTCCAATCTATGACTGAATCTAGGGCATCGCGTAAAGAAGAACTAGAAAAGATTGTTTTCAGCAGAAACAATAATCCAAAAACCCGTGTAGAGCCTCAGGCATCCTTTGTTGAAGCTCTCAGGGAGGGCCTACCTGAAGACGGTATAATTGTTACTGACATGACTATAATGGCGTACTATGCCCGGGCCCATTTTCCTACTTATAATCCTAGGAGTTATTTCACATCTTCATACACCGGTAATTTAGGGTCTGGATATCCGACTGCACTCGGAGTCAAAGTGGCTAAACCAGATAAACCGGTTGTAAGTATATCCGGTGATGGGGGTTTCCTGTTCAATTCTCAGGAATTATCAACGGCAGTTCAGTTTGGTATAAACGTGGTTGCAGTTGTCTTTAATGATGGGGCTTATGGCAATGTAAAACGAGACATGAAAAATCTATTTGGTAATAAGTCTCTGGGCGTAGAGCTCGTTAATCCTGACTTTATGAAACTCGCAGATGCTTATGGCGTGTTAGGCATGCGGGCAGATACTCCGGATGGTCTTAAACAATGTCTACAAGAAGCTATTGCTATGGAAAAACCGGTACTGATAGAGGTGCCGATAGGTGAAATGCCTTCGCCGTTTTAATTTGTAGCGTTAAGCTATACGTGTTTGCCAAGAAACAATCCTAGCATGGCAGCAATCAGGCCGATCGCTACGCTTGCTACCAGATTTAATCCTGCTGCATAGAGTTCTCCCTTTTGTATGAGCTGGATAGTATCTACACTCAATGTTGAGAAGGTAGTATAGGAACCTAAGAACCCCACTGCCACTACTAGGCGTATTTCGTTTGACCAATTTGTATGTGTAGCTATCATTCCTATGAAGAGGCCCAGCAAGAATGATCCACTTGTATTTGCAAAGAAAGTCCCTAAAAGATTGGAACCGAAGTGGTGGGAGACATATTGGTTTACACCATACCTAGATAAGGCGCCTACTGCTCCGCTTAAGCCGATCAGGATTATGTTGTACATGGGAAATCTTCATTCATGTATATATACATCCATACAAAGGTATTTATTTAGGCAGGCACTGATATTTGGGCCGATATTCTAGGTATATCACCCACAACTTTTGTGATGTGTCCTTCTCCTGTTAAGTCATCTGCCAGAACTACGTCTCCAGGTCCAAATAGTCTTGAAGATCCGTCTCCCATAGTAATTTCTGATTGGCCCTGTAATGTTATGACATATTGTCGTCTGGGAGCAGGATGCATATCTATTACGAATCCAGGTGGCTGATAAACGAATTGCATTCCTTGGCTTTCTTCATTATCAGTTCGCTGGGTTACATCACTTAACTCAAAGGGCAATTCTATGTCTTCAAAATGAGACTTTCCGTCATCGCCTGTAAACATTCTTGTTATTTGCATCGACATTCTCCTCAGTATATAATTTCCGTCATTGGCAATCCCTTTTTTATTATTACCATATACTTGTTTGATTGTCATTGGATCGTCTGATAATTTAAAGTTTGAGGTGCCGGAAATTTGAAATCCACCTTGGCTAACTTGAGAACATTGAATTCAATTGTATTTGCTGGCATTTCTATTGCCTTTGTGTTTTCTTGTTCAAATAGCACACCACTGACGCCTACACCTAATGTTAAGGAAACAGTTAAAGTCGAGACAATGGTTCAAGTCGAAAATGTTGCAGCGAAAGATGGATTTGTTTCTATATCTTTGACAGATACAACGACGGCAAGATATTTGATAAGAGAAAGACTTGCTAGATTGGAACTGCCAAATGACGCGGTGGGTGAAACTAAAGAGGTGACAGGTAATATATTATTTAATTCTCAAGGTTCTGTTCAGAATTCATCTCAGTTCACTGTTAACGTTAAATCGTTGGTCAGTGACGAATCAAGGCGAGATAGATATGTTCGTAATAACACTTTGAAAACTGGTATGTATCCAGAAGTTTATTTCAAACTACTAGAAGTAAAGGATTTGGGCTGGCCTATTCCTTCTGAAGGGTCACATCAGTTTAGTTTAATAGGCGATATTACAATAATGGACGTAACTCGCAGTATAACTTGGGACGCAGAGGTAATATTTTCCGAACAGTCTCTAACTGGTGTAGCTAGGGCTACAATTTTGTTCGAAGACTTTGCAATAACTAAGCCTAGTTTGTCATTTATTTTGAGCGTGGCGGATGAGATCCGGTTAGAGTTGGATTTGTCAGCATCCATATTAAGATAATATATGCTAAATCAAATTTTTTGAGAAACAGCATTTTTTATGGCTCTGGCTACATCTGCAATTGCCTGTTTTGAGGCGTCCACGTCGTCTAACATGCCAAAAAAACCGTGTATCATACCTTCATAACAAATGTATTCAGTTTTGACAAAATTCTCATTGAGGAATTTGGCATATGCTTCCCCTTCATCTCTAAGAGGGTCGTATTCAGCAGTGAGCAAAAATGCCTCAGGAAGCCCCTTGGGGTTCTTGTTTTTTATAGGAGCTGCATAAGGGTTATCAGCATCACTTTCATTTTTGAGGTACTGATCCCAGAACCATACCATTGTGTCTTCAGTGAGACCATAAGCTTCCCCATTGTCTTTATAGGATTGGGTTGTGAAATTCTTAGCTATGACCGGGTATACCAATACCTGAAATATGATCTTCGGAGTTTTCCGGTCTTTGGCCATGATAGATACGGCTGCAGCTAGATTTCCTCCTGCACTATCTCCGCCAACCATTATATTGTCTGGGTCGCCATTTAGTGACAACGCATTTTCATACACCCATTTTGTCGCCTCATAACAGTCTTCAACAGGCCCAGGGAATTTTGTCTCTGGAGCGAGTCTATAGTCAATGGACACAACTATACAGCCTGCACTTGCACACATGCTTCTACATACTCCGTCCGATCTGTCTAGATCTCCAAGCACCCACCCTCCTCCATGAAACCAAACCAACACAGGAAAGGGCCCATTGCCTGCAGGAGTAAATATCCTAGCGGTCAATTTTCCGTCGGATCCTGTAACTAGTTTGTCTTCTTCTTTTTCTACATTAGGACCCATAAGTGGTGGCCTTAATCTGGAATTAGCTCTTGCTTGGGCAGGAGATATGGTATCTGCAGCTGGCAAATTAGCTGCAGCTCTCTGTTCTAAGACTGATTTGGCTTGATTGTTTAATGGCATTTTATACCTTTCTTTAATTGGGACTTTCAACTGATGTTTTTTCGGTAGTACATTAACTCTTCAATATAGATTTTGCCGTAGTCCCCATAGTGACCAGTGTCTTCTGAACTCTGTAGAGGTTCGGCCCACATGTATTTTATATCAGACCAGTCTATTGGGAATGGGGGATCATCGAAAAACGTTCTTACTGCTTCTGTGGGATCTGTGGCATACACATACCCCAGCATCTGGAAATTCTCATA
>CEUZ01127637.1_pt1 | contig 12954 bp, 14 predicted proteins | sample 361511 | NCBI WGS metagenome assembly CEUZ01 (sample SAMEA2622822, study PRJEB7988) | marine metagenome | biome: marine biome (ENVO:00000447); feature: surface water layer (ENVO:00002042); material: "saline water (ENVO:00002010), including plankton (ENVO:xxxxxxxx)" | depth 5 m
AAATCTTTAGAAAATGCAGCTGTAATCGTAGCTGCGTCAGGAGGATCAACAAACGCAGCTCTGCATTTACCAGCTATAGCTAATGAAGCGGGCATCAAATTTACATTAGACGATGTTACAAGAATCTCGAAAAAAACTCCTTATATTGCAGATCTTAAACCTGGAGGAAAGTATGTTGCTAAAGATTTATATGAAATAGGAGGAATACCAGTTTTAATTAAAGCTTTACTCGACGGAGGATTTTTGCATGGAGATTGTTTAACTGTCTCAGGAAAAACAATTGCACAAAATCACAAAAATATTGTTTTTCCATCTAATCAAAAAGTTATTTACAAAACATCAAAACCATTAAGTCCAACAGGAGGTTTTGTTGGATTAAAAGGTAATTTGGCTCCTGACGGAGCTATCGTTAAAGTAGCAGGAATGAAGAGAAAAAAATTTAAAGGAAAGGCAAAATGTTTTGATGGAGAAGAATCTGCATTAAATGCAGTTCTTGCAAGAAAAATTAAATCAGGTGACGTTGTAGTTATTAGATATGAAGGACCAAAAGGAAGTCCTGGTATGCCCGAGATGCTATCTACAACAGGTGCAATATATGGTCAGGGTCTAGGGGAAGAAGTTGCATTAATCACTGATGGTAGATTTTCTGGAGGAACCCATGGTTTTTCAATAGGACATGTAGGTCCGGAAGCTGCAGTTGGTGGACCAATTGGATTAATTAAAAATGGTGATGAAATCGAAATAGATGCTAACAAAGGTTATTTAAAAGTTAACTTAAGCAACAAAGAGTTAAAAAAGAGAAGAAAAAAATGGAAACCTAAAAAGATAGAATATACTTCTGGTACATTATGGAAATATTCACAGTCTGTTGGCCCTGCTTTTAAAGGTGCGGTAACACATCCTGGAGCCTCAAAAGAAAAAAAATGTTACGCGGATATATAAGATATATATGAAAATAAGACCTGTTATTTTATGTGGTGGAGCAGGAACAAGATTATGGCCAAAATCTAATAAAAATATTCCAAAACAGTTTATTGATTGGGGAGGATGGAATTTATTTGATAAAACTCTTCTAAGAGTAAAAAGCAAAATCTTTGACTATCCTATAATTACAACAAATTTATCTTATTTAAAATTTGTTAAAAAATACTTAAAAAAAAATAAATTCAAAAAATATAAGATAGTATTAGAGCCTTATAAAAAAAATACCGCTCCAGCTATACTATCATCTGCTCTTATCAAAGAAGTACCATATGATCAGCCTTTGATTTTCCTAACGTCAGATAATTTGGTAGGAAAAATTGACCAATTTAACAAAGCGGTTGATTTTTATAAGAAATATTTAAATGAAGATAATATGTTTATTTTTGGTATTAAACCAACAACACCTTCATCTGAATATGGTTATTTTTTAACGAAAAAAATTTTTAAGAATATAGATATTGTAGAAAAGTTTATTGAAAAACCAAATAAAATTAAGCTAAAGGAAATAGTAAAAAAAAAGGGTTATATGAACTCAGGAATGTTTTTTGCTAGAAAAGATTCATTGATAAATAATTTTATTAAATATCAGAGTGATATATATAAATATTGTTATGCTTCTGTTCTTAAGTCTAAAATTCGTAAAAATGTTTATTATTTAAATAAATTGCAATTTAAAAAAATAAAAGAAATATCATTCGATTATGCAATTCTAGAAAAGTGCAAAAAAATTTTTGCTATTAAATTAAATATTCCCTTTACTGATCTGGGTAATTGGAAGGAAATTTGGAAATTTTTTAAAAGAATGAGAACAAAAAAAGATATTAAAAAAAATGTCTTTTATAGACCTTGGGGTAAGTATATAAATCTTTATTCAGGCAAGGGATTTTTACTTAAAGAATTAGTAATAAATCCAAAATCTTCAATTAGCCTCCAAAAACATAACTTTCGATCAGAAAGATGGACCATAATTTCGGGTATGCCAAAAATCACAATTAATAAAAGTAAATTTTTTAAAAAACCAAATGAGACGGCTTTTATTCCTCAAGGAGCTATACATAGAATTGAAAATAAATTTGATAAGCCAGTTCAAATTGTTGAAGTTCAAACTGGACCTATTTTAAAAGAAACCGATATTATTCGTTATAAAGATGTTTATGGAAGAGTTAATTAAATATGCATTCCAAAGGTACATGATCAGACGGTCTTAACTGTGATCTTATTTTTTTTATAATTTCAACTTTTTTAACCAAATCTACCAACGATGCAGACATAAGAATATGATCAATTCTTAAACCATTGTTTTTAGGCCACGAACCTCTCATGTAATCCCAAAAAGTATAGTGTCCCTTATCTTTGTTAAAATTTCTGAAAATGTCATTTAAACCTAAATTTATTAACTCTCTATATTTTTTTCTAACCTCTAATCTAAATAGAGCATCATTTTGGTAATTTTCTGGGGCATATACATCTAAATTTTCAGGAATTATGTTAAAATCACCGGCAATAATAATTAAACATCCTTCTTTTATTTTTTTTTCTACAAACTTTATTAGCAAACTGAGCCACTTGAGTTTATAAAGGTATTTTTCTGTATCTACAGGATTTCCATTAGGTACGTATATATTTATTAATTCAATTCTTTTATTTTTGATTTTAATTTCAGTTGTCATAAATCTGGCCTGATTAATTTTGTCACCAGGTAAAACTTTATTTATTTTTTTGAGGTCAATCTTAGATAAAATTGAGACTCCGTTGTAACTTTTTTGTCCACTTACGTAAGATAAGTATCCTAATTCTCGTAAGGGATCGAAAGGATAATTTTTTTCTTCAGTTTTTATTTCTTGCAAAAATACAATATCAGGCGAATTAGACTTAAGATATTTTTTTATATTTTCTATTCTTGCTCTGATTGAATTAACATTCCAAGTAGAAATTTTCATTAAAATGAAAAAGATATTCCACAACCGCAAGAAGATTTAGTTTTTGGATTAGATATTTTAAAAGAGCTTCCAATTAATTCATTAGTATAATCTATTTGAGAACCTTTAAGCATATTTAGGGATGATTTATCTATTACTATGTTATCATGTCTATGATCATTACCATCAAACTTATTATCAAATGAAAAATCGTACTTAAATCCTGAGCAACCACCACCTTTAACAGCTATTCTAAAAAAAGTACCACTCGGTTTTTTTTTAATTAGTTGATTAATTCTTTCCACAGCTTCTTTGCTAAAATTTACTTCTTTAATCATTTAATATCATCCACGTTGTAATATAATCTTCTTAATTAATTTATGCAAAAAATATTTAATGAAAATCACCTAAAATCTTATGCTGTAAAATCAGATAATAGTGGAGGAAGAATTTACTTTGAGCGAGAAAATGCAATAAGATCGCCTTATCAAAGGGATCGAGACAGAATTATTCATTCTACATCATTCAGAAGACTTAAGCATAAAACGCAAGTTTTTGTAAATACTGAGGGTGACCATTATAGAACTAGACTCACACACTCTATGGAAGTTTCTCAAATATCAAGAACGCTAGCAAGATCTTTAGGACTAAATGAAGATTTATGCGAGACACTTAGTTTATCTCACGATTTGGGACACACACCGTTTGGACATGCAGGAGAAGAAGTTTTGAGAAAATGTATGAATACTTATGGTGGATTTGATCACAATATACAAACAATAAGAATAGTCACTTTTTTGGAAAATAAATATTACAATTTTCGAGGTTTAAATCTCACACTCGAAACACTTGACGGATTGATTAAGCACAATGGACCAATTAAAAACATTAATCCATATAAAAAAATTTTAAAGAAGGATTTTTTTAATAAGAAATTAAATTTTAGACAGTTTCCTTCTTTGGAAGCACAAGTAGCATCTATAGCAGATGATATTGCGTATAATAATCATGATTTAGAAGATGGTTTAAGAGCAGGCTTATTTACGATAAGAAAATTTAGTTCAATATCTTTTATTTCAAAATTAATCAATAAACATGTTAAAAACATAAAAAAATTTAGGATGGAAATAATTATAAGCCAGATAATAAGAGATTTGATTAATATGATGGTTGTTGATGTAATTTATACTACAAAAAAAAATTTAAAAAAAATTAATCCACAATCAATAGAAGATATATACAAACATGATCGCTTGATAGTTGATTTTTCAGATAAAATGAAATTGATAGACAAGCAAATTAAAGATTTTTTGAAACATAATATGTATAATCATAAAGATGTGATTATTAATACGAATAGGGGCAAAAAAATAATAAGCGAATTGTTCAAATATTTGCTAAGAAATCCTAAAAGACATATTAACAAAGCTTTATTTAACAATGATCAAAAAGAAAGAGTAGTTTCTGATTTTATAGCAGGTATGACAGATAGATATGCAATTAATTTATATAAAAAAATAAAATGAATTTATTTTTAGATTACCAAAATAAAATATCTAAGAGCTTGAAATCTTTAGAAAAGAAGCGAATAATAAAAGTACCAAATATCGATAAAAATTTTACAGTAGAACTTCCACCTAAAAATAACAAAGCCCACATTTCATGCAATGCAGCAATGATACTAGCTAAAGTTAATAATACCACACCACAAGAATTAGCTAAAATTTTAAAAAAACACTTACTAATTAATTTTAAGGAAATTAAAGAAATTGAAATCGCTGGACCAGGTTTTTTAAATATTTTTTTCCATGAACATTTTTGGAAGGATTGCTTAAAAAATATAATAAAATCGAATCATAAGTTTGGATCAAATAAGATTGTTAAAAAAAAATATAATATTGAATTTGTTTCAGCAAATCCAACAGGCCCACTGCATGTTGGTCACTGCAGAGGTGCAATACTAGGAGACACTCTCTCAAATTTATTGGTCTTTAATGGAAATAAAGTTGTTAAAGAATATTATGTAAATGATTATGGTAATCAAATAACAAATTTTATTAAGTCTGTTTACTTCAGAATCTTAGAAATTAAGGAAAATAAAACATTTCCAAATAATGAAGAATTATATCAAGGTGATTACATTATTGATATAGCAAAAAAGATATTAAAAAAAAATAATATAAAAGATTTTGTGAATTTTAAAAAAATATCTAAAAAGTTAACCGAAGAATCACTAAAATTTTGTATGAGTTTAATTGAAAAGAATCTTGATTTGCTAGGTGTTAAACATAATAATTTTGTATATGAGTCTCAATTAATTAATAATAACGAAGTTGCCAAAATAATTAAAAAATTACAAAAAAGAAACTATATATACAAAGGAAAGCTTGAAGCACCGAAAGGGGAAAAAACTAAAGAGTGGAAGGAAAGAAAGCAACTGTTGTTTAAATCTAGTATGTTTGGGGATGATATAGATAGGCCTCTGCAGAAAGCAGATGGTTCGTGGACATATTTTGCAGGAGATATGGCGTACCATTCTAATAAAATTTCTAGAAAGTTTGATAAATTGATAAACATTCTCGGAGCAGATCATGCCGGATACACAAAAAGAATTACTGCAGCAACAAAGGCAATATCAAATAATAAAGTAGAACTGATATGCAAAGTTTCACAGTTAGTAAAATTATATAAAAATGGTGAACCATTTAAGATGTCAAAAAGAAAAGGAGATTATATTACAGTTGAGGATCTAATTAATGAAGTAGGCAAAGACCCTGTGAGATTTATGATGCTAAATAGAAGTAGTGATGTAGAAATTGATTTTGATTTTAAAAAAGTTACAGAAAAATCTAAAGATAATGCTATATTTTATGTCCAATATGCTTACGCTCGCATTAATTCTGTTTTTAGGTTACTCAAGTTAGATTTAGAAAATATAATAAAAGTTGATGAAAAAAAATTTACTTTTAATCAGCACGAAATTGAGATTTTGAAGAAAATTTCTGAGTGGCCAAGATGTGTAGAAATTTCATCAGTTAAATTAGAGCCTCATAGAATTCCTTTTTATCTTTATGAATTAGCAACATTATTTCACTCCTACTGGAATTTAGGAAAGGATAACAAAGAATATAGATTCATTTCAGACAATAAAGCTAACAATAATTTAAGATTGACTTTACTTCAGGCCGTGGCATTAGTAATAAAAAATGGCATGAATATATTAGGTGTTGCAACACCTAAATCTATGTGATGTTTAAAAAAATTAAAAATATATTTTTCTCGTTATTTTTTTTATTTTTTTTATTTTTTACATTTAATTACTACTTCTCTGAAGAAAATATTATAAAAGTTAATAAGATGAGATCAAATTACTACAGTAAACTTAATGGGGATATCAAAAATTTACCAGTTTTAATAAATGATACTGATAATGTAATTGAATTTAGTGATGGTATTGAGCTTTACAAAAAAAAGAAGAAAAATTATAAATTTTGGGATCTTTTTTAGGAAATAGCATGTTTAAAAGAAAAGCTTTAATTGTAGGTATTAAAGGTAAAAGCTTGACTAAGGATGAAAAAAAGCTGCTACAAAAAGATAGCCCGTGGGGAGTTATTTTATTCTCAAGAAATATTTCGAATATAAAACAACTTAAAATACTTATATCCAGTATTAAAAAATTAATGAAGGATAAAAACTATCCAATATTAATAGATCAAGAGGGAGGAAGAGTATCAAGGCTTAATAAACTTGTAGATTTTAATTTATTTTCACAATCTTATTTTGGAAAACTTTATAAAAATAATTATAAATATTTTAATGTTTTATACAAAATATATATAGATCACGTTTCTACAATATTGAGAGAAGTGGGCATTAATATTAATACAGTACCAGTTTTAGATATCTATAGAAAAGAAAGTCATAATGTAATTGGAGATAGATCTTTTTCTGACAATCCTTCAATTGTTTCAAAAATTGGAAATTTATGTATAGAGTTGTATAGAAAAAATAAAATTGCAACAGTTGTAAAACATATGCCGGGCCATGGATTATCTAAACAAGATAGTCATTATAAATTACCTATCGTGAAAAATAAAAAAAATTATTTAATTAAAATGGATTTTAAACCCTTTAAAAATTGTAAATCTCCATTTGCTATGACTGCCCACATTAAATATACGGCTTACGATGCAAATTTTTCAGCATCACACTCAAAGATAGTTATTAAAAAAGTAATAAGAAATCACATCGGTTTTAAAGGATTATTGATCTCTGATGATATTTCAATGAAAGCTCTAAAATATGGATTAAGAGATAATGCAATTAAAGCTTTAAATGCTGGTTGTAATTTAGTTTTACATTGTAATGGAAATATTAAAGAAATGAGAAAATTAGTTAAAATTGTACCCATAATTGATAAATTTACACAAAAAAAAACATCACATTTTTATAATTTTTTAGGATAAATTCACACTATGGAAACATCAGTAAATGATTCGTTAAAGATTAAAATTGATAATTATAGCGGACCTTTGGAAGTTTTACTGGATTTAGCAAAATCACAAAAAGTTGATTTAGCTAATATTTCAATTACTCAACTTGCTGACCAATTTTTAAAATTTATAAATGATGCAAAAGAATTAAATTTAGATTTAGCATCCGAATATTTACTTATGGCAACTTGGCTCGCTTACTTAAAATCTAAATTATTACTACCGGAGGAAGATGATGAAGATTTCAAAGCTACAGAGGTAGCGGAGAAATTAAAATTGCAATTAAAAAAACTTGAGTTAATTAGACTCCTCTCTGATCAGCTTTTAAAAAAAAAAAGATTAGGTTTAGATGTTCATATGAGAGGTATTTCAGGTGGAATAAGACTAACTAGTAGTTCTAGGTATGTATGTACGTTATATGAATTATTGAAAGCATATTCGAACCATATTATGAGAAAAAACTTTCAATCAATCAACATTCCAAAACTGCCAGTATGTACTACAGAGCAGGCTATTGAATATATAAAAAAAAATATTAATAACTTAAAAGATTGGAAAGAAATTACCGAAATTATACCTAGAAAATTTAAAGATAAAGAAAATCTAAAAAAGACTGGATTAGCCAGTTTTTTTTCCGGATCATTGGAACTTACAAAAGAAGGTTTATTAACTATTATGCAAGAAAAGAATTTTGATCAAATATTTATTAAGGCAAAGAAATGACCCAGAAAAAAAATCTAAATATTATTAAATTTCCAACTAGTATAGTAGAAGCTGAAAGACAAGTTGAAGCTATATTATTTGCTGCTCAAGAACCATTAGATGTTGAAACTATTAAATCAAGATTAAAAGTTAAAGGTAATGTTGAAAAAATTTTAGAATCTCTGGCAGTGCAATATAAAAACAGAGGTATAAATTTAATATCTATTGCTGGGAAATGGTCTTTTAGAACAGCAGTTAATCTTTCCAAATTAATGAATTTACAAAGATCTACGCAAAAAAAATTATCTAAAGCAGCAGTAGAAACTTTAGCAATTATTGTTTACCACCAACCTGTCACAAGATCAGAAATTGAAGAAATAAGGGGAGTATCTTTTGGTACTGGAACTTTAGAAATATTGTTGGAGCTTAATTGGGTAAGACCCGCAGGAAGAAAAAATGTTCCTGGTAAGCCTATACAATATGTTACTACTGATGATTTCTTAAGTCATTTTAATATACAAAAATTATCCGATTTACCAAATGTTGAAGAACTAAATTCAGCAGGGTTAATTGATAGCGTAAATGTAGATACATCAATATTTGGAACAGGTAAATTTTTTAAAGAGCAAATAGAGGAAAAAAAGGAGAATATTTATTCCAATATTGATGATATGTTAAATCAAACTCTAGATAAAGAGGATAGTTAAAAGATGGCTTTAACATATCGGTAAAATTGTATATAAATAAATTATGAGCATAGGTTTTTGGCAAATTGCAATAGTTGTTGTTTTGGTAGTTCTACTTTTCGGTAGAGGTAAAATTTCAGATCTTATGGGCGATGTAGCGAAAGGTATTAAAAGTTTTAAAAAGGGCATGAAAGATCCCGAAAAAGACCAGACAAGTTCTATATCATCTGAAGATAAATCTAGCGAAGATTCAAATTCCGAAAAAAAATAATTAAATGCCACAAATTGGATGGTTTGAGATACTAATTATTGTGGTCGTAGCTATATTAGTTATTGGACCAAAAGATTTTCCTGTAATGTTAAATAAGATAGGTAAATGGATTGGATCGGTTAAAAAATATTTTACAACAATTCAACAAGATATTTCAGATATAGGAAGCGACTTAGAAGATGAAATTTCTATAGAGGAAAAATATTCAAAAAAATCTAACTTTAAAAAAAAAGATGAATGATGAAAAAAACAAACAAGCAAGTTTTATTGGACACTTCACTGAATTAAGGTCTAGGTTAATAAAATCCCTCGTTTATTTATTTATTTTTTTTATTGTATGTTATTTTTTTGCTGAAAATATATATGCTTTTTTAGTTGAGCCTTACGCAAATGCTGTAAAGGATGATGGATTAAATAGAAGATTAATATTTACGGCTTTACATGAAACATTTATTACGTATTTAAAAGTAGCATTCTTTACCGCTTTATTTTTTGGTAGTCCTTTGGTTTTAACGCAAGTATGGATGTTTATTGCTCCTGGATTGTATAAAAATGAGAAAAAAGCTTTATTACCATATTTAATAGCAACACCAACTTTATTTTTAATTGGAGGGATGTTGGTCTATTATCTGATTATGCCATTAGCAATTAAGTTCTTTTTATCATTTGAAACTTCTGCTCATGCAGCAAATTTACCCATACAACTCGAAGCTAAAGTGAACGAATACTTATCTTTAATTATGAGATTAATATTTGCTTTTGGTATAAGTTTTCAATTACCGGTATTGCTTAGTTTGCTTGCAAGAGTTGGATTTATCGACTCCCAATATTTAAAAAAAAGAAGAAAATATGTAGTTGTAATAATTTTTGCTTTTGCTGCAGTATTAACACCTCCTGATCCTATAACGCAAATAGGTTTAGGAATACCTTTGTTAATTCTATATGAATTATCTATATTGTCAGTCAAGTTAATTGAAAAGAAGAAAAAAAATGCATGATATTAAATTTATAAGAAAAGATCCTAAATATTTTGAAAAAAAGATAAACCAAAGAAATATAGCATTTGATTCAAAAAAATTGCTAGATCTAGATAAACAAAATAGAGATTTAATTCAAAAAAAGGAAAAACTTGAACAAGAAAAAAAAATAATCTCAAAAAATAAAGATAAAAGTAAATTTGAAAGGTCTAAAGAGATTTCTAAGGAAGTAGAAGAAATTTCAAAAAGTCATACAGAAACTAAAAAAAAATTAGAATCAATAATTAACTCCCTGCCAAATATTGCTGTAGATGATGTTCCGGTTGGTGCCGATGAAAACTCAAACAAAGAGATAAAAAAATATGGAGATATTACTAATTTTTCATTTAAACCACTATCTCATTTTGAATTAGGAAAAAAAATGAATTTTATGGACTTCGATATAGCTGGTAAAACTTCTGGTGCTAGATTTGTTTTTTTAAAAGGCAAATTAGCTTTATTGGAAAGAGCAATCTCTAACTTTATGTTAGATTTACATGTTAAGAAGTTTGAATATCAAGAAGTTTCACCACCATTAATTGTTACAGATACAACTATGTTTGGTACAGGACAGCTACCAAAATTTGAGAGTGATCAATTTGAATTAAAGTTAGATGATGACAAATTTAGAAAGTTTTTAATCCCTACTGCTGAAGTTATTTTAACTAATATAGTAAGAGACTCTATTGTTGAAAAGAATTTTTTACCTTTACGTATGGTTGCATCGACAGCTTGTTTTAGAAAAGAGGCTGGCAGTTATGGAAAAGATACTAAAGGAATGATTAGACAGCACCAGTTTTATAAAGTTGAACTAGTAAGTATTGTTGAACCTGATAACTGCATTAGAGAACTTGATAGAATGTTAAGTTGTGCCCAAGAAATATTAATTCAACTAAAACTTCCCTACAGAGTAGTTTTGCTATCTTCTGGTGATATGGGTTTTAGTGCTGAAAAGACATTCGATTTAGAAGTATGGGTACCATCTGAAAATAGGTATAGGGAAATATCTAGTTGTTCATCTTGCGGAAGATTTCAGTCAAGAAGGATGAAAGCTAGATATAAAAATGACAAAAATGAAACAGATTTTTTAGGAACTTTAAACGGTTCTGGTTTAGCGGTTGGTAGAACTTTAATTGCTATTATGGAGAACTATCAACAAAAAGATGGAAGCATTGTTATTCCAGAAGTTCTTAGGCCGTATATGCAGGGGGAAAAAGTAATAAAATAATTTTTATTGTTTATTTTTTTTATTTAGTATAATCATAATACAAATTTAGGAGCATATATGTCAGGTTCAGGATTTGCGCAATTTATACCATTGATTTTAATTTTTGTTATCTTCTATTTTTTTCTAATTAGACCACAACAAAAAAGAATTAAGGATCATAAAGCTATGGTTGCATCTTTGAAACGTGGAGATGAAGTTGTAACTTCAGGTGGGATTGTTGGTAAAATAGAGAGAGTTTTAGATGATGATAAAATTGATTTAACGATATCAGAAAATGTTAGCGTTCAAGTTATAAAATCTACAATTCAAAGTTTAGCTAACGCACCAAAAAATAAAAAGTAATTATATATTGTGTTATATTTTTCAAAACTAAAACTAGTTACGATATATAGTATAATTTTTATTTTATCTCTTTTTACTTTAACTAATTTTTCAGAAAATGAAGATAATTTTTTATTATCTAAAAAAGTCAATTTAGGTTTGGATCTTCAAGGAGGTTCTTATCTATTACTTGAAGTTGACACTGCGCCTGTTTTTAAGGAAAAATTACAAGACAAGCTTATCTCATTAAGAAAAATTTTTAAGGATAAAAAAATTAAATACAAAAATTTAAGCATTAATGATAATTCAATAAATTTCACTTTAAATGAATCTGATACTCAATCATTTGAGGATTTTTTTTTAAATAAAGATAGTTTGATAAATGTTTATTTTAATCAATACAAATCTTTTGAATTAGAGCATTTAATAGAAAATAATAATGTTACTGTCAAATATACTAAATATGGTTTAATTGAAATTAAGAATTCGGCTTTGGATCAATCTTTGGAAATTGTTAGAAGAAGAATTGATGAATTGGGAACAAGAGATCCAACAATAATTAAGAGAGGAAGTGACAGAATATTAGTTGAACTTCCTGGCTTAGATGATCCTAGTAGAATAAAAAATTTACTTGGTAAAACAGCCAACTTATCGTTTAGACTTGTTTCAGAAGAAGACAGTGATTTTGGATCAGATTTACTTTTTTTTGAAGATAACATAAATAAATTAAGAGTTAATAAGAGAGTTGTACTAAGCGGTGAAAATCTTGATAACGCAAGACCTACTTTTAACAACCAAACAAATGATGCCGTTGTAAGTTTTAGTCTTGATAGAACTGGTGCAAAAAAATTTGGAAGAATTACCTCTAAGAACGTTGGAAAACGACTTGCAATAATTTTAGATAACAAAATTATTAGTGCTCCAGAAATCAGAGAGCCAATATTGGGTGGCAATGGTCAAATTTCAGGAAATTTTACCATTCAATCAGCAAGCGATTTAGCTTTACTATTACGCTCAGGTTCACTTCCAGCTCCTTTAAACATTATCGAAGAGAGGACAGTAGGACCCGATCTTGGCGAAGACTCAATTAAAGCTGGTTCAATTTCATTAATTATTGGTTTTGTGCTTGTAATTCTTTTCATGCTCTACAAGTATAGATTTTTAGGTATTATCGCTGACATAGCATTAATCTTAAACTTAATCCTTTTACTTGGAGTTTTAACTATTTTAGAGGCGACATTAACATTACCAGGAATAGCTGGGATTATTTTGACAGTAGGTATGGCAGTAGACGCAAATGTTTTAATTTTTGAAAGAATTAAAGAAGAAATGAA
>CEUZ01088517.1_pt1 | contig 12939 bp, 11 predicted proteins | sample 361511 | NCBI WGS metagenome assembly CEUZ01 (sample SAMEA2622822, study PRJEB7988) | marine metagenome | biome: marine biome (ENVO:00000447); feature: surface water layer (ENVO:00002042); material: "saline water (ENVO:00002010), including plankton (ENVO:xxxxxxxx)" | depth 5 m
AAATGTATTAAAACTGTTTTAGATCCAGAGATACCTGTCAATATATATGATTTAGGTTTAATATATAATATTGATATAAAAAATAACGATGTAATCATTAATATGACTCTAACTAATCCAAATTGTCCAGTTGCTGGATCAATGCCAAAAAATGTAGGAAAATCAGTTGAAAAAATAAATAGTTTAAATTCTATAAGGGTAAATCTTGTTTGGGAACCTAAATGGCATAAAGATTTAATGTCTGAAGATGCAAAACTTGCTTTAGATATATTTTAAATAATTTATAAGGAACCCATGAGTGATATTATAACAATAACAGATAATGCTTTGGAACAAATAAAAAAAATTCTTGTAAATGCTTCAAAAGATGTCAAGGGCATAATTGTTGGATTAGATAAATCTGGTTGTAGTGGATATTCATATAAATTAGATTTTGCAAAAAATGAAACTGTTAATAATTTTGATATAATTACAAAAGAAGGAGTTAAAATTTTTATTGATCCAAAAGCAACAATGTATCTAATAGGAAGCGAGATGGATTATTCAAAAGATAAGCTATCATCAAGATTTGTTTTTAATAATCCTAATGAAAAAAATTCATGTGGTTGCGGAGAATCATTTAATTTTTAAAAATTTAACTTAAAAGATGATTAAAAATTAATTCTTAATAATTGTGAATATTTTTAAAAAAAAAAATAATATAAATCTAAGAAGTCATTCAATCCAATCTTCTTTTCTTTTTATTATTTTATTAATTATTATTTATTTCTTTGATTTGTATGTTTTGTGTTTTTATGGTGTATTAGTTTTAGTTTCATATTTAAATATAGCTCAAGACAACAAAGAATTAAATAACATCAATGCTGATACTCATGGAATTAGCATTAACAAAAGTTCTAGATTAGGAGGTCTTTTAATCTTGTTATTTTTAATATTAAATTTATCCAACACAGAAGCAGCAATTTTAGAACTATTCAATAAAAATCAGCTATTGTTTTACTTTATTATTACTCTTTTTATTAGTTTTTTAGGATTTGCAGATGATCTTTTAGGAGGATTGCATCATTTGTTAAAATTATATTGCTTATTTTTTGCAATACTAATTCTCTTAATCACTAATAATAATTTTTTAGTTTCAAGTTCAGGTGTTTTAGTTATTGATATCATTTTGCAAAATAAAGAAATTTCTTTTTTTATAACTTTAATAATAATTTCTGGTTTTATTAATGCTTCTAATATATCTGATGGTGCAAATGGAATACTTTCAGGAATAGGAGTAATTTTTTCTTATATTTTCTTTTTAGAAACTAGGGATTACACATTTTTTTTATTATTTAAATTTTTATTTATTTTTTTTCTATATAATATCTTAATTGCAAAAGTTTTTTTGGGTGACGCAGGTAGTTATTTTTTAGGTTTTTTTATATCAACACTTGCTCTATATTATTATAATACTAATTTATTTTCAGCTGGTTTTCTAGCTAGCTTATTAAGTTATCCATGTATAGAAATTTCTTATGCAATAATTAGAAGAATTAATATGAAACAAAATCCATTACGACCTGATAATAAGCATTTACATAATATGATTTTTGTTTTTTTGAAAAAAAAATATGGTAGTATTGAAGTAACAAATTCGTTAACAGGTATTATTATTAATTTATTTTTTTCAGTTCCTTGTCTTATGATGTATTTAAGTAATGTTGATACATTTAATATTTATTTTTGGTACTTATTTATATTTCAAATTTTTATTTATTTTTTATTTTATGCCTATCTTATAAATGCTATTAAAAATAATAATTATTATAATTTATAAATGAAAAGAAGATTAAAAATTTTGATTATTGGGGGAGGTATGTATGTAACAGGCAAAGGTACTGATAATTTTGGAACTATCTTACCTGCTTTATTTGCCTCTTCAAAGTATGTTGATATTGAAAAAATTTTATTATGCACAACTAATGTACAATCATCTAAATTTGCAAATCAATGTTTCAAAAAAATAAATCAATTTCATAAATCAAACTTTAGGTTTGAAGCTTTCCCAAAAATAAAAAAAAATATTAATGAATATAAATATATAGCTTTAAAACACAAACCAGATGCTGCTATTGTCTGCGTTCCAGATCATTTGCATTATAAAATAACTTCCTATTTAATTAAATTAAAAATTCACTGCTTAGTTGTAAAACCTCTTTCTGATAAAACAATTCACGCAAAAAAACTTTTAGAATTAACAGAAAAAAACAAAGTGCTAGGCAGAGTTGAATTTCATAAAAGATATGATGAAGCAAATCTTATTATTAAAAATAAAATTAAAAATAATGAATTAGGTTCACTCCTGTATGCTGTGGTTGAATATAGTCAAAGAAAGATCATACCTACTAAAATTTTTAAAAAATGGTCAAGTAAATCAAATGTTTTTCAATATTTAGGAGTACATTATGTAGACTTAATATATTTTTTAACTAATTTTAAACCTTTAAAAGTATTTGCATGGGGGCAAAAAGAATTTTTAAAAAATAAAAATATTAATACTTGGGATTCGATACAAGTAATTATTGAGTGGAAAAAACCAAATGGCAAAATATTTGTTACTAATCATATAACAAATTGGATAGATTCAAATAGTTCTTCTGCTATGTCTGATCAAAAATTTTCAATTATTGGCACAAAAGGAAAAGTAGTTTCTGATCAAAAAAATAGAGGATTACAAATAATAAATGATAATAAAAATGTTCAAGATATAAATCCTTATTTTTCTTCTTTAAATAAATTTTCTAAAGATCAAGAATTTTTTTTTGGATATGGTATAAAAAGTGTTACAGAATTTATTAAAGATATAAATTCAATTATAAACTATAAACAAAATTACAAAAACTTCATTATAGAAAGAAGTAGTTTCAAAGAGTCCATAATTTCTACAGCAATTATAGAAGCAGTAAATATTAGTTTAATTACAAAAAAAAGCCAAATTGTAAAATTTTAAATTATGAAAGTAGGTAAAAATAAATATCCTCTTATTAGTATAATAATTAGAACAAAAAATGAAGAAAGATGGATTAAGCTTTGTTTAGACAAAGTATTTAAACAGACTTATAAAAAATTTGAAATAATAATTGTTGACAATTATAGTACAGACAAAACCCTGAAAAAAATTAATAAATTTGATATAAAAAAAATTATTAAGATTAAAAAATTTCTTCCAGGAAAAGCAATTAACTTAGGAATAAAGGAATCTTATGGCGAGTATATTGTTATACTTTCTGCTCACTGTATTCCAACAAACAATTATTGGTTAGAAAATTTTGTTAAATCAATACATAATAACAAAAAAAATATAGTTGGTGTTTATGGCAGACAGGAACCAATGAATTTTTCATCATCTTCTAATAAAAGAGATATGTTTCTTTTATTCGGGTTAGATAAAAAAATTCAAAAAAAAGATAGTTTTTTTCATAATGCAAATTCGTGTATAATTAAATCTATATTAGAAAAAATACCATTTGATAATAAGGTAAGTAATATTGAAGATCGATTATGGGCTGAGAAGGTAATAAAAAAAGGATATAAAATTCTTTATCAGCCAAAATCTAGTGTATACCATCATCATGGCGTCCATCAAGATGACAATGTTAATCGACTTGAACAGGTTGTAAAAATTGTTGATAAGCATATCAGACCAAATAAAGGTAAAATAAATCCTAAAGAACTTAATATTCTGGGTTTAATACCAATAAAAGGTTTATCAAAAAAAATTAACAATCAATATCTTCTAAAATACACAATCAGTTCATTAAAAAAATCAAAATATATAAATGATATTATTATTTCTACAGATAATATTTTAACAAAAAAGATTGCAATAAAGCTAGGAGCAAAAGTTCCCTTTTTAAGGCCAAAAAAATATTCATCACCAAAAACTTCTTTAGAAAAGGTTCAGCAATACATTGTCAACAAACTTGAAAAAAATTTTCTTTTTCCTGATATTTTTTTTCATTTAGAAGAAACTTTTCCATTTAGAGAAAATGACTTAATTGATAGTATGATTGAAAAACTCCTTAATGAAGGGTTTGATACAGTAATTGCAGCAAGAAAAGAATTCAGAGTTGTTTGGAAAGATAATGCTGAGGAGATTTTTACTCGAATTGATAGCGGAGATATGCCAAGAAAATATAAAGAGAGTATGATGATTGGCTACCCAGGCTTGGGTTGTGTTACATATCCAGAATTTATTAGAAATGGAAAGTTATTAGGAAATAAAATTGGACTTTTTGAGGTAGAAAATCAAATTTCTTTTTTTGAGGTTAGATCAAAAGACTCTATAAATTTAGCTGAAAAATTTCTAAATTTAAAATTGAGTTAGTTTATAATTTTAATAAAAATTAATTTAATTTGTAAAATCTTAAAATATAGTTAATTAAGCTTTTATTAATGGCGGAGTAGCTCAGTTGGTCAGAGCGCACGGCTCATATTCGTGATGTCGGGGGTTCAAATCCCTCCTCCGCTACCAAATTAATTAAGGGTTGTGTATATTAATTAAATGTTTTGTTATTTTTAATCAATGAAAAAAAAGATAATATTAGCAGTATTAATTTTACTTTTTTTGCTTTTTGTATCTTCATTGTTTATTTATTACAAACCATATCATCCGATAACAATTCAAATAAAAAAACAATTCTCAATTGAATTTAAAACTTTTGTAAGGGATAATTTATTTATAATTCAGGAAAAAAATAAAAAGATAGAAAATTTAGAAAAATTTTCATTATCATTATTAAATAAAAGTAATAATAAAAGTGAAAATTTACAATCTAATTTAATTTTTAAAAAGAAAATTTCTAAAAACATATTATTAACGAAATATCAGTTACCTTTTACTGCTAGAAATATTAGTAATAAAACAGTAGCGCATATAGAAAATTATAATAATAAAATTCTTATTATTTCTGGTAATGGAAAACTTTTTTTTATAGATCAAAAAGATATATTTAATCGAAATATTTATTTATCTAAAATAAAGACAAATTTAGTTAATTTAATAACTGATTTAAGGTTTTATGATACTAATAAGATTTTTTTAAATTCAGATGAGATAAGCATTAAAGATATGTTAATTTTAAATAATAGCTTATTTTTGTCTTATATTAAAGAAGTTCAAGATGATTGCTTTAATTTATCTATTTTAAAAGGAGAAATTGACCTTAAATATATTGACTTTAAAACTTTTTTTGAATTTGACGAATGTTTAAGTTTTAAATATTTAGAGGAATTCAATGCTCAGCAATCAGGAGGCAGACTTGTTAAATATAAACAAGATAAATTATTATTAAGTATTGGAGAGTTTAAAGCAAGAGAGCTTGCACAAGATACAAGTTCTGTATTTGGAAAAATAATTTTAATAGATATTTATACTAAAAAAAGCAAGATTTATAGTTCTGGTTTTAGAAATCCTCAGGGATTAATGTATGATATTATTAACGATGTTGTTCTCTCAACTGACCATGGTCCGTACGGAGGAGATGAAGTTAACCTAGTTAAAAAAAATAAAAACTATGGTTGGCCTATTTCATCATATGGTTTTCATTATGATGGAAATATTAGAAAAGAAGCCCCCTTATATAAATCACATAAAAAATATGGTTTTGAAGAACCCATATATTTTTTTAATGAATCAGTTGGAATTTCAGAAGTAATAAAAATTCCAAAATTATTTTATAATAAAGATGATTTGTATTTTGTGGCGACTTTAAAAGAAGAATCTTTATATGTATTTCAATTAAGTAAAAATAATGAAAACTTAAAATTAATTGAAAAAATAACTATAGGTGAAAGAATTAGAGATATAGTTTATAACTTAGAAAATAATGTTTTTTTACTAATTTTAGAAAATTCACCATCAATTGGGGTTATCAAGAATATTAATTAAAATTTTTTTTTAAATTAATGCTAATTATAGCTAGATATATCCATAAATGTTTAAACTTAGTTACATCTAAAGAAATTGCATCAATTAAAACAAAAATCAAAACTGCAATAGTTAAAATTAGCAGATCATTTCCAAAATAATTTATATTTTTAGCTAACAAATAAAAAATAAAAATAAAAAATAGAAACAAAGAAATTATACCCAATATGCCCTTTTCAGCAAGTTCACCGAAATAAGTAGAGTGGGGATCCCAATTTGGAAAATTCAAAGGAAAGTTATTGAAAGTCTTTAATTCATCAATAAATAGATTATAGTTACCAATACCTACTCCAAATAAAGGATTATTACTAAAGGCAAGCATTGAGGCTATTTTGTTATAATAATAACTTGTTGGATAAATGAAAATTTCATGTTTAAAAAAAGTATATTTGTAATATTTATCAACTAATATAAAAATATTATCGTTATAATTTTTTATTGGTTCAAAAGAAATTAAAAAATGTGATATAGTAAAATAAATTAATATAACAAGGATTATAGCAAAGGTTGAAAACGTAATTTTTAAATTTCTTTTAAAGTTCGAATAAGAAATTAAAATTATATACAATGACAATATAAGGCAAATCAAGCTCTTAGTTAGAGAAAGAGTGAAACAACTGATAATTATAATAAAAATTAAAAAGTTAATATAACTTTTATTTTTTAATAATTTGATAAAACTAGCACAAACACCAATTATTAAAAAATTACACATCATTGATGGAGAGCGCATTATTGATTGAATTCGGTTAACTTCTCCAAAATAGGGATAATTGTTCTCAAAATGAAGTAAGAAGTTTGATTTGTTAACAAATAAAGAATTTGTAAAACCAATTAAACCAATAATGGAACAAACCAATGCGGATATTACAAAGAATGTAATAATTAAATTTGTAAACTTTTTATTTAGTAAAAATTTAATATAAAAATAAAGAAAAGTGAGATAAAAATATCCAAAAATATCCTCATATGAAATGAAATATTTTGATCCTAATAAAAATGAAATTATGCAAGATATTAAATAATATATTACACAAAGATCAATATAATTAAATTCATCTTTAATGTTTTTAAAAAAATTAATGTTAAAAGTTATTAATACTATTAAAACAAACAAAAACTCAGTAAGATAGATATTTTGAAAATGATTTAGTTCAGTAATTTTAAACTGAAAAGGTATAGATAAAATTAATAAAAAAAGTAATAGATTTTTATTAGTTAATTTAATTATTTCCATTGATTTTATTTATATCTAGTAAAATATATATATTATATATAAATATAGTTGTTTAATTAATAATCAAAACTTTAAGACTAAATTGAATAATATTAATAAAAAAGATTTTTTTAATAAAATTGCAAATAGACGCTTTTTTTGGAAAAAAATACATAATTACTACCATAGTCAACTTAAAAAATATTATAAATTTTATGTTTTGCCAAATAGTAGTGTCTTGGAATTAGGTTGTGGTAATGGTGACTTATTAAACAGTTTGATTCCTTCAAAAGGAGTTGGAATAGATTTTTCTAAAAAAATGATTGAAATATCAAAACTAAAATATCCAAATATGGAATTTTATAATTTTGATTTAAATAATAAAATAAATAATTATAGAGAAAAATTTGATTATGTAATTATTTCAGACTTAATAAGAGATCTAGAAGATATTCATTTATTTTTTGAAAATTTAAGAGATTTTTGCAATCAAAATACTAGAATTATTATTTCATATTCAAATAAATTTTGGGAACCTGTTTTAAAAATTGCTGAAATTTTTAAAATAAAAACACCAGAATTTAAACAAAATTGGATAGGTGTAGAAGATTTAAGAAATATAGTTCAACTATGTGATTTTGAAATAGTTAAAGAAAATAAAAAAATACTGATACCTTTTAAGTTCCCTCTAATAAATTTTTTTTTTAACAATTTATTAGCTAATTTACCATTTTTTAGAAAATTTAATTTAATTAATTTTACTCATTTAAGGTATAAAACTGATGTTAGTAATCTTGATAAATCAGTCTCTATAATAATACCAACTCAAAATGAAAAAGGAAATATAGAGAATGCTATAAAAAGAATTCCAAATTTTGGTAAATCTATAGAAATTATATTTGTTGAAGGTAAGTCTAAGGACAACACTTTTGAAGAAATATTAAGAGTAAAAGAAGTTTATAATAATAAAAAAATATTAGTTATAAAACAAAAGGGTATAGGAAAAGGAAATGCTGTAAGAGAAGGTTTCAACATTGCAACAGGTGAAATAATGATGATATTGGATGCAGATTTAACTGTTCAACCTGAAGAATTAGTTAAATTTTATAAAGCAATCATTAACAATAAAGGTGAATTCATAAATGGTTCTAGGTTTGTGTATCCTCTTGAAAAAAGATCTATGAGATTTTTAAATATTTTAGGAAATAAATTTTTTACAAGCTTGCTATCATATTCAATTAATCAAAATTTAACTGATACTCTTTGTGGTACTAAAGTTTTATATAAGAAAGATTATTTGAAGATTGATGAGAATCGAAGTTTTTTTGGAGAGTTTGATCCTTTTGGAGATTTTGATTTAATTTTTGGTGCAGCAAGATTAAGCTTAAAAATCATTGATATACCTATCAGATATAAAGAAAGATCATATGGCAGTACACAGATCAGTAGATTTAGTCATGGTTGGCAGTTAATAAAAATGACTTTTTTTGCGTTAATAAAAATAAAATTAAATTAATCTATATGATTAACAAAATGTTTTTTTTTATAAACAAATTTTGTGAAATACCTTTTGATATATGCTTTAAAGTAAATGGTTTAAAATTATATGCCAACAAGCCTGATAGAATTTTAGCACTTCTATTATGGAAATTTAAGATATTAGAAAGCAAAGAAATTAAATTTTTAAAAAAAATTATAAAAAAAAATATGATCGTTGTTGATGTTGGGGCAAATGTTGGATTATACACATCCATTTTGTCTAAACTTGTTGGATCTAATGGCAAGGTTTTTTCTTATGAACCAGAGCCAAATAATTTTAGGTTGTTGAAAAAGTGTAAAAAAATTAATGAATTAGATAATGTTATTATAGAATCTATAGCTATAGGTGAAAAAAAAGAAAATACAAATTTTTATGTTTCAAAAATTAACAGTGGAGATAATAGATTAAGTTCTTTTAAACAAATTCATAGCATAATATCAGTTCAAAAAGATAGCCTTGATAATAAACTTAGAAAACAAAAATATATTGATTTTATAAAGATGGATATTCAGGGAGGTGAATATTTAGCTCTTTTAGGTATGAAAAATTTAATAGTAACAAATAAAAAACTAATTATACTATCAGAAGTTGATTATAGTATGCTTGCAAGTGCAAATACTAATTTAAAAGATTTTTTTAAATTTATCAAACTTCATTTTCCATACATATACAATATTAATTCTTCCAGAAACAAAATGAATAATTTCAATCTAAAGAAATCTGATAATTTACTTAAAAAAAAGAATTTTCGAAATTTAATTTTTTCAAAAAAAATCATAAATTTCTAACAATTATAAATTACAAATGTTATATATTTAAAAGATGAAATCAGCTTTTATTACCGGAATTACAGGACAGGATGGTTCATATCTTGCAGAATTTTTATTAAAAAAAAATTATACAGTTCACGGCTTAAAGAGACGTACTTCTACATTTAATACAAAAAGAATAGATCATATTTATCAAGATCCATCAATATCAAATAGAAATCTTATTTTGCATCATGGTGATTTATTAGATGCTTCAAGTTTGAATAATATTATAAGTAAAATAAAGCCTGATGAAATTTATAATTTAGCTGCTCAATCACATGTTGCTGTATCTTTTGAACAACCAGAATATACAGCTAATGCAGATGCTTTAGGTACAGTTAGAATTCTTGAAGCGATTAAAAATTTTAATTTAATTAAAAAAACAAAATTCTATCAAGCTTCAACTTCAGAAATGTTTGGAAATATTAGTGAGAAAAAACTTGATGAAAATTCAATTTTTAAACCAATATCACCATATGGTGTTTCAAAATTATTTTCATATTGGATTACTAAAAATTATAGGGATTCTTATGGAATTTTTGCGTCAAATGGAATTTTGTTTAATCATGAATCACCAAGACGGGGAGAAACTTTTGTAACTCAAAAAATAGTAACAGCTTTAGTCAAAATTAAATTTAATCTTCAAAGTTGCTTATATCTTGGTAATTTATATGCGAAAAGAGACTGGGGTCATGCAAAGGATTATATAGTGGCTATTTGGAAAATTCTTCAACATAAAAAAGCTGATGATTTTTGTATTGCTACTGGGAATAACTATTCAATAAAAGAGTTTATAGAAGAGGTATTAAAATATTTAGATATAAAAATTATCTGGAAGGGAAAAGGTTTAAGTGAAGTTGGCATTAATAAAAAAAATAATAAAATTATAATAGCTATAGACAAAAGGTATATGAGACCAAATGATATTAATTCTTTAATTGGAGACAGTGCTAAGGCCAAAAGAGAACTAAATTGGAATCCTAAAGTTAAGTTTGAAGAACTTATTTGTGAAATGGTTAAGTTACAAATAGACATTTATAAAAAATAGTAAATGTCTAAATTAAATAAAAAAGACAGAATTTTGATACTTGGGAATACAGGTATGGTCGGCCTATCAATTCAAAAAAAATTAAATGAAAAAAATTATAAAAATGTTTTATCTGTCGGTAGAAAAGACATAGATTTAACTTCACAAAATAATTTTAAGAAATTTCTAAAATCTAATAAGTTTGATTGTATTTTTCTTTGTGCTGCAAAAGTTGGAGGAATATATTCAAATAATAGATTTCCAGCAGAATATATTTATCAAAATTTAGTTATTGAGTGTAATGTAATTCATCAATCATATTTATCTGATGTTAAAAAACTCCTCTTTTTAGGTAGTTCATGTATTTATCCAAAATTTTCTAAACAACCAATTAGAGAAAATGAGTTATTTAAAGGAAATTTAGAACCAACAAATGAACCTTATGCAATCGCAAAAATTGCAGGTATAAAGATGTGTGAATCATACAATCGACAATATGGACTTGATTATAGGTCTGTAATGCCTACGAATTTATATGGTGACAATGATAAATTTGATACATTGAATTCTCATGTTATACCAGCATTAATAAAAAAATTTTATTATGCAAAGAAAAATAATGAAAAAAAAATTATAATTTTTGGTGATGGAAGAGCAAAAAGAGATTTTTTGCACGTGGATGATATGACCGATGCTTGTATAAAAATAATGGAATTAAGCAAAAAAAAATTACTTACTATAGTAGATGAAAGGTGTTCCCATATTAATATCGGTAGTGGTGAAGAAATTACAATTAGAGATTTATCAAAAAAAATTGCAAAAGTAATAGGTTATTCTGGTAAGATAGAATTTGATAAATCTAAATTAAACGGAACACCAAGAAAAAAATTAAATATAACTAAAATAAAAAAAGTTGGCTGGAAAAGAACCATACCTATTAACAAAGGTTTAAAGAGTGCTTATGAGTGGTTTCTAAATCATGCTAATTAAATACTTTCTTGTAAATTTTATTTTTTATAATAAAAGCTTATTTTCAATCGCGGGGTGGAGCAGCCCGGTAGCTCGTCAGGCTCATAACCTGAAGGTCGTAGGTTCAAATCCTACCCCCGCAACCAAATAACTGATTAATTTCTACATTGTAAATTTTAAATTATATAAATTGCTTATTTAGTTAGCAACAATAACGCGTAAAATAACAAAATAATATTAAATAGAAGATTATGTTTATTAATATCAATTTTTTTCAATATTATTTTTGTTAAAAAATAACCTACAGTTGTTATGAGTATATAAATAAGAATTTTTTTTGAAATAATTAAGTTTCCACTCAAAATAAGTGAAAATAATTGTGTGGACGCCATAAAAAAATATGAATATCCAATTAGATATCTTCTTTGAAATAAGTCATTTTTTTCTAATTCTGATATGTATATAGTCAAAAAAGATCCTCCCATATTAGTGATGCCATGAATTAAGCCAATCATGAAATTAACAAATTTGTGATATTTGTTTAAAAATAAATTAAAGTTTTTTGTTAAGTAGCCAAATATTTTTATAAATAAAATTAATATCAAAGTAGTGCCTATTAATTTTTCAAAATTTAAATTATTTGAATATTTACTTAAAATTAATAAGGATAAAAAAATAGAACTAATGCAATAAAAAAAAAAATTTTTTTTGAAGTATTTATTTTTTTTTATAGATTTATTGTTAAAATTAAATTGAAAAAAGCTTATTAAAAGTGAGCAAGGTATCAAAATATTTAATGTATTTATAAATGAGTAATCTAGGTATATTAAAGTAGGAGTTCCAAATAAAAGTATACCTACTCCAAAAATGCTTTGAACAATTGATAGCACTATCAGTATTAAGTATAAGAGTAAATCTTCCATAAAAGTTATGAAAAAATTTTATTAATATTTTTTAATAAAATTATAATTAAATTTAATTGCAAATATACGATAATCAAAATTGAATTATCTCTTTAAATAATTTAAAAAAATTTTGAAGTGTTGATTTAACAAATTCCTAAATGATATAATTGGCTGATTATTTTAGATAAAAAATTAATATACCCCTATGCATACTTAGATAAATAATAAGTGATGATAGGAGGTATTTTGAGTTAGGATTCTCTTAAATTGCTGTTTTTTTTCAAAAGAACAAAATATCCCCAGAAATATAGTATTTTTTTATATTTTTTAGGGTTTGACAAGAAAAATTAATACTATTATAGGCTTTCTTCTTTCTAAATTTATTTTAGAAATTTAGATAATCATCTTAATTATTTATCAATATTTAAGGTGATTTCTATGCTCTTTTAAAAGTTAATAAGACTATAAAGAGATACGTAGACAACAATTCGTAATTTAA
>CEUZ01194790.1_pt1 | contig 12935 bp, 12 predicted proteins | sample 361511 | NCBI WGS metagenome assembly CEUZ01 (sample SAMEA2622822, study PRJEB7988) | marine metagenome | biome: marine biome (ENVO:00000447); feature: surface water layer (ENVO:00002042); material: "saline water (ENVO:00002010), including plankton (ENVO:xxxxxxxx)" | depth 5 m
ACAATAAAAAAAAATAGTCGGTTAGTTAAAAATTTATAAAACATTTAAAAACATAAATTATTTAAAAAAGTGATTGATCCACAAATTCATATTGCGAATATAATAAATGCCGTAGGACTGAAAGGACATGTAAAAATTAAATTATTTTTATCTGACTCAAAATTAATAAAAAAAATTGGCAAAGTTACAATTCAAGGTTTTAAAAATAAATTGTTATTAAAATATATTAGAGATCAAAAAAAAACAGTGATAGTATCTTTTACAAATGTAAATAGTCGTAATGAAGTAGAAAAACTTATAGGAAAAAAAATTTTTATTAACAAAAGTCAATTGCCAGAATTAAAAAAAGGAGAATATTATATTAACGATTTACTAGGTTTTGAGGTTAAAATATATAAGGGAAAAAAATTAGGATTTGTAAAAAAAATAAATAATTTTGGTGCTGATGATCTTATAGAAGTAGTCCAAAAAAATAATAATACTTTTTATATCCCGTTAAATGCAGAAAATATAAAAGAAATAAATATTATTAAAAAAAATATTATTACAAAACCTTTGAAAGGAATTATTCCGAATTAATGAAAACTTGGACAACTAAAATTATAACCTCTTTCCCAGAAATGTTTCCTGGGCCACTGAAGTATTCAATAATTGGGAAGGCTTTACAAAGAGGAATATGGTCATTAGAAACATTAAATTTAAGAGAGTCTGCCTTTGATCAAAAAGGATCAATTGATGAAATACCTTATGGTGGAGGTCCTGGAATGATAATTAGAGCCGATGTTGTTGAGAAATGTCTAAAAAAAGTATCAGAAAATATGGAAACACAATTGCCTTTAGTATATATGACACCATCTGGAAAACCTTTGGTTCAAAAAAAATTAGAAGAATTTTCAGATGGACCAGGAGTAGTTTTATTGTGCGGGCGGTTTGAAGGTATTGATGAAAGGGTATTAGACGCTTACAATTTTGAAAGAGTAAGCATAGGTGATTTTGTAATATCAGGTGGAGAAATTGCTGCTATGACTTTAATTGAGGGTTGTGTTCGTCTTCTCCCAGGAGTAATTGGTAAAAAAGAGAGTCTTGATTTTGAAAGTTTTAGTGATGGATTATTAGAATATCCTCAATATACTAAGCCACAGATTTGGACTGATAAAATGAAGGTTAAACATGAGGTCCCAGATGTGTTATTGTCAGGAAATCATGAAAAAATAAGAGAATGGAGAAAAAATAAATCTTTGGAAAAAACTAAAAAGATTAGACCAGATTTAGTTCAAGATAAAAAATAATTGGTGCGATATGAAAAATATATTAACAGATTTTGAAGATAGACAAATTACTAGATTAACATCAAAAAAGAAAATTCCTAAATTTAGAACAGGGGATACTTTAAAAGTTAATGTAAAAGTTGTAGAGGGAGAACGTTCTAGAATACAAGTATTCGAAGGAATTTGTATAGCAAGAAAAAATGCAGGACTTAATACTTCATTTACTGTTAGAAAAATATCAAGTGGTGAAGGGGTTGAAAGAATTTTTCCTCTTTTTAGTCCAATAGTAGATTCAATTGAAATTATTAGACAAGGAGATATTAGAAGATCAAAATTATATTATTTAAGAAAAAGATCAGGAAAAAGTGCCCGTATCGCAACAAAAGATCGCGGTGATGAGATGGACGAATATTTGTCGTCAGATGAAGATCTAAATAACCAAGAAAATAAAACTGGCACAGATAAAAAAATTGTTGAAACAAAAGATGATGAATCAAGTAATGGAACAGATAAAGATAAAGAAAAATCTGAAAAAAATCTAGTTCACGAAAAGAAAGATGAATCAAATAAATAAACCCAAAACAATATTTGATAAAATTTGGGAAAAACATTTAGTTTCTAAACAAGATGATGGCACTTGTTTAATTTATATTGATACACATCTTGTTCATGAAGTTACTAGCCCTCAGGCATTCGAAGGATTAAGAAATAATAATAGAAAAGTCAGAAATCCAAAATCAACTTTTGCAGTTGCTGATCATAATGTTCCCACATCAGATCGAGCAAAACCAATTGAAGATAGAGAAAGCCGTATTCAAGTAGAAGTTCTAGAAAAAAATTGTGAAGAATTTAATATTACTTTATTTCCTCTTTTAGATAAAAGACAAGGAATAGTTCATATAGTTGGGCCTGAACAAGGTATAACACAGCCAGGAATGACAATAGTTTGTGGAGACAGCCATACCGCAACACACGGTGCTTTTGGTGCTTTAGCATTTGGTATTGGAACAAGTGAAGTAGAGCACGTCTTAGCAACTCAAACATTAATTCAAAATCCAGCATCAAATATGAGAATTAATATAGAGGGAGAATTAAAAACAGGAGTTACATCAAAAGATTTAATTCTTAATATCATTGGTTTAATTGGAACAGCTGGAGGAACAGGACATGTAATAGAGTACTCTGGTGAAGTGATAAAAAAACTAAGTATGGAAGCAAGAATGACAATTTGTAATATGAGTATTGAAGCTGGAGCAAGAGCAGGCTTAATAGCACCAGATAGTAAAACTTTTGCTTATATTAAAAATCGTCCTTATGCGCCTAAGGGTGAAAATTGGGATAAAGCAATAGAATATTGGCAAACATTACCTTCTGATAAAGATGCGGAATATGATAAAGAAATAACTATTCAGGCTAACGATATCAACCCTCAAATAACTTGGGGAACGAGTCCACAAGATGTTACTTCAATTTATGGAAATGTACCTGACCCAAAAAAAATTCAAGATGTTACAAAACGAAAAGCCGTTGAGAGATCTTTAAACTACATGGGTCTTTCACCTAATCAACAAATAAACAAAATTAAAATAGACAAAGTGTTTATAGGTTCATGTACTAATGGCAGAATTGAAGATTTAAGACAAGTAGCAAAAATTGTCAAAGGTAAAAAAGTTTCAAATACAGTTAGTGCTATGGTTGTTCCCGGTTCAGGCTTAGTTAAAATACAAGCTGAAGAAGAAGGAATTGATAAAATATTAATTGAAGCTGGTTTTGATTGGAGAGAACCTGGATGTTCAATGTGTTTAGGAATGAATCCAGATCAATTAAAACCAAGAGAAAGATGTGCATCAACATCAAATAGAAACTTTGAAGGCAGACAAGGAAGAGAAGGACGTACTCATTTAGTTAGCCCAGATGTTGCAGCTGCTTCAGCGATAACAGGAAAAATTACATCTGTGGAGGAGTTATTTAATGGATAAATTTGAAAAAATAAATAGCATACCAGCTCCTATGCCTATGATTAATGTTGATACTGATATGATTATTCCAAAACAATTTTTAAAAACTATTAAAAGATCTGGACTAGGTAAAAATTTATTTTATGAACTACGATATGATTTACAAGGAAATATAAAAAATGACTTTGTGCTTAACTGGGAACCTTATAAGTTTTCAAAAATATTAATAACTGGAGAAAATTTTGGATGTGGTTCTAGTAGAGAACATGCTCCTTGGTCATTATTAGATTTTGGAATTAGATGTATTATTGCCCCAAGTTTTGCTGATATATTTTATAATAATTGTTTTAAGAACGGAATATTGCTTATAACCCTTAAAAAAGAAGTTGTTGATCAATTAATTGAAGAAAGTAATAAGAAAGAAAAATTAACAATTGATCTTGAAGAACAAACAATTATTAAACAAAATAACTATAAAATTAATTTTGAAATAGAACCATTCAGAAAAAAATGTTTATTAGAAGGATTAGATGATATTGCATTAACTTTAGAGAAATCTAAAGAGATTGATTTGTATGAAAAAAATTATAAAAATTCTTGTCCTTGGATAATTTAATTTAAATGTTAAGTAAGAAAAATTTATTAATTCTTCCTGGTGATGGAATTGGTCCAGAAGTCATGCGTCAAGTTTATTGTATAATTGAATGGATAACAAAACATAGAACTATCACATTTAATTTGTCAGAAAGTCTTGTTGGCGGAGCTGCTTACGACAAAGAAGGAAATTCAATTAGCGATAAAACTATGCAAGATGCTCTAAATTCTGACGCTGTATTGTTTGGAGCAGTTGGCGGTCCAAAATGGGACAATGTTGAAAGACACAAGAGACCAGAGGCAGCATTATTAAGATTAAGAAAAGAAATGGATTTATTTGCGAATTTACGACCAGCAATAGTTTTTGACGCATTGGTTGATTCTTCATCTTTAAAACCAGATCTTGTTAGAGGACTTGATATTTTAATACTAAGAGAACTGACAAGTGGAGTATATTTTGGAGAACCAAGAGGTATACAAACTATAGATAATAATGAAAAAAAAGCAGTGGATACTCAATCATATACAACCAGCGAAATAGAAAGATTGGCCAAAGTAGGCTTTGATCTTGCGCGAAAAAGAGATAAAAAAATTACCTCTGTTGAAAAAGCAAATGTAATGGAGACAGGAAAATTTTGGAGAGAAACAATAACTAATTTACATCAAAAAGGATATGATGATATAAAATTAGATCATATGTATGCAGATAATTGTGCAATGCAACTGATTAGAAATCCTAAGCAATTTGATATAATTATAACTGACAATCTTTTTGGAGATATTCTAAGTGATTGTGCTGCAATGTTAACTGGATCCTTAGGCATGCTTCCATCAGCTTCATTGGGTAGTATAGATGAAAAAGGTAAGAGATATGGAATGTATGAACCTGTTCATGGGAGCGCACCTGATATCGCTGGTCAAGATAAGGCAAATCCATTAGCGATGATTATGAGTTTTGCTATGATGCTAAAGTATAGTTTTAATATGGATGAAGAAAGTCTACTTATTGAGACAGCTGTTAAAAATGTTTTGCAAAAAGGTTATCGTACACCTGATATAGGCGAAGATAGTGCAAAAATTTTATCTACAACTGAAATGGGTAAGGTAGTAATAACAGAACTAGATATAATTACTGGAAAATAAGATTATGAATAGAAAAATAAATATTGCAGTAGTGGGAGCCACTGGTGCTGTTGGTCGAGAAATCTTTCAAATAATTGAGGAAAGAGATTTCCAATTTGAAAATTTAGATGCCATTGCGTCAAAAAAATCTGAAGGTAGAAAAATAAAATTTAGAGATAAAGAAATTGTAGTGAAAAACATCGAAAACATTGATTTTAAAAATTATGATATTGCACTGTTTTCAGCTGGATCATCAGTATCCTCAAAATATGGTCCAATAGCAGGAGATTCAGGATGTTTAGTTATTGACAATACCTCCTTCTTTAGAATGCAAGAAGATGTTCCTTTAATTATTCCAGAAATAAATTCAAACATTCTGGAAAATTATTTTATGAACAACAATAAAAAACGCAATATTATTTCTAATCCAAATTGCTCAACAATACAGATGTTAATTGCTTTAAAACCACTGCATGATTTAGCGATTATAAATCGCATTGTAGTTTCAACATATCAATCGGTTTCAGGAAAAGGTAAAAATGCAATGGATGAATTATTTGAACAAACAAAAGATATTTATGCAAATAAAACAATTAATAAAAAAAATTTTACCAAACAAATTGCTTTTAATGTGATTCCTCACATCGATGATTTTTTAGAAAATGGAAACACTAAAGAAGAACAAAAAATGATTGATGAAACAAAAAAAATTATGGATCCGAATATTAATGTTGTTGCAACGTGTGTTCGTGTCCCAGTTTTTATTGGTCATGCAGAATCAGTTAATATAGAATTTGATAAAAATATTAGCGAAGAAGATGCAAAAAATGTCTTAAAAGATTTTGATGGAATTTCTGTAGTAGATTATAGAAAAGATGAAGGATATGTTACCCCAGTTGAATCAGCTGGTGATGATAAAGTATATATTAGTCGTATAAGAAAAGATTTAACAGTTGATAATGGAATTTCATTATGGATAGTTTCAGATAATTTAAGAAAAGGTGCTGCTTTAAACGCAGTACAAATAGCTGAAACTATATTAAAAAACAAATATTTATAAATTTTTGGTGCGCCCGAAAGGATTTGAACCCTTAACCCCCAGATCCGAAATCTGGTGCTCTATCCAATTGAGCTACGGGCGCTTATTATCTCTTGTCATTTAATATTTTTTTGTAATTTTTACAAAATAAATGAATATATATATACTTCATTAAAATATTTTACTTTATATTGTAGGAAAAATGAGAACTAAACTTGCTATTTAAATTTCTAATTCATCAATTCAGATTTTTACTATTTGGTTTATTGGCTGCTTTTTTTGCAAGTTATGGCCAAACTTTTTTTATTTCAATATTTAACTTTCAAATTCGAGAAACACTAAATTTAAGTAATGCAGATTTTGGTTTAATTTATTCCTTAGCTACAATATTAAGTTCAATTTTACTAATATGGTTTGGAAAATTAATTGATGTAATAGATCTTAGAATTTTTACTTCAATTGTTTCAATGGGATTGGCATTCTCCTGTTTTGCTATGTATCTACTTGATTATATACCTTTCTTAATCTTTTTTATTATTTTTGGCTTACGTTTTTTTGGCCAAGGTGCAATGGGTCATATAAGTCAAACAAGTATGGCTAAATATTATGAAAAGAATAGAGGAGCGGCAATATCATTTGCAAGTTTTGGTCAACCTATAGGTGAAATGATATTTCCGTTTTTAGTAGTTATAGCTTTGAATTTTTTAGTTTGGCAATCTGTTTGGTTATATTCATCTTTAAGTATTTTAATAATATTTATCCCTCTATATATTTATTTATTGAATGATCAAAATCAACGCCATAAAAATTTTTTAGATGAGCAGAAAAAAATAAAAAACAACATTAATTTTAATAGACTAGAAGTTTTAAGTGACATACGATTTTATATTTATTTACCATGTTATTTAACTCCACCATTTATTGTTACAGGTTTACTTTTTCATCAAATACACATAGCGAATGAAAAGTCTTGGAGCCTTGAGTTACTTGCAACAAGTTTTGTATTTTATGGTTTATTTAGTGTTATAGGTTTGTTAATAGGAGGTCCTTTAGTGGATAAATTTAGGACTAGATTAATTATACCCACCACTTTAATTCCCATGTTTATAGGAATTTTATTTTTAGCGATAAGCGATAAACCAATAGTATATATTATATACATGAGTCTTATTTCATTTTCGACTGCTGTATCAATTCCCTTTATGGGCTCACTGTGGGCAGAGCTTTATGGTGTTCTTAATCTTGGATCAATTAGATCATTACTTCATGCCATTGGGGTATTTTCAACTGCTATTTCACCTTTTTTATTTGGATTATTTTTAGATTGGGATCTTGGAATTAAGTTTATTTGTCTATTTTGTCTAATTATTATATCTATATCAACATTTCTTACCTATTTTTATAGAAATTATAATAAGTAAAAAAAATGAATTATGATTACATAATAATTGGAGCGGGTTCAGCTGGGTGTGTTCTAGCTAATCGTCTTAGTAATATATCTAGTAATGATGTAGCTATGTTTGAAGCAGGTAAGCCTAGTGATATATGGAAAGTAAACATGCCACTTGCAATTTTATATACAATGCATGATCCGAAGTATAATTACAAATATTACTCAGATCCAGAACCACATTTGAAAAACAGGAAACTTTTTTGCCCAAGAGGTAAGATGATTGGAGGATGTTCAGCTCATAATGGAATGGTTTTTGTTAGAGGCAATCCTAATGATTATGAAAGATGGGCTTCCTTTGGATTAAAAGATTGGTCTTATGAAAAGGTCTTACCTTATTTTAAAAAAATTGAAACTTGGTCTGAGGGTGAAAATAAATACAGAGGTGGGAATGGAATTTTGCCAGTAAATTTATCAAAAAATAAAAATCCTCTATTTAAGGCATTTATCAATTCAGCAGGTGAAGCTGGTTATAAAATAAATCACGACATGAATGGAAAAGAACAGGAAGGATTTGGAATGTATGATGTAACCATTCATAAAGGTGAGAGAGCAAGTATTTCTAAGTATTACTTAAATCCTGCTAAAAAAAGAAAAAATTTAAAGATATTTAGCGAGTCTTTTGTTGAAAAAATTATTTTTGATGGGAAAAAAGCTATTGGCATTCAAGTAAGGATTAAAAACAAAGTCGAGAAAATTTATGCAAATAAAGAAGTAATATTAAGTGGGGGCTCAATAAATTCGCCTCAATTGCTTATGATTTCTGGCATTGGACCTGCTGAACATTTAAAAAATAAAGGTATAGAAGTGTTACATGCACTGGAAGGGGTAGGAAAAAATTTACAAGATCATTTGGAAACATACATTCAGCAAGAATGCAAAACATCAGACACCTTATATTCATATGTAAATAAATTAAATATGTTAAGAATTGGCATTCAATGGTTTTTAACAAAAAATGGCCCTTGCTCCTTTTCCTTTTTAGAAGCGGGCGGGTTTTGTAAATCATCCCCAGAAAGAGAATATCCAAATATCCAATTTCATTTCTTTCCAGCATTTGTGATTGATCATGGGCTCGTCGATCCTGACAGACACGGGTATCAATTACATGCAAGTCCAAATCATCCAAAAAGCCGAGGAAGCGTTTCATTAAATACTTCAAATCCATATGATTATCCCAAAATACAATTTAATTATTTAGAACACGAAGACGATCTTAAACAAACAATTGAATCCATTCATGTAGCAAGGAAAATTCTTAATCAAAATTCTTTAAAACCATTCTCAGGAAAAGAAATAGGTCCCGGAGAAGATATACAAAACAATGAACTATTAGAAGAGTATATTAGATCAAAATCAGAAACAGCTTATCATCCATCATGTACCTTAAAAATGGGAAAAGATAAAATGTCAGTAGTTGACGAAAAATTAAGAATTCATGGTTTAGAAAACATTAGAGTTGTAGATGCTTCAGTTATGCCTGAAATTACTAGCGGAAATTTAAATGCCCCTACCATTATGATTGCTGAAAGAGCTGCGGAAATGATAAATAATGAATCAAAATAATAATTTAAAAGTTAAATTATCTTGGGCATTATATGATTGGGCTAATAGTGCTTGGGGGACAGTAATTACAACTTTTATTTTTGCAACTTATTTTACAGAAGTTATAGCACCAAATACTGAGGTTGGATCAGTCTATTGGGGTAATGCAATAGCAATTTCAGGATTAATTATTGCTTTTATCAGCCCATTTATTGGATCGTTTGCTGACCAAACACAAAAATTAAAAAGATGGCTAATAGTATTAACCTTAATTTATTCTTTTTCAGCATCTGCACTTTGGTTTGGAGATCCAAACAGTAATAAATTAATATTAATTTTGACACTAGTTGTTATTGGGCAAGTAACAAGTGAATTAGCTTTTACTATTTATAATGCAAAACTTAAAATAATTTCTGATGAATCAGAGTATGGAAAAATTTCTGGATTGGCATGGGGCTTTGGGTATTTTGGCGGGCTATCAATATTAATAATTATTCTTTTTTATTTTGTACAAAACGAAAAACCATTATTTGAATTAAATAAAAATACTTATGAGCATATAAGAATTTGCGGTCCTTTAGTAGGAATATGGATTCTAATTTTTTCCCTTCCTCTATTTTTATTTTATAAGGATCAAAAAAGCAAACCTTTAATATCTAGAGAGGTGTTTAAGAAAAGTCTCCAAGAGATTTTAAAGACATTCAAAAAAATAAAAGAATATAAAAATCTTGTCAAATTCTTAATTGCTCGAATGTTTTATATAGATGGAATAAATACTATATTTGCATTTGGAGGAATATATGCGGCCGGGACTTTTGGTATGCCATTTAATGAGGTCATTCTTTTTGGAATTGGAACAAACGTTGCTGCCGGTATAGGTGCAACAATATTTTCATTTTTTGAAGATAAAATTGGTTCAAAAAAAATAATAATTTTTTCATTAATTATATTATCATTTTGTGGAATTGGCATATTAATTGTAAACGATAAAAGTCTATTCTGGATATTAGGTATCTTTTTAAGTTTATTTTTTGGCCCAGTTCAATCTGCAAGTAGAGTTTATTTTGCAAAATGTGTTCCTGAGGAAAAAAAGACTGAATTTTTTGGTTTTTACTCATTATCAGGTAAAATTACTTCTTTTGCAGGACCAATGACTTTTGCGCTTCTTACGTCGATTTTTAATTCTCAAAGAATTGGAATGTCTAGTGTAATGGTATTTCTGCTTATCGGGACATTAATAATGTTTTTTGTTAAAAGCGATAAGAATAAATAAAAAATGACAAGGAAAGAGTTTCTAGTATTATTAATCTTTTCAGACTAATAATTGACTAAAAACTCTAGATCTTTTTACAGATCTTTACCGAAATGGTATCGTAAACATACCCGGCGGGAGTATTTTACCGTTTAAAACTGCGTTCCTCCCAGAACAACAAATTTAACTTAGCCAATTTCGACTTATCCACCGTAATATAAAAATGGATACTTTTCCTAGCCATTTTATCTTCCTATAGAAGACAGATTAACAAAGTAACATTTTTGCCGAGAATACAAGGAAAAATTTAATATTTTTTTTCTTTTTTTTGCATTATTTTATCCAAAATCTGATTAATTGTGCTGGAAACACTTAAAAATCATCAAATAATCCACTAAGTTTTCCACAATAGGCAAGTCGACATCACATAATGTCCATATTTAGGTTATTTTCAGACTTTTTATTTACAGGATTATAATTCTTATAAATTTTACTATATATAATATTAGTTTATGGAAAAGTACAATATTTCAAGACCAACATCACCTCACTTAAGTATTCATAAAAAACTACAAACCTCAATTTTATCTATAACTCATCGTGTAACTGGTATTGGATTGAGTTTGGGAACATTATTTATTGTTACTTGGTTATTTTTTCTAGCTATTAATGCCGATTATTTCTTGTTGATAAACTTTTTTTTAGCCACGGTTTTTGGTAAATTTTTTTTATTTTTCTTTTTATTCGCAATTAATTATCATTTGGTTAATGGTATACGTTATTTGTTTTGGTCAATAGGTTATGGATTAGAAATTAATACAGTGAAAATTTCTGGTTATTTTGTAATTATATTATCATCTTTTATAACTTTAATTTTATCGGTGATATTTTTTTAAATAATATGAACAGTGGTAAATTCATATGGATAGCTCAAAGGAGCACAGCAGTTATTTTAATACCTTTAATAATATGGTTAATTTTTTCTTTAATAAGAATAAATAATTTTTCATACTATGAGTTTTTATTTTTTTTTAAATCAAAAATTAATAGTTTCTTTTTTTTTATAACAATAACTACAATGATTTATCATAGCAAACTTGGTATTCAAATTATTATTGAAGATTATATACACCATCAAAGCATAAAAAGAAAAATGATAAATATTATAAATTTCTTATCATTTTTTTTAATTTTAGTATCTATAATATCTATTTTAATAATTCAGATTTATAGCTAATGAATAATACTTATAAAATAATTGATCATACATATGATGTAGTTGTTATAGGTGCTGGTGGTTCTGGGTTAAGAGCTAGTATTGGAATGGCAGAAAATAATTTGAAAACAGCATGTATTTCTAAAGTTTTTCCTACTAGAAGTCACACTGTAGCAGCACAAGGAGGAATTGGAGCAGCTTTAGGTAATATGGGTAAAGATGATTGGAAGTGGCATATGTATGATACTGTTAAAGGTTCAGATTGGTTGGGAGATCAAGATGCAATTGAATATTTATGTTCTAATGCTGAAAAAGCAGTTATTGAACTTGAAAATTATGGCATGCCTTTTAGCAGAACTGAAGATGGAAAGATCTATCAACGACCATTCGGAGGTCATTTAACCGACTATGGAGATGGGCCTCCTGCACAAAGAGCATGTGCAGCAGCAGATAAAACAGGACATGCATTGTTGCATACTTTGTATCAGCAATCATTAAAAAATAATGTAGAATTTTTTGTAGAATTTTTTGTAATTGATTTACTTATGGATGAAAATGAGTCTTGCAAGGGAGTTTTGGCTTGGTGTTTGGAAGATGGTTCTATCCATAGATTTTTTTCACATCAAACGATTTTAGCAACTGGAGGACATGGCCGAACATATCTTTCTTCAACTAGTGCCCATATTTGCACTGGAGATGGAAACGCCATGGTTTTAAGATCTGGATTACCGCTTTCTGATATGGAGTTTGTTCAGTTTCATCCAACTGGTATTTATGGAGTTGGTGTATTAGTTACAGAGGGCGCAAGAGGAGAAGGTGGTTATTTGACCAATTGTTTGGATGAAAAATTTATGGATTTTTATGCCCCAAAAGCAAAAGATCTTGCCTCAAGAGATGTTGTTAGCAGAGCAATTACAATGGAAATTAAAGAGGGCAGAGGATGTGGTGTAAATAAAGATCATGCTCTTCTTCATTTAGAGCATTTAGAATCAGCTCTGATAGAAAAAAGACTTCCGGGAGTAGTTGAGAATGCAAAATCTTTTTTAAATATCAATGTAACCAAAGAACCAATCCCTGTTATTCCCACTGTACATTATAATATGGGGGGAATACCAACAAATTATAGAACAGAAGTGTTAAGCCCAACAAAAGATGATCCAGAAAGAATTTGCGAGGGTCTGATGGCAGTTGGTGAAGCAGCCTGTGTTTCAGTTCATGGGGCAAACAGGTTGGGAACAAACTCTCTGATTGATTTGTTAGTTTTTGGAAAAGCTGCTAGTGATACTGCAGTAAACAAAATCAAAAAAAATCAAAATTATCCTGTTGTAAAAAATGAAATAACAGAGAAAATAATAGATCGTTTCGATAAAATTCGATACTCAAGAGGTAACTTAATGACTGGAGAAATTAGGATTCAGATGCAGAAAATTATGCAAAACCATTGTTCGGTTTTTAGAACACATGATTTAATTTCTGAAGGTGTAAAAAAAA
>CEUZ01223950.1_pt1 | contig 12935 bp, 9 predicted proteins | sample 361511 | NCBI WGS metagenome assembly CEUZ01 (sample SAMEA2622822, study PRJEB7988) | marine metagenome | biome: marine biome (ENVO:00000447); feature: surface water layer (ENVO:00002042); material: "saline water (ENVO:00002010), including plankton (ENVO:xxxxxxxx)" | depth 5 m
ACTGACTCATTAGGTCAGGATAATAAAGAAGAGCATGAATTAGAAATCTTTCAAAGCCCTAATCCAGAAGAAAATTTTGAAAATAATAAAGAACCTGAAATGTTTGAAAAATCAGATCTGGAGGAAGATTTTGAAATACCAGCATTTTTACGAAGACAAAAAAATAATTAAATGGAAGAAAGTAGAGATATTTATGAATGCCACCATGTCACTGGAACAAAAAAAACATTATCCAGTGATGCTAGACCAAGTCTTAAGCATTATATCCCCTCAACATGGTGGCACGTTTATTGACTGTACTTTTGGTGGAGGAGGATACTCCAGTGCAATTTTAAATTATCCAGACACAAAAGTAGTTGGAATTGATCGGGATAGAATAACCGAAAAATATGCTAAGGACCTATTAAAAAAATTTCCAGAACGGTTTAGTTTTTTTCAAGATAAATTTAGCAATTTAGACAAAATTGTAGAAACAGAATTGAATCCTAGAGCAATAATTTTTGATCTAGGACTTTCTTCTTTTCAAATAGAAGATTTAAAAAGGGGTTTTTCATTCGAGTCCCCAGGATTTCTTAGTATGGAAATGGGCATTAATAATTATTCTGCTTATGATGTTGTAAACACTTTAGATGAAAAATATTTAAGTAGTATAATAAAAAATTTAGGAGATGAAAAAGATGGTAAATTTATTGCAAAAAAAATTGTTAAATGTAGAGCAAAAAGGCCAATAAAAACTTCTAAAGAACTTGCCTCGATTATAAGTGAGGCAAAAAAAAATTATAACAATTACAAAAAAAATCCTGCAACAAAAACTTTTCAAGCAATAAGAATCTTTGTAAATCATGAACTTACAGAGTTAATCCAGGGCTTAATAAAAGCTACTAAGATTTTAAAAAATAATGGAATACTAATTGTTGTAAGCTTCCATTCTTTAGAAGACAAAATAGTAAAATATTTTTTTAATATCTATTCTAATTTGAAAAAAAACCCTTCTAGATATTTGCCTTTAGAGAGAGATAAAAAACCTCTATTTAATTTACTAAGTAAAAAACCATTAACACCAGATAAAAAAGAAATTGAAAAAAATATAAAATCACGATCCGCAAAACTCAGGTATGCGGTGAGAAATAATAATGCTTATTTTTTTTCGGAAGATTTTAACAAGAAATTTAGTAATTATTTTAAATTACAAGAGGTTAGGTTATGACAGATCCCCAAAAATGGATTAGCACACTACCAACATCAAATAATAATTATGATCATGACAAATATGAGCTTGATCCTAATAGATGGACAGGAACCTTACCAAAAAAAAACAAAACTAATTCAATAAAAAAATATTCAATGTTAACAACCATGTTTGTATTTGGTTTAATTTTAGTTTCGGTTATTAAAAATGAAACTAGAGACGTTCAAAAGGAAATTGATAAATTAAAAACATCAATCACAATGTTAAAACATGATTTACATCAAGCCTCATTAGACTATGAAGTAATTACTTCCCCCGAAAACATATCTAGATTAGCTGATGAACATCTAGAATTAGAATTAGATTATTATAAAAAATCACAAATAAAAAATTTAGACTCAGAGCAAGTAAATTTAGCAAAAACTGAAAATAAAAATAAAAAAGAATTATCAAAAGAAATGAAGATTATTGTTAAAAAACAAATAAGTAAAAAAATGGAGGAGTTAGAAAAACTTCAAGAAATTTATTCTAAACCTGAAAAACTTCCCGATGAAATTAAATACCAAGTTGCACAAAAAATTAATAAAACAAAATCTGATTTAAAAAAATTATATTCTGATCCCTCTGGCTCAATAAATACCGAGAGAGTGCAAAAGTGGGCAGCTGTGCAAGTGGTAAAAGCTTTCTTGGGCATTCCTGTTATACCAGGCAGATAGCTTTAATGAAAAGAGGAACAAAAAAAAACTCTAAACAAAAAAGCTTTTTTTTTGAAGATTACAACGAATCAAAAATCACAAATTTTAAAAATCAAAATTATGCAGTTCAAATTTCATTAAAAAGAACTGTTTTTCTTTTTTTTGTTTTAATAAGTCTTACGTTTATTTTTAGTATTAAAATTTTTTATCTTTCACTATCTCCTGAGAAAAATATTTTATTTAATGATAAATATAAAAATTTTATTCCGGAAAGAGGTGACATATTAGATAGAAATGGAATAATTTTAGCCAGAAATATTGAGATTTATGATGCAGGGATAAGACCCAGGCTAGTTAAAAATAAAGAAAATTTACTTATAAATTTAAAAATTATTTTTCCTGAAATTAACGTTAAAAAAATTAGAAAAAAGCTAAATAATGAAAAATTTTTTTATATAAAAAAAAGATTAACAGAATCAGAGAAAACAGAACTATGGTTACTTGGGAACAAATCCATAGAATTTTCTAAAAGACAATTTAGAATCTATCCACAAAAAAACCTCTTTAGCCATATTGTGGGACAAATTGATGATGATAATTTAGGAATTTCTGGAGTTGAAAAATTTTTTGATAATGATTTGAAAAATAATATTTCGCATCAATTTAATCTTAATTTAACTTTAGATTCAAATATTCAATATTTAATTAGAGAAGAATTAATAAATTCACAAAAAGATTTTCAAACAATCGGGAGTGCGGCACTTCTTATGAATGTAAACAATGGTGAAATATTATCCTTAATCTCTCTCCCTGATTATGATTTAAACAAACGTTCTTCAATTAATGAAAACATTTATACAAATAAAATAACAAAAGGAGTTTATGAATTAGGTTCTGTTTTTAAAACTTTTACAATTGCAGCAGGACTAGAACACAGTTTGGTTAAATCAAATACAATTTTTAATAACTTAGAACAAAAAATATTTTGTGCAGGAAGAGAAATATCAGAGCATGACAAATTACCAAAAAATTTAAGTGTAGAGCAAATTTTGATTAGATCATCAAATATAGGAGCAATTAGAATAGCTCAAAAGATTGGTATAGAAAAATACAAAAATTTTTTAAATGATTTAGAACTTTTTCAAAGAATTAATTTAGATTTAGAAGAAATAGGAACCCCCCTTCCTTTCAGATGGGGAAAATGTAAACTTGCAACAGCATCATTTGGTCATGGAGTAACTACAACTCCCCTTCAGCTCGCTAGAGCTTATGCAATTTTGGGGAATGGAGGTTACAAAATTCAACCGTCTATTTTGAAGAAAAATTATAATTTAATAAATAAAAAAAATAAAATTATTTCGTCAAAAACCAGTAATGAAATTAATTCCATTTTAAGAAAAGTTGTTTCCAACGAAGAAGGAACAGCAAATTTTGCAAACGTAAGCGGTTATGAAGTTGGGGGAAAAACTGGAACTGCCTTGAAGTCTGTAAATGGAGTTTATACCAATAAAAAACTTAATACTTTTATATCACTTTTTCCCGCAAGTAGACCAGAATATGTATTAGTCGTAATATTAGACGAACCGAAACCAGCCCCAAATTTCGTATATCAATTTCCACCTTCTGAAAAATTTCCTAATGGTTATAAGCATAAAGGAGAAATGAGAAATACCTCAGGGTGGAATACAGTGGTAGTTGCTGGCAAAATTATAGAAAAAATTGGACCTATTTTAGCCATAAATAATCTCGAAGCTAGAAGTAAATTTTAAATGCTTTTAGGAAATTTAATTCGATCTGTAGAAAAAAAATATAAAAAAATAGATATTAAAAATATTTGTTTTGACAGTAGAAAGATAAAAAAAAAGGACGCCTTTTTTTCAATTAAAGGAAAAACAACATCTGGCTCAAATTTTATTGATGAAGCAATATCAAAACGAGCTTCAGTAATTTTAAGTAGTAGTAGAATAAAAAATAAAAAATATAAAACTCCTTTAATTCTTGTTAAAGATGTAAGAAAGAGCTTAGCTGAAGCCGCTTCTAAATATTACAAAACAAAACCTTCAAATATTATTGCTGTGACGGGGACAAACGGAAAATCTTCAGTGGCTGATTTTTTTTCTCAGATTCTTAGGTTCAATAATGTTCCTGTAGCTTCAATTGGAACCTTAGGAATAATTTCAAAAAATTATAAAAAAAAAACGAATCTAACTTCTATGGATCCTATATCCTTACATAAAAATTTACAAATTTTAGCAAAAAAAAAGATTAATAATATAATTCTAGAAGCATCTAGTCATGGCTTAAAGCAAAAAAGATTAGATAATATAAATTTAAAAACTGGAATATTTACAAATCTTAGCCACGATCATCTCGATTATCATAGTAGCATGAAATCATATCTTGATTCAAAAATGCATCTATTTAAGAATTTGCTTACAAAGAAATCGAAAATTATAACAGATGAAGATAACAAAGAGTTTAAAAGTATTAAAAAAATTGCTAGTTCGAGAAAAATAGAAAAAATTACAATTGGTTCTAAATCTGGAAACATAATTATTTTGAATAATAGATATAAAGGCACTAAACAAATTGTTGAAATATTTAATGGATCTGAAATTTTTAAACTAGAAGTTCCTTTAGTAGGTTTTTTTCAAATAAAAAATTTGCTAATGGCAATACTAGCTGCAACAAACTGTGGACTTAATCAAAATAAAATTTTTAAACAAATAAAAAAAATAAAACCAGTACCTGGTAGACTTGAGTGTGTAGCAAATTTAAATAATAGTTCTAAAATTCTTGTAGATTTTGCACACACTCCTGATGCCTTAGAACAAAGTTTATCCGCAATAAAAAAACAATTTAAGAAGGAAATTATTATTGTTTTTGGTTGTGGTGGTGAAAGAGATAAAAAAAAGCGTTCTATTATGGGTAAAATCGCAAAAAAATACTGTCGAAAAATTTTTGTAACCGATGACAATCCAAGAAACGAAGACCCAAAAAAAATAAGAAAATCAATAATAAAAAGTTGTAAAAAATTAGCTGTTAATATTGGTGATCGAAAAATTGCAATACGACAAGCAATTAATGAACTAAAACCAAACGAAATACTTTTAGTTGCTGGCAAAGGTCATGAAAATACACAAGATTATGGTTTTAAAATTAAAAATTTCTCAGACAAAAAAGTAATAAAAGAAATAATTAGCAAAAAAAATTTTCCTTTTATTGAAGGTGGAAATAAGAATTTTTTACTTAAAAAAATTTTTAAAAATAACTATATAAAAAATACAAATTACAAAGGAGTTTCTATAAATACCAAAACTATTAAAAAAAATAATTTATTTTTTGCAATTCGTGGAAAAAAAACAGATGGCCATAATTTTGTGAATCAAGCTATTAGTAAAGGAGCTATTAAATCTGTAATTAGTAAGAAAATAAAAAATTTACCAAAAAATAAAATAATAAAGGTAAATAATACTTTTAATTCACTAAATGATTTGGCTAAAATTACTAGGGATAACACTCTCGCTCAAATAATTGGTATAACTGGTAGCGCTGGAAAAACTACATTAAAAAATCTTATTGGTTTTGCTCTTAAAAATTATGGAAAAGTTTATTACTCACCATCTTCTTACAATAACAAGTATGGTGTGCCGTTAAGTCTTGCCAATTTAAAAGATGACACAGAATATGGAATTTTTGAAATAGGAATGGATAAAAAAGGCGAAATAAATAATTTATCAAAAATGGTAAAACCAGAAATTGCCGTTATAACTAATATTTCAGGAGCTCACTTCAAAAACTTTAATACTTTAAAAGATATAGCTAAAGCTAAAGCAGAAATAATTAATAATATAATACCTGGAGGTAAAATTATTTTAAATAGGGATGATAAATTTTTTAGCTTTCTATCAAAACTTGCAGAAAAAAAAGGAATAAAAGTTATATCATTTAGCCTAACAAAAAAGGCAAATGTTTATTTGCAAAAAGTAAAAAAAATAAAAAGATTTTTTAGTTTAAGGATATCTGTTAACAAAAAAATTTTTTATTTTAATACAAAAAACAATAATAACAATTTTGTAAATAATATTTTAGCGTGCGTTTCGGTTTTATCAGTATTTAACTTAGATATCAGCATAATGAAAAATAAATTTAATGACTTTTTTGTACCTAGTGGCAGAGGTGATATTAAAATTGTTAAAAAATTTGGAAAAAAATTTAAATTTATTGATGAAAGTTACAATGCAAATCCCCTCTCAATGCATTCAGCTATTAAAAATATAAATTCCTATAAGTTAAAGAAAGCACGAAAAATTATTTTTTTATCAGATATGTTAGAATTAGGAAAAAAGTCAAAAAAATATCACAAAGAATTATCAAAAATAATTAATAAAGGGGACATAAATAAAGTTTTTGTTTATGGCAAATATATAAAAGAAACATTTAACCGCTTATCTAAAAATAAAAAAGGTAAGGTATTTAATAACCTTAAAGATGCATATAAACACTTTGGTAAAATTATACACAATAATGATTTACTTATGGTAAAAGGTTCGAATGCTACAGGTTTAAATTTATTTTCAAAAAATATAAAAAGGAGCTAAAGCAGTGCTATATAGTTTTTTAATTTCTCTGGTAGACGAATTTACAGTTCTTAATGTATTTCGTTACTTAACTTTTAGAACAGGACTTTCAGTAATATCATCGATGATAATTGTTTTTCTAATAGGTGGCCCATTTATTAAATTTATAGAAACAAAAAAAATTACCGGGCCCATAAGAGAAGATGGACCAATTGACCATATAGTTAAAAAAGTCGGAACACCAACAATGGGAGGAGTTCTTATTTTAATAGGAATTCTTTTCGGAACGTTGTTATGGGCGGATTTGAAAAATTCATATATTTGGGTTTTGTTGTTTGTGGTTACCAGTTTTGGTTTATTAGGTGCAACAGATGATTATTTAAAAATTAAACGAAATAATTCTAGGGGCATCTCCTCTGGAATTAAAATAATTTTTCAAATTTTACTTTCTTTAATAGCAGTTTTTTTATTGATTAAATTTGGAAATAATGATCATCTTGAAAATCTCTATTTTCCTTTTTTAAAAAATTTAGTTTTACATCTTGGATTATTTTTTATTCCATTTGCTATTTTTATAATTGTAGGATCTTCCAATGCAGTTAATTTGACTGATGGTTTAGATGGTTTAGCAACCGTTCCAGTTATTCTTGTAGCAACTTCATTTACTTTAATTTGCTATGTTGTCGGCAATACTGTTTTCTCGGACTACTTGCAAATACCTTACATTCCTAATGTAGGTGAAGCTTCTATTTTTTGTGGATCTATTGTTGGCGCGTGTTTAGGTTTTTTGTGGTACAACGCCCCACCAGCAAAAATCTTTATGGGAGACACAGGTTCATTATCTCTGGGTGGTTCTCTAGGAGCAATCAGCATAATTTCTAAACACGAAATTGTTCTGGGAATTATTGGAGGTTTATTTGTGTTAGAAACGGTTTCTGTAATTATTCAAGTTATTTCCTTTAAACTAACAGGAAAAAGAGTTTTCATGATGGCACCACTTCATCATCATTTTGAAAAAAAGGGATGGGCCGAGTCCACTGTAGTTATTAGATTTTGGATTATATCTATAATATTGGCATTAATAGGGTTAGCTACACTAAAATTAAGATAGTGCATGGCAATAACTTTACAAAAATACAAAAATAAGAATATTGCTATTTATGGCATGGGAGCTACTGGATTTTCAGTAGCAAAAAAATATAAAAAACTAAAAGCAAAAATTTTTTGCTGGGATGATAATAAAAAGATAAGAAATAAGATTAAAAAGCTAAATTTACCGATAGAAAGATTTTGGCTTAAAAATACTTTAATAGATAATATTGTAATTAGTCCAGGCATTGATATAAACAAATGTAAATTAAAAAATTACTTAAAAAAAAATTCAAATAAAATAATTACAGATATTGATCTTTTTTTCGAGCTAAATAATGATGCCCAAATTATTTCTATCACAGGCACAAATGGAAAATCAACAACTTGCAAAATAGTTGAAAAAATTCTTAGAACTGCAAAATATAATGTAAAAACATTGGGTAATATTGGTAAGCCTATTTTGTCTTTTGAAAAATCAAAAAAGAGATGCATTTTTATTTTAGAAATTTCTTCCTATCAGTTGCAATATTCAAAATTATTTCGTTCTAAACATGCGATTATATTAAATATTTCGCCCGATCATTTGGAAAGACACAAAAATATAAAAAACTATACAAAAGTTAAATCTAAAATATTCTTTGCGCAAAGAAGTTCAGACTATTCATATATAAATTCTAATAATAAATATTCCAAATCAATTAAAAAACTATTTGTACAAAAAAAATTAAAATCAAGGCTTATTTATGTAAATAAATCTAACTCTAGAATTTTACAAAAAAATATAAATAATAAATTTTTTTATAATAACGCCAATATGGAAAACCTAGCTTTTGCCTATAAAGTAGCTAGAAATTTAAAAATAAGTAATAAAACAATAATAAAGGCTTTAAATCAATTTAAAGGACTTCCTCATCGGCAAGAAGTTATTTTTTCTAATAAATTTATTACCTGCATTAATGATTCAAAAGCGACAAGTTTTGATGCAACATTGCAATGCTTAATGAATTTTAAAAAAATTTATTGGATTGTTGGTGGGCTTCCAAAACTTAATGATAAATTTAATTTGAATCATATTTATAGAAGGATCTCTAAAGCCTATATTATTGGAAAAAATTCTAAATTTTTTGTTAAACAAATTAGAAATCAAGTTCCATACAAAATATCTTATAATTTAAAAAATGCTATAAAACATATTTATAATGATTTAAAAAATACTGAAAATAAACATAGTACAGTATTATTAAGCCCTGCAGCTGCTTCATTTGATCAATTTAAAAATTTTGAAGATCGAGGCTTACATTTTAAAAAGTTGGTATTGAAACGGTTAAAAAAATCATATGCTAAATTTTAGTAGAGAAAATACTGGGAAAGTAGCAAAATGGTGGAGAAATGTAGATAAGCAAATATTATTTTTATTTTCATTTCTTTTTTTGTTAGGTTTATTTTTTTCATTTTCTTCTACATCTACAGTAGTTGCAGAGAAAATGAATACAGAAACCTATTTCTTTTTTGCTAAACATTTTATTTTTGTTTTAATGTCTTTGTCACTTTTAATTCTTATTTCAATCCAAGAAAAAGACAGGATAATAAAATTTTTACCTTTATTATTTTTAATTTTACTATTTCTTCTTTCTTTGGTTCCCATAATTGGAGTTGAAGTAAAAGGATCAAAAAGATGGATTGATTTAATTATATTGCCAAGATTTCAACCAATAGAATTATTAAAACCGATATTTATACTCTTTATAGCTAAAGTAATCGTTAAAAATGAAGAATTAAATATTTATAAAAGACACTTGTATTCTTTTTTTATTTTGTTTTTTGTTATTTCTCTTCTCATCTATCAACCAGATTTAGGTCAAGCTTTGTTGTTAACATTAACTTGGATTACAATGGTCTTTGCATCTGGATTTAATATGCTAATTTTATTAATTTTAGGTTTGGCCCTTTTTCTTGCATTTTTTCTTTTAATATTATTTTTGCCTTCAAAATTTGGCTACATTCTTTTGAGAATACAAACTTTTATTAATCCAAATACAGGAGATAATTTTCAATCACAAAAGGCTTTGGATGCTATAAAGCAAGGAGGTTTAACGGGACAAGGGATGGGAGAAGGTATACTTAAAGATAGAGTTCCTGAGGCACACACTGACTATATAATTGCTGTTATTGCAGAGGAGTTTGGGGCATTATTTATTTTATTTATATTAATCATATTTTTGTTAATTGCTTATAAAGTTATTAATAAAATTTTTTCTGAACAAGATGAATTTTTAAAATTATCTTTAATAGGATTAATCTCTCTTTTAGTTATTCAAACTTTTGTGCATATCGGCGTTAATATTAGATTGTTACCAACAACTGGCATGACTCTTCCCTTTTTAAGTTACGGAGGTTCTTCTTTAATAGGAAGCTCAATCGCAGCAGGTGTTATTTTAAATTTTACACGAAAAGATACAAAAAAGTATATTAGCAATGAATAAAAAGATAATTTTTTCTTCTGGTGGTACTGGCGGTCATTTATTTCCAGCAATTAATATGATGAAACATTTTTCTAACAAAGGCTATGAAGTTTTACTTGTTACCGATCCAAGAGGAAGTAGTTTTATTAAAAACTACACAAAATTTAGAACTTACATAATTAAAGCTGAATCGCCAATAAAGAAAAGTTTTTTTAAAAAAATTTTTTCTTATTTAATAGTTTTTTATTCAATTATCAAATCTGTTGGTATTCTAATTAAAGAAAAACCAAATTTAACTTTTGGTTTTGGTGGTTATGTTTCATTTCCAATTTCCATCGTATCAAAATTATTTAATTTGCCATTGGTGATTTATGAAAATAATGCCGTACTAGGAAGAGCTAATAAATATTTACTACCATTTACAAAAAAAATTTTTTTGGCATCCAATACTCCAATCAACTTTCCTCATAAATACAAAAATAAAATTCTTGAGTCAGGTTATATTTTAGACAAAGATATAATTAATTATTTAAATAAAGAAAATGAAAATAAAACAAGTGAGAATTTTTCCATTTTAGTTTTGGGAGGAAGCCAAGGAGCCGAAGTTTTTGGAAAAATTATCCCACCCGTTATAAAAATGATAAGAGAGAAAGGGCATAACATTGAAATTGTTCAACAATGTACAGAGAGTCAGAAAAAATATATAGAGGAATTTTATAATAAAAATAAAATTAAGAATAAAGTTTTCAATTTTAGTAATAACATTTTAGATTTAATCTCTTCCGCCAGTATGGCCATTTCTAGATGTGGTGCTTCTACCATGGCAGAACTAGTACACGTAAACACACCTTTTATTGCAGTTCCGATCCCGCAATCAATTGATAATCATCAATTATTAAATGCTAAACATTACGAAAATAAAGGGTGCTGTTGGGTTATAGAGCAAAGCAATTTTAACTCTAATAATTTATTCAATTTAATAATAAAAGTAATGGAAAATAAAAAAGAATTGTTCGATATGCAAAAAAATATGAAAAGAAATATTAATAATGAAGTTTACACTAAAATAGAAAATGAAATTAAAATATTGATATAAAAATGAAAATTAATATTGCAAGCAATGAAGTAGTTCATTTTATTGGGATCGGTGGTATTGGTATGAGCGGTTTAGCTCAAATTATGAACAATATTGGATTTACCGTTCAAGGCAGTGATTTAAATAAAAATAAGAATACCGACAGATTAATTAAATCAGGAATTAAAGTTTATTTAGGACATGATAAAAAAAATATTAGCAAGGCCACGATGGTGGTTATTTCGTCTGCGATTGAAAAAAATAATAAAGAATTAATTGCAGCCAGAAACAAAAAATTACCTATAGTCAAAAGAGGAGAAATGCTAGCCAATATTGTTGCGTTAAAAAAAAATATAATTGTGACTGGATCACATGGCAAAACAACAACTACATCGTTGATAGCAAATATCTTAGTAGAAGCTGGATTGGATCCCACAGTAATTAATGGAGGTATTATTAATTTAATAAAAAATACAGCTCAATTAGGAAAAGGAGATTGGGCAGTAATAGAGTCTGACGAGTCAGACGGAAGTTTTTTAAAGTTGCCTATCACTTATTCTATAGTAACAAATATTGATAAGGAACATTTGAACTATTATGGAAGCTACAAAAGTTTAAAAAATAGTTTTCGTCTTTTTATAGAAAAAACACCTTCTTTTGGTAAATCACTTATTTGTTTGGATAATAAAGATTTAAAACTAGTGTTAAAAAAAAGCAAAACTAATAACTTTTTAACCTATGGATTTAATAAAAAGTCAAATTACCAAATAATAAATGTAAAAAAAAAAATTAATCATTCAATTTTTGATTTAAAGATAAAAATTTTTGGATTAAAAACAAAAGAAATTAAAAACATTAAAGTTAACCTTTTAGGGGACCACAATATTACTAATACCACAGCCTCAATTGCTATAGCTTTAAATATTGGTATTAAAATATCAGCAATAAAAAAAGCTCTACAAAAATTTTCTGGTATTCAAAGAAGGTTCACAAAAGTATTCTCTATAGGAGGCAGCGAATTTTATGATGATTATGCTCACCATCCTACAGAAATAAAGGCAGTTATTGATAGCGTTAGACAAGTATACAAAAAAAGAAAAATAATTTGTGTTTTTCAGCCACATAGATATTCAAGAGTAAGGTCACTCAAAAATGAATTTGCGAAATCTTTTAGATTAAGTGATGAGGTAGTTTTGTGTCCTGTTTATTCAGCAGGAGAAAAGAAAAAATATAAATTTAACCAAAATAATTTTTCGAGATTAATTTTTCAAAAGTCATTTGTACAAGTAATTAACATAAATAATAAATTAGATTTAAAAAATTATATACAAAAGAATATTTTCAAAGACGAAATAATTATTTGTATGGGTGCAGGAAGTATATCAAATTGGATAAGAGAAATAGGAGATAGTTTTTAATGAGTTTAGCATCAAAGTTAGAAAATATAAAAAAAAAATTATCTGGCAGAATCTCTTTTAATGAAAATCTCTCTAAATTTTCTTGGTTTAATTTAGGAGGACCCGCAACTGTTTTTTTTAAACCAAACAGTCTAAACGAGTTATCATTATTTTTAAGAGAAATAAAAGGAACAGAGAAAATAAAAATTTTGGGAGCCGGATCTAATACATTAATCAGAGACGGAGGATTTAATGGCATCATAATTAAATTAGGAAAATCTTTTTCTCACTTATCACTTCTTGATTCTAATATGTTAGTAGTCGGAACGTCTGCTCTAGATAAACAAGCTTCAAATTTTGCGTTAGAAAACTCTTTGTCAGGCCTTGAGTTTTTATCCTGTATACCGGGAACTATTGGTGGTGCAATTAAAATGAATTCAGGCTG
>CEUZ01103791.1_pt1 | contig 12930 bp, 10 predicted proteins | sample 361511 | NCBI WGS metagenome assembly CEUZ01 (sample SAMEA2622822, study PRJEB7988) | marine metagenome | biome: marine biome (ENVO:00000447); feature: surface water layer (ENVO:00002042); material: "saline water (ENVO:00002010), including plankton (ENVO:xxxxxxxx)" | depth 5 m
TAGGTGAAATCCACAAGATACTAGAATTAAGCAAGATAAAGCTGCAATTAATTTTTTTATGATTATCTTTTCTTGATACATGAAAGGGAGATGTATGTGATTCCTCATCTACTATGGTTGGAGCGCAAAATCATCATTTATTAAGTTTTATGATAGAAGCCATAAAATGTAATGCATTGAGCATACAAATTTTAAAATATACATGATGATTGCAACATAATGCAAGGTTATGAAATAATCTGTAACCTAATAGGGCGGCCGTTTATACAGTTGCATAGCAATAGAAGCAGAGGTAGTTGTGGTGTCCAGAAGAGGACTCGAACCTCCACAGTGTTGCCACCGCTAGGACCTGAACCTAGTGCGTCTACCAATTCCGCCATCTGGACAATATTCTATATTAGAAGCCAGGGTAAAATGAGCTTTAATTTTATAGGAAACCATTGTTTTGTCAAACAATAAAGTAAGGAAAATTCGTAATCTTGATCCGTATATTGAGCGAGAAAAAGCACGATACGAATATCCGTTACCAAGCAGAGAATTTATCCTGGAGATATTAAATGAGCAGGGTGTGCCAGTAACTGAACCAAACTTATATAGTTTACTTGGCATTACACAAGAAGAAGAAAAAAATTTTAGCAGGCGGCTTTCTGCGATGATACGTGAAGGGCAAATTATGTCTAATCGCAAAGGCTATATCTATGTAGTAGAAAAATTGCAACTTATTAAAGGTAAGGTGCAAGGCCATGCAGATGGTTTCGGGTTTCTCATTCCTGATGATGGTGCTTCTGATTTATTTCTTAGCCCAAAAGAGATGCGTAAAGTTTTGCATGGAGATATAGTTATGGTGCGTGATGTTGGAACAGACCGTCGTGGGCGTAGAGAAGGAGCTATTGTTGAAGTACTGGAGCGAGATGTAAGTCAGTTGGTAGGGCGCTTGCATATTGAGTATGGCATCCTTTCTGTAACAGCTGAGAACAAACGAATTAGTCAGGATATTCTGGTGCCAAAAGAATCGTCCATGAATGCGAGAGCGGGTCAGGTTGTAATGGTAGAAATTCTTCAACAGCCTAGTAAAAATGTTCAGCCTATTGGGCGTATTGTTGAAATTCTAGGAGATTATACCGCGCCTGGAATGGAGATTGAAATTGCCCTTCGAAAGCATGATTTGCCATATAAATTTACACAAGAATTAGAGAAATACTATACTAAATTTCCTAAGAAAGTACTCAAAAAGGATCTGTTAGGGCGGACAGATATCTGTCATCTGCCACTAGTAACTATAGATGGTGAGACAGCAAGAGACTTTGATGATGCCGTATATTGTGAGCGTGAAGGGAAGGGTTACAGATTATATGTTGCAATTGCTGACGTTAGTCATTATGTAAAATCAAGAGATCCGCTTGATCAGGAGGCATTTAATCGTGGGAATTCTGTATATTTTCCTAGACGAGTAATTCCAATGCTACCGGAGATACTATCAAATGGACTATGTTCCCTTAATCCACAAGTTGAGCGTTTGTGCATGGTATGTGAAATATCTATAGACATTGATGGGTGTTTTAATAATTATCGTTTTTATCCGGCAGTAATGCGGTCTCATGTTCGCTTTACCTATAATCAGGTAGCAGAAATAATTAGTAACCCGAAAGGTGAGGTTGCTAAAAAACATGCAAATATAGTGCAGCACATACAGTTGCTTTACAAATTATATAAAGTATTGCTTGGGGAGAGAAAGAGGCGGGGCGCAATTGATTTTGAGACTATAGAAACCCAAATGATTTTTAACGAGCTAGATAAGATTGAACAGATACTGCCAGTACAGCGAAATGATGCTCATCGATTAATTGAGGAATGTATGTTGGCAGCTAATGTATGTGCTTCTGATTTTTTACAGAGGCATAAACAGCCTACAGTCTATCGTATTCATGATGGTCCTACATTAGAGAAACTTGATGAATTGCGTAATTTTCTAAAAGAATTTGGCTTGCAGCTAGGTGGGGGATCCGACCCTCATGCCAAGGATTATGTTAAGACATTAGAAAAAATTAAAGATAGACCTGATGCACAGTTACTGCAGACTGTAATGCTACGATCACTACGCCAGGCAGTTTATAGTCCAGATAACACTGGGCATTTCGGGTTAGCATATGAGTCTTATACTCATTTTACTTCACCTATACGCCGTTACCCAGATCTTCTTGTACACCGGGCAATTAAGGCAGCACTTAACGGGACAACATACTCTCCAGGTAACTGGCATGAACTGGGTAAGCATTGTTCGCATACAGAGCGTCGTGCGGATGAAGCTGGTCGAGATGTAGAGTCTTGGCTCAAATGTTTTTATATGCAAGATAGAATCGGGGAATGTTTTGGAGGAGTTATTAGTGGCGTTACTGGCTTTGGTTTATTTGTTACATTAGATAATTTTTTTGTTGAGGGCCTAATACATATCTCTGATTTAGCTAAAGACTATTTTCATTTTGATTCTGTGAAACATATGCTGATAGGAGAGCGTGGAGGTGGAAGATACCGTCTTGGTGAACGGATAAGGGTTAAAATTGTGCGGGTTGATCTAGAAAGTAGTAAGATTGATTTTATCCCAGCTGGCAAGAATGAATAGGATTTTGATATATTTTTATAAATTAATTGAACCAATTTTCAGTTAAATGAGATGACAGATTATATTTTATTTAATTGTCTCTAGAAATCGTATTACTCCACTTAATGTCAAACACTCGTCTTATATTTGGTTTTCATGCAATCACTAGCCGTCTACGACAAAATCCAAAAAGTGTCAAAGAAATTTTTTTAGATTCCAGTCGCCGAGACCAGCGTGCCCGTGATTTAATAAAGCTTACGGAAACCCAGAAAATACAATTAATATTATGTGATGGAGCAAGGCTTAGTACTATGTTAGGCGGCACTAGTCATCAAGGTGTTGTAGCAAATATTGACACTACTTGTAACCATATTGATATTGAGGAAGTACTGGCAAACCTGACTGAACCTGCATTATTTTTAATTTTAGATGGTATTCAGGACCCACATAATTTAGGTGCATGCTTACGTGTAGCAGATGCTTTTGGCGTTACTGCGGTCATCTCACCCAAAGATCGCTCTGTTGGACTTACAGCTACAGTATATAAGGTAGCAAGTGGCGCAGCTGATTCCGTTCCATATATTGTCGTTACTAATCTTGCTCGAACACTACGTAAGTTAAAGGAGAATGGTATTTGGATAATTGGTACTAATTCTGGTGTAGAGAATAAATTACCATCTTTGAAAATAGATGGCTCTGTTGCATGGGTATTAGGCGCTGAAGGTCGAGGTATGAGAAGGCTTACTCGTGAAACATGTGATCAATTGATTTCAATTCCTATGCTGGGGGGCGTTGAAAGTCTCAATGTTTCAGTCAGTGCAGGTATCTGTTTATTTGAGACTTATCGACAAAGAACTAATAATGAAGGGTAGAGTCTCAGAAGAAATAGCCATTGTTAAAGAATTTTATACTAACAAGAATTTATATTTTTTAATTGATATAATTTTGATTATATAAGCTTTATGCTGTTTCTTATTGATATTGTTTCATATTTTAGTTAGAATTTCACCCGATTAAGTCCTTATCTCACCGCATTCATAATGTGGGAGATTTCACCCAAAGGGAATATATATGCGTCATTATGAGATTGTTTTTATCGTACATCCAGATCAGAGCGAACAAGTGCCCGCAATGATTGAGCGTTATCATGGAATGGTAACTTCTAAGAATGGAAAAGTTCATCGTCAGGAAGATTGGGGGCGTCGCCAACTTGCTTATCTGATTAATAAGCTTCATAAGGCGCATTATGTTTTAATGAATATTGAATGCGATCAGGAGACTTTAGAAGAGTTAGATCATGCCTTTAAATTCAATGATGCAATTCTTCGTTATCTTACTATGAGGGTTGATGGTCCAATCGTTACTCCTTCTCCAATGATGAGGGATGATAAGTCTAGGCCTACCGTAAGGACAGAAGAAGCCGTAGAAATTAACGTTGGCAGATAAAATAACTTATTAGTTTATTCGGTAATATATATTTATATAATTAGATAATAGGAAAAATTATGGGTCGCTTTATGACTAAGCGTAAAGGAAGAGACAAAGATAAAGATAAAAGCGCAAATCGACCATTGTTCAAGCGGAGAAAATTTTGTCGCTTTACTGCAGAAGGAATTAAAGCAGTAGATTACAAAGATATCGAGCTCTTAAAAGATTTTATTAATGAAAATTACAAGGTTATTCCTGCACGTATTACTGGCACAAAATCACATTATCAGCGTCAATTAGGCGGAGCTATTGAACGAGCGCGATATCTTGCTCTGCTACCATATACCGACTTACACTGAGAGGTGACAGTATGCAAATTATATTGATGGAGAAGATTGCTAGTCTTGGGCAACTTGGTGATGTGATAAATGTGAAGAATGGTTATGCCCGTAATTTTTTAATTCCTCAGGGTAAGGCTAAGCGGGCGACAGAAGCCAGTATTGCTGAGTTTGAAGCTAAGCGTTCTGAGTTGGAAAAAGTAGCAGCAGAGAAATTAGCAGATACTCAGTCTTATGCAGATAAACTTGATGGTTTAATGGTACAGATTTCTCAAAAAACAGGGGTTGATGGAAAATTATTTGGATCGGTTACAAATATTGATATTGTAAAGGCTATAAAAGCTCAAGGCTTTGAAATAGATAGAACTATGATCCGTATGCCTGATGGACCTTTGAAGCAAGTAGGTGATCATCCGATAAATATTGTTTTACATAGTGATATATCAGTAAATATCACCGTATCTGTATTGGGTGAAACAACTATTTGAAGTAGAATTATTGTTAACTTAATAAAAAGGGCTGGGGACAGCCCTTTTTATTTCTCCTTCTGATTGCTAGTGGTAGAATTACTTCTAACAGGACATTAAATTCGATAAAATTTTATGGCTCAAATCATATCAACCGTAGCTGGTGATCAGCCAACTGATTCTTTTAAATCACCTCCACATTCGATTGAGGCTGAGCAATCAGTATTAGGCGGTCTTCTTTTAGATAACCAAGCTTGGGATAAAGTGGCCGATGTGATTCATGAGGATGATTTTTATCGGTCAGACCATCGAATAATTTATAGCCATATCAGCAAGCTGATTGAACATAATAAGCCTGCAGATGTGGTGACTGTTGCTGAGTCGCTTGAAAATTCTGCTGATTTACAAAGTGTCGGGGGACTTACTTATGTTGGCATGATGGCACAAAATACACCATCTGCGGCTAATATTCGTCGTTATGCAGAAATAGTACGTGAGCGCTCTGTGATGCGAAAGCTTGCACAGGTTGGTGTGGATATATCTGATGCATCTTATAATCCTGCTGGTCGTTCTGCTGCTAATTTACTAGATGAAGCTGAATCTAAGGTATTTGAAATTGCAGAAGCAGGGGCACGTGGGAAGCAGGGTTTTAGTGATATTCAGCCATTACTTAAAGACGTGGTAGAGCGTATAGAGGTACTTTATAACCAAGAAAATCCAAGTGATGTCACGGGTATTGCAACTGGATTTCATGACCTTGATCAGAAGACATCTGGCTTTCAACCAGGGGATCTAATTATTGTGGCTGGTAGGCCATCTATGGGTAAAACAGCTTTTTCACTTAATATTGCTGAGCATGTTGCACTTGAATTAAAGAAACCAGTTGCAGTATTTAGTATGGAAATGGGGGGAGCACAGCTAGCAATGCGGATGTTGGGTTCGGTTGGTCAGTTAGATCAGCATAAGGTCCGCACTGGGCGTTTGCTTGACGAGGACTGGCCTAAACTGACAAGTGCGCTTGGTAAATTGAATGAAGCACCATTATATATTGATGAGAGTGCTGCATTGAATGCATTGGAGTTAAGAGCACGTGCACGTAGGCTTCATCGTCAGCATAATAATCTTGGATTAATTGTAGTAGATTATTTACAGCTAATGTCATCCATTAGTCAGGGAGAAAATCGTGCAACTGAGATCTCAGAGATCTCACGATCTTTAAAGGCATTAGCTAAAGAATTACAGGTACCAGTGGTAGCATTATCACAATTAAATCGTAGCTTGGAGCAGAGACCCAATCCTCATAAACGTCCAGTAATGTCAGATTTACGTGAATCTGGTGCTATAGAACAAGATGCTGATTTAATTTTATTTATTTATCGTGATGAGGTTTATAACCCTGATACAGAAGACAAAGGAGTTGCAGAAATTATTATTGGTAAGCAACGTAACGGCCCTATAGGTAAAATTGACCTTACATTTTTAGGTCAGTACACAAGATTTGAGAGCTTTGCACCACCTTCAAGGTATTAAAGGACTTTAGTTTTTAAAATATTAGTAGTTTATTTTCAGCCCTGATTGAAGAATTGTACTGTAGTATAAACTTTTAGCATTATTATTTAGTTGCAGTATGTAGAAATTTTATCGGTTCTTGGGAGAAAATGTTAATTCTCTTTGCGTATTGCATCAGCCCAGCAATTAGGCGTTTCATATAAACGAATTTTTTCCAATCTAAGGTTATTCTCATAATTATCGATATAGGCATGATCAAGTATATCAAATGCAATTAGTGCCAGATTCTCTGCTGTAGGGGGCTTATCCAAAATAACTGTTTTATGGTCTTTAATAGACTGGAGAAATTTAAGAACCTGGATATCACCTGAGTAAACAAGGAAGGCATGATCCCATTTATTTATAAGGGTATCTTTTGCAATACGTTTCACTTCTGAGTAATCCATTATCATGCCTTGATTAGCTATACCTTCATCAGTGATAATATTGCCAGATAGAGTTATTTCTATGGCATATCGGTGGCCATGCAGATGGCGACAATGGCTATTATGGGAAGGAATACGATGGCCAGCATCGAATTCTAATTTACTGGAGATTAGCATAGTTAAGATTGTAACATCGGAAGGGTCTTCCAAACTATTGAATATTACTGACCACAGTCGTGATATTGTTGGGCTAACCTATGTTTACCCTGTAGTCTCACGTCGCGCTGGTGGAATATCCATTGGAATTAACCTTAACCCAAATAGTGCTTGTAATTGGCGGTGTATTTATTGCCAAGTGCCATCCCTGAGACGTGGTTCAGCACCAGCAATTGATTTAGTTAAGTTAGAAAATGAGCTATATAGTTTTTTGCAGGAAATAATACATGGCTCCTTCATGCGGGAGCAGGTAAAACTAGATGCAAGGCGTATTAGCGATATTGCTTTATCTGGTAATGGTGAGCCCACTAGTGCCAAAGAATTTAAGCAAGTAGTAGATATAATTAGAAAAGTGAAGCTTAGCTCTGATTTGCTAAAAGAGCTTAAGGTGGTGCTGATTACAAATGGGAGCTTGGTTGGTAGAGCAAATGTACAGGAAGGACTTAGATGTCTAGCGGCAATTAATGGAGAAATTTGGTTTAAATTAGATAGTGCTATATATGAAAAGAGGCAACAGATTAATAATACACATATAAGCACTAGGCAAGTCTATAACAACTTAAAAATATCTTCATCATTATGTCCTACTTGGATCCAGACATGTTTATTTAAAACGGACGGTAACCCTCCTACAAAAATAGAGATTAAAGCTTATTTAGAATTCATTGAGAAGTTGTTGCAGGAAGGCACTTTAATTCAGGGAGTCCTTCTATATAGGCTAGCACGTCCTTCAATGCAGCCTGAGGCATTACGGCTCACAAAAGTTACTCAAACATGGATTAAATCTTTTGGTAAAGAAATTAATTCTCTTGGTTTAGTTGTCAAGATTAGTATGTAATTTATATAATTAATTTTGTAAAAATTACATTAACATATTTAGTGTTCTTTCTAGGAATCAGGTAATATCTATGTATTAATGAAAACAATAATTAAATAGAGATATCAATAGTCGTGGCACTTATCGTTCAAAAATATGGAGGGACATCGGTTGGAAGTGTTGAGCGCATTAAAAATGTTGCTTGTCGCATAGCAAAATTTCAATCGTTAGGGCACCAAATGGTAGTAGCAGTCTCTGCTATAAGTGGAGAAACTAATCGTCTTCTTACTTTGGCTAGACAGATTCAGAATGTTCCTGAACCAAGAGAGCTAGATGTTCTGGTTTCTACTGGTGAACAAGTTACTATAGCATTGTTATCAATGGCGTTGATTGAGTTGGGCTTCAAAACAAAAAGTTATACTGGAGCGCAGGTAAAGATACTAACTGATAATGCACATAACAAAGCGCGCATACTTCAGATTGATGAGAATAGAATTCGGGCAGATCTAGATGCAGGATATATTGTTGTAGTAGCTGGATTTCAGGGTGTTGATGAATTTGGCAATATTACTACATTAGGCCGTGGAGGATCTGATATAACTGGTGTGGCATTAGCTGCGACACTTGGAGCTAAGGAATGCCAGATATATACTGATGTAGATGGCGTATATACCACTGATCCACGTGTTGTTCCAGAAGCAAGGCGGCTAAAGACTATTACTTTTGAAGAAATGATGGAATTGGCAAGCTTAGGGTCTAAAATTCTTCAAATTCGATCCGTTGAGTTTGCAGGAAAACATAGGGTGAAGTTAAGGGTACTTTCAAGTTTTGTAGAAATAGGTGAAGGTACTCTGATTACTTTTGAGGAAGATGAGAATATGGAACAGGAAACTATTTCAGGTATTGCATTTAATCGTGATGAGGCAAAAATTACTGTTTTAGGTGTACCAGATCAACCAGGTATTGCTTATCAGATTCTTGGTCCTGTAGCGGAAGCAAATATTGACGTGGATATGATAATTCAGAATATTGGTAATGATGGCCTGACAAATTTTTCGTTTACTGTAAATCGGAATGAATTTGGAAGAGCAATGGATATGCTTAAGGCTCAGGTCCAGCCTGATATAGGTGCAAGAGATGTTATAGGTGGAGACAAAATAGCTAAGGTCTCTATTGTTGGTGTAGGTATGCGTTCATATGTTGGAATTGCCAGTAAAATGTTTCGATCTTTGGCAGAAGAGGGGATAAATATTCAGATGATTTCTACTTCAGAGATTAAAATTTCAGTAATCGTAGATGAGAAATATATGGAGCTTGCGGTACGTATACTTCATAAAACTTTTGGCTTGGACCAGGCTAGTCTAAAATGAAATAAGATAGCTTATTAGTTTGACCAGGTAGATGTAAACCGTTATTGTGTCGCCTTTATTTAAAAGGAGAGGTGGCCGAGTGGTCGAAGGCGCTCCCCTGCTAAGGGAGTATAGGCCTTAAAAGCTTATCGAGGGTTCGAATCCCTCTCTCTCCGCCATTTATTAGTGTAAATCTTTGATTGTTAGGCTTTACTTGTAAATAGCTAGTATTCTATACCACATTTCATACCACATAATATATGTGTAGGGGGTGGAATAATGGAAGTCAGCGAAGATTTCTAATTACCTCAAGACCGCTGACTTCCATTATTCCACCGTTACTAAATAGATTCAACAAGAGCCCAGTATTCATCAACGTACTTATCGCCCTCTTTTTTAATTCTCGTTTCTGCATCATCAACCCTACGGGTATAGGAATGATCGGACAAGAGTAATATAATAGAAAATTATTTTTTAAGCGATATCTCTGTTGAATTCTGAATCATTATCCGAAATAATAGCGGACAGATTAAATAATCAATTTAATCAATTATCTAAACAATTTTTTTCTCAAATTGAAGAAACTAATTCTAAATTTTTTGTTTTAGATAATTTGCTTCCGGAGGATATAACTTTAGATATATACAATAATTTCCCAAGCAAAAATTCTTATCATTTTCATAATACCTTTAGGGAAAAAAAATTCACCTTTAAACAACTTGATACATTAGAAAATTCTCTTATTGGTGATGTAACTTCTGCATTCCAAATGGACAATGTTAAAGAATCGATTGAACGAATTACTAAAACCATAAATCTTGAAAATGATCCCTCTCTCTATGCCTCAGGTTTGTCACGAATGGATGTTGGACATTTTTTAAATCCACATATTGATAATTCACATGATGCAAATAGGAAAAGGTATAGAAAATTTAATCTACTTTTTTATGTAACACCTGATGTCAAACAATCTGATGGAGGAAATTTTGAGTTGTGGAATAAAGACGTTAAGACCCCATTAAAAATTCCGGCAATATTTAATAGATTAATTGTATTAGAAACCACCAAAGACTCATGGCATTCAGTTGACCATGTTCGTTCAAATATTCATAGATGCTGTGTTAGTAATTATTATTTTAGTGAAGACTCACAAGAAAGCTATCAGTATTACCATGTAACCTCTTTTCTTGGCAGGCCGGATGCAAAAATAACAAGGCTTTACTCAGTAATAGATAATCTATTAAGAAATACTTTTTCAAAGATTACAGGTTTTTCTAGAGGGAAGAAACGCATACGAACTAAAAAATATGACTAATTTAAATATACATCACTCAAAGTTAAAACATCTTTCTTATTAAAGCCCGGTGGGGGGGTAGAAAATACGGCCTTTAATTTATCTATTTCCTTAAGAAAATCTTTATTTAATTCATGCTCCGCATAATGGACCGCCTTGGTCATAAAATCATCACTCTTGAAGCTGTTCCAGTTCATAATAGGCTCAAAAAGAACCTTATCGCACCCCAATCTTATTCCTAATTCTCCAAACTCGGCCATCTCGCGAAAGTTCTCTTGCTGGATAACAAAAGAAATCATAAACTCTTCAATTACGTTAATTCTTCGTAATTCTGAAATGAAATGAAGATTTTTCATTAGTTCATCCCAGTCACCCCCAAGCCGGACCTTATCATAGGTCTTTTTTCTTGAAGCATCTACGGAAACTCGGATAGAACGAACCATTTTATGTATATCGGGAAGTTGTTCCCATTCTTTACGATTAAATAATACCGCGTTGGTGATAAAATTAAATTTTAGTTTAGAATAATCACTGGGATTGACCGATTCTAAAATTTTTCTGCATGCTTTGCTAGCAAATACATCCCCGTACCCATTCATCATACAAGTTTTGGCTTCGCGCAAGAGTGGCAATACTAGCTTGTCAGTGATATCTAAAATTTTCTCGCGCTGTTTACCTTTAGCAACAATTTTTTCACTTCGGCAACTGGGGCACCACAAATTACAAGTTGGGTCATATGACAACGTAAACTCAGCTGGCTGATACTCTGAGGATATATTGTCGATATCTATTCTTTCGAGAGCTTCCCTAGTCTTTTCTATATATTCAGGACTTATATCTATCGAAGTTGTAGGCCCCTGTTTAAACAACACTCTCTCTATAGATGGATTCTCTGATTGGATCTGATCGATCTCGCGCCCACCCTCTGTGATATTACATAATCTCTCTTTTTTTAAATTTAGTTCATTGAGAGTTGGGATATAATCACAATGCATCCACCGACAGTATCGATAGTCTTGGCGTAATATAGAATCCCGTATCTTATCTCCTTTTTCCGAATTCTTTAATTCTGAAATATCATCCATTTTGTAGGCATTTCCGATAGACTCAGGAAGATAAGATGGGCAACAAACAAATATTCCACCATCGGAACGCATCTCAAAGTCCTCAAACGGATGATTGCAGTGGTGACCTTTAAAAAATTCTAGATATTCAAGACCACCAACCGCCATATTCTTCACTAGTGGAAAATCCTTTTTTTGCCCTGTTGAGTGGTACTCCTGAGCTAGTAGAACATCGGAAATGGAGTGTGTAACGCCATGGGTATTCTGAAAATCAGTTAACCACTTAGCTGATACTTTCAGCCCCTTTTCTTTGTACAGCATTTGTCCACAGGCTATTACCGCCGAGATAAAGGAAAAGTGTGATGGGAATGCAGAAAAATCAAATTCTAACAATTGCTGCGCAAATAAATCGAGATTGAAAGGTTTTTTTATAAATGCAAAATTAACCGAATATGTATGCGAAGGGAACTGCCGAGTGTTTGACCAATAATGTGGCTGATAGCCTAGGGCCACAATATTCTGAAGGTGCCAAGCAGAAGCAATAATATCTTCTTTAATTACGGAAGTAATAAAAAGACATATTTCTGCATCGAATGGGCTCCTCTTACCACGCTCGGTTAAAAATAGTGAGGTTTCCTTTTTCTCATGGGTTAAGCTGAATAAAGGACTATCCGGGAGGCAGAAATATATAAGATTACCTTCCTCGCAAACAAAATGGATATTATGATTAACCTCATCAATGATAGGAGCTGCATTAGAAGCGCTGATTAATAATAATTTCAAATACTCCTTAATTTTTTCGGTTGAATCTGGAGAGTTATGGCTGATTTCGCTATTTTTTGCACCTATTGTCTTTATAAAATTTGTCCGTAGTTCTTCAAAATTATCGATTTTTTTCTGGCTTATTTGAATATCAAATAAGTAACCAGATAAATCTCGAGAATGGTTTTTTAGCCAACAACCAATTCCAAGCTGAACCTTTGAATCATTAAAGGGAGCGGAAGAAACTTTTATTTCGTGACGATTCCCTTGATCAATTGATAGCCATGATTTTTTAGAAACAGCATCATACCCTGCGATAACTAAGCTCCAAATTCCGGGCAGAATTACTTCAGTTAATGCTGACCCAGCTACAAGCCAAGTAAGGGCACCCGGTGTTTCACCACTTACATGATACTGAAGAGTCGCACCTTCGGTAGAGGTATGTGAAAAATCAAGTACCGTTAGAGTATCTTGCTTTGTGGGGCGGATTTTAAGCCAAAGGGAAATATGGAAACTTTGATCAACCTCAAGTTCTAAATTCTTGATAACTGGCTCAATACTGGGAAACTCTAACTTATCAAACGGTGCCAAATTGTAAAAAGAAGTATCCATTAAAGAGTTATGGCTGATTTCGCTATTTTTTGCACCTATTGTCTTTATAA
>CEUZ01013889.1_pt1 | contig 12929 bp, 13 predicted proteins | sample 361511 | NCBI WGS metagenome assembly CEUZ01 (sample SAMEA2622822, study PRJEB7988) | marine metagenome | biome: marine biome (ENVO:00000447); feature: surface water layer (ENVO:00002042); material: "saline water (ENVO:00002010), including plankton (ENVO:xxxxxxxx)" | depth 5 m
GGATATAATTTAACATTTGATGCGCGTTATGGATGGATGCATCAAAAGAGAATTCAGGGAAGTCATTTTGCTACCTTAAAACAAGCTTCAGAAGCAAATAAATTAGTTATTAATAAAAATATAAGTCCTTGTATGTCTGAAGTATTAAGTTGGAAAGACATACCAGAAGCACACATGAAAATGGCAAGAAATGAGCATAAACCTGGTAACATGGCCGTTTTAGTTCAAGCAAAGAAACCTGGAATGAAGACGTTAAAATAGTATATTATATAATATGACTGACGCTGCAGTAGATATAAAAAAAAGTGATATTCTATTGGAAAATCTTATTAATAAATGTGAAAATTCAATTAAAGTTCTAAATGAACTTACTAATAAAGCAGAAAAGCATGTAAAAGAAAAAGTTTATAATGATGGTTCATTAGATACAAAACTTTTAGAAAAAGAACAATTTATTTGTCATGGATTTGCCTGGTTAAAAACCTACAACATAGCATTAAGAGAAATGCTAAATTGGGCAAAAAAATTAATAGAAAATAATAAAATTTATGAAACTGAAAAATTAATTTTACAATCATCTTTTGGAGAATATTTATCTCAAATAGTTGGTGGAATACCAATGTGGCAAACTGAAGTTGTTAGGCCCCATGATTTTGGTTTAACAGAAGAAGAATTAAATTCATTTTTAATTGATGACGTAAAAGATTTAATTAAAAATGGAAATACAAATGATGTAAAAATTCAAATTGCTAAGCTAATTTCAGATAAAAATTTTGGGAATATTGGTCTCGAAGACGAAACTTTAGAAATGATTCAAGACCAATTTAAAAAATTTTCTGAAGAACAAGTTATTCCTAACGCACATGAGTGGCATTTGAAAGATGAGCTAATACCTTTAGAAGTAATAAAACAGATGAGTGAACTTGGAGTGTTTGGATTAACTATCCCAGAATCCTATGGTGGTCTTGGAATGAAAAAAATTGCAATGTGTGTAGTAACTGAAGAATTAAGTCGTGGATATATTGGCATTGGATCTATTGGAACAAGAGCTGAGATTGCAGCAGAATTGATTAAACTTGGAGGAACTGAAGAACAAAAGAAAAAATGGTTGCCTAAAATATCTTCTGGAGAAATTCTTCCAACCGCAGTTTTTAGTGAACCAAATACTGGATCAGATCTCGGTAGTTTAAAAACTAGAGCAGTAAAAGAAGGTGATGTTTATAAAATCACTGGTAACAAAACATGGATTACCCATGGTGCGCGTACAGACTTAATGACTATGATGGTAAGAACAAATCCAGATGAGAAAGGGTACAAAGGATTAAGTATTATTTTAGCTGAAAAAGAAAGAGGAACAGATGAAAAACCTTTTCCAACTAAAGGTATGAGTGGGGGTGAAATTGAAGTTTTAGGTTATAGAGGTATGAAAGAATATGAAATTGCTTTTGACAATTTTGAAGCTAAATCTGAGAATCTTTTAGGTACTGAAGAAGGAAAAGGGTTTAAACAATTAATGGAAACATTTGAATCTGCTAGAATTCAAACAGCTGCTAGAGCTGTTGGATTAGCTCAAAATGCTTTAGATATAGGATTACAATATTCACAGGAAAGAGAACAATTTGGAAAAAAGATTTTTGATTTTCCAAGAGTTGCAACTAAATTAGCTTGGATGGCTGTTGAAACAATGATTGCAAGGCAAATAACATATTTCTCTGCAAGAGAAAAAGACTCTGATAAAAGATGTGATATAGAAGCTGGAATGGGAAAACTTTTAGCTGCAAGAGTTGCGTGGTCTAATGCTGATAATGCTGTGCAAATTCATGGCGGTAATGGTTATGCATTAGAATATCCGATAAGTAGAGTTTTATGCGATGCTAGAGTTTTAAATATTTTTGAAGGAACAGCTGAAATTCAAGCACACGTAATTGCTAAAGGTTTGTTAAATTAATATTAATTGATGGAATTTTTTACAAAAATCGCCCCAATATTAATAATTATTTTTGGACTTGTTTTAGTTGTTGTTTTAGCTATAGGACTAATATCAATGTTGGTAAAAGGTGATTTTAATAAAAAGTATTCGAACAAATTAATGAGATTAAGAGTAATAACTCAGGGTATAATTATTTTAATATTTGTTTTGGTATTCTTTATAAAATTTTTAGATTAAATTGGTCAAAATAAATAAAATATATACAAGAACTGGCGATAAAGGAACTACTCTACTTGGAGATGGGAAAAGAGTTGATAAAAACTCATTAAGAGTAGATGCTTACGGATCAGTCGATGAATCAAATGCTGCTATAGGATTAGCAATTCTTAGAACAAGTTCAAAAATAAAAAAATTACTTCAAATAGTACAAAATGATTTATTTGATTTAGGAGCCGATTTATGTGTACCAGATAAAAAAAAAATTCAAAAACTTAGAATAACAAATGATCGTATAGATTATATAGAAAAAAAAATCGACAGTTTTAATAAAGAATTAGCTCCACTAAACTCATTTGTGTTGCCTGGTGGCTCCGAGTCTTCTATCTATTTACATATTGCTAGAACTATAACAAGGAGAGCTGAAAGAAAAGTTGTTGCTCTTTCTCGAAAAGAAAAAATTAATCCTATAGCAATTGTATATTTAAATAGATTGTCTGATTTATTATTTGTTATTGCTAGATACACAAATAATAAAGGAAAAAAAGACATACTTTGGAAACCTGGTAAAAATTTAAAAAAGAAATAATTTGAATAAAGTAAGTTTACAAAAAATTTCGTTTTTTTTGCTTATTTTTATGCCATTTGCAATTATAATTGGCCAAGCACCATCCGATATAATTGTAAGTACCATTTCTATTTTATTTTTAATAAATTCTGTCTTTAAAAAAGATTGGGCATGGATAAAAATAAAATGGGTAAAAATAATTTTTTTTTTGTGGTTATATTTAATATTTGCAAGCTTATTTGCTATAGATGTTACAGTAGCTTTTGAACACGCAACTTTATTTTTACGCTTTTTTATTTTTGCTGTTGCTTTGCAATACTGGATCTTAATAGAAAAAAAATTTTTAAAATATATTCTATATTCTATTTTTGCTGCTTTTATATTCGTTTTTATTGATACGTTTTATCAATTTTTACATTTTGATTTAAATAAAGGTTATGGCCCTGATATTTTAGGATTTTATTCAAACGATCATTTTAGATTAACCGGACCTTTTAGAAGTAATATACCTGGAGCATATTTATCAAAATTCTTTTTTATATTTTTTTTATTTACCATTATTAAATTAAAAAAATCAAATAATGCTAATTTAATATTTGTGCCTTTACTAACATTAGTTATGTTTCTTATATTTTTAACAGGAGAAGCAATGTCTTTTGCAAGCATTGGCTTAGGAGTGTTAATTCTTTTTTTTATAGAAAAAAAATTTAGAAAAAAAATATTTTTGTCTCTAGCTATCCTATTTTGCTTAATTTCTCTTGCTGTAAAATTTAATCCTATTTGGCAAAAAATAGAAATCATTGAAAAAAACCCTTGGCATGATGGAACAGTTTATCAAATTACTAAACCTTGTGAAAATGATAAAAATAAAATATGTAAAAAAGAATTTAAAACTCAACCTTTTTTTTATGAAGTATTAACAAATTTTTCAAAAAGTGCGTATTCAGAAACTTACAAACAGGCTATAACTATATGGAAGGATTATCCTTTTTTAGGAATTGGTATTAAAAATTATACCAACGCATGTAATTTAGAAAAATATAAAAAAAATTTAAAATATTTTTTTTGCACAACTCACCCTCATAACTTTTATATACAATGGTTGTTAGAAACTGGAATATTAGGTCTAATAGGATTTATAATTTTATTATTTACTTGGTTTAGTTATTTTTATAAAAATATAACTAAAAATAATTATCCATTAATTTATGCGCCAATACTAAGTTTCTTTGTTTTATTTTGGCCAATTATGTCTACAGGTAGTTTTTTTTCTAATAGAAACGCTACTATGAATTGGTTTATTATTGCATTGTGTTTGGCTATTACAAATTTAAAAAATAAAAAGGTTTAAATTTTTCAATTGAAATTGTATTTTTTGAGTGTAAATTTTTAGGATCATGAAAATTTTAGTTCCGGTAAAAAGAGTTGTTGATTATAACGTAAAAATTAAAGTTAAAAGCGATAACTCAAATGTAGATCTAGAAAATGTCAAAATGTCAATGAACCCTTTTGATGAAATTGCTGTTGAGGAGGCTGTAAGATTAAAAGAAAAAAAATTATGTAATGAAATTATAGCAATAACTATTGGTTCAGCTAAATCAGAAGAAACTTTAAGAACGGCGCTTGCAATTGGCGCTGATAAAGGAATTTTAGTTGAAACTGAAGAAGAAGTACAACCGTTGGAGGTTGCAAAAATTCTAAGAGAAATTATAAAAAAAAATAATCCAGATTTAGTATTAATGGGAAAACAAGCTATTGATGACGACTCTAATCAAACTGGGCAAATGTTATCAGCCTTGCTTGAATGGCCTCAAGGTACATTTGCATCTAAATTAGAAATAAATGGAAAGAAATTAAATGTTACTAGAGAAATAGATGGTGGTTTAGAAACTCTTGAAATGGCAATTCCTGCGATTATTACTACTGATTTAAGATTGAATGAGCCAAGATATGCATCTTTGCCTAATATTATGAAAGCAAAGCAAAAACCAATTGAGAAAATAACCCCTAAAGATTTAAATATTGAAATTAAGCAAAGATTAAAAACCTTAGAAGTTAAAGAACCTCCAAAAAAACAGGCTGGTATAAAAATTGACAGTGTACAAGAACTTGTAAAAAAACTTCATGATGAGGAAAAGGTGATTTAAATGAGCGTACTAGTTTTAATAGAACACGATAATCAAAGTTTAAAACTATCTTCTTTAAATACAATTACTGCAGCAAAAAAAATTGATAAATCAGTTCATGCTATAATTTTAGGTGAAAATTGTTCCAAAGTTGCTGAAGAATTAAGTAAATGTCAAGATATTGAAGAAATTTTCATTTCAGAAAATAATATTTATAAAAATCATATAGCAGAAAATATTGCACCAACAATTGTTGAATTAGCAAATAAATATTCTCATATACTTGCGCCTTCATCAACTTTTGGAAAAAATATAATGCCTAGAATAGCAGCTTTATTAGATGTTGCTCAGATTTCAGATATTATATCTGTAGAAAATAATGATACTTTTATTAGACCAATATATGCAGGTAATGCAAATTTAAAGGTACAATCAAAAGATAGTAAAAAAATTATAACAGTAAGAACAACAAATTTTGAAGCATCAAAACTTGATGGTGGTAATACTAAAATTACAAAAATTGAAAATAAAAAAGATGCTGGTTTATCAAAATTTTTGAAAAATGAATTAAATAAGTCAGATAGGCCAGAGCTCACATCAGCAGGAATTATTATTTCTGGAGGAAGAGGAATGGAAAGTGGTAAAAATTTTAATTTACTTGAAGAAGTTGCAGATAAATTAAAAGCAGCAGTTGGTGCTTCTAGGGCAGCTGTTGACGCTGGCTTTGTTCCTAATGATTATCAAGTTGGTCAAACAGGCAAAGTGGTTGCTCCGGAATTATATATTGCCGTAGGAATTTCTGGAGCTATACAACATTTAGCTGGAATGAAAGATAGTAAAATAATAGTTGCAATAAATAAAGATGAGGAAGCTCCAATTTTTCAAGTTGCTGACTACGGTATTGTTGGTGATTTATTTAAAATTCTTCCAGAATTGTCAAAAGAGTTAGACAAAATTAAATCTTAATCAAATAATTAATGAATTCTATTACTGTTTTGTTATCCCACTCCATATCGCCTTGATAATATCCTATTATTTCACCATTCTTATTAACAAAATAACTAGTTGGAACACCAAATAATCCAATTTCCTTTGCAATAGAATTTTTTATATCAAAAAATCTTTCTAAATAAGTAATTTTATTATTATTAAAAAAATCTGTAACTTTACTTACTCCATCTCTATCTACAGATATAGCCACAACATCAAAATTTCCTTTTATTTTCGATTTAAGTCTATCTAAAGAAGGCATTTCTTTGATACATGGTGCGCACCATGTAGCCCAAAAATTAACTAATAATATTTTTCCTTTAAAATTTGAGAATGAAACTTCCTTTTCTTCATGATCATGAAATATTAAATTAGAAATATTTTTTTTTTCATTACTAAGTTCAAAATCTTCTAATTCGTTTTTTAAAAAGTTGTTAATCAAATCTTTGTTCGCGTTATCATAAGAATGTAAAGGAAGAGATATTAAGAAAACCAATATAAATGTGAAAAATTTCATAGAAAAAGCTTTTAACCTAAAAAAAGTATATTATCTATTGAACAAAAATAATGAAAAAAAATAAAAAAAATATAAACCCAATATGGGGTAGTAACTTTAACAAATTAAGTAATCCATTGCTAGAAAAAATCAATTCTTCAATTGATTTTGACAAAAGATTGGCATTACAGGATATAAAGGTGTCTGAAGTTCACTCTTTAATGCTTAAAAATAAAAAAATAATCTCTCTTACAGAATATAAATCTATTACAAAAGGTTTAAAAAAAATTAAAAATTTGATTATTAATAATAAATTTGTTTTTAAAAGATCTCATGAAGATATACACATGAATATTGAAATGGAATTACATAATTTAATTGGTGATGCAGCAGAAAAGCTTCATACTGCAAGATCTAGAAATGATCAAGTAGTCACAGACTTTAAACTTTGGGTCATAGAAGCAATAAAAGAGTTGTCTCAAAAAATTACAAATTTGCAAAAAACTATAATTAATAAATCAGGTTTACATATTAATACAATTTTTCCTGGCTACACACATTTACAATCTGCTCAAATAGTAAGTTTTGCACATCATTTAATGGCCTATTACGAAATGCTAAAAAGAGACAAAGATAGGTTTCTCAAAAGCATTGATAGAATTAATGAGTGCCCTTTAGGTTCAGCTGCATTAGCAGGAACATCTTTTGATATTGATAGAGTTTTTACTTCTAAAAAACTTGGTTTTAAAAAACCAACTTCAAATTCTATGGATAGTGTGTCTGACAGAGATTTTGCTTTAGAATTTTTATCAAATGTTGCTATTTGTGGGTCTCATTTATCTAGAATTAGTGAAGATATTACAATTTGGACTAATGATCAATTCAAATTTGTTACATTGTCAGATGATTTTTCAACTGGTAGTTCTATTATGCCTCAAAAGAAAAACCCTGATTCTGCAGAATTAATAAGAGGTAAAATGGGGAGATTTTCAGGAAATTTGATTAGTCTTTTATCAATAGTTAAAGGCTTGCCTTTAACTTATAGCAAGGATTTACAAGAGGACAAGGAGCCTGTTTTTGATAGCTATGACAATTTAATTACATCTATTGATGTAATTGATGGAATTTTTAAAGGTTTAAAAATAAATAAAGAAAAAATGAAGAATGCCTGTAACAACAGTAACTTAATGGCAACTGATTTAGCAGATTGGCTTGTAATGAATTATAAAATTTCTTTTAGAAAAGCCTACAAAATGATTGCAAAGTTAGTAAAGATTGCTGACAAGAAAAATTGTCAAATTAACGACTTAACTGATATAGAATTAAACATAATTGGAAATGATTCTGGACTAAAAATAAAAAAGTTTTTAAAAATAGATAATTCTATTAATCTTAAAAAGAGTTTAGGAAGCACTTCTCCAAAAGAGATTAGAAAAGCTATAGCTTCTGCAAAAAAAGATCTTAATTAATTTTTTTATTGTGAAAATTTTTCTTTATATTATTTTTTTATTTTTGATTTTGCTAACATATAATGGATGTGGAAAAAAAGGTGATTTAGAAAAACCTGGAAAAAATTACCCTAAGGAATACCCAAGTGAATAATTTAAAATTTAAAAAAAATGAATTATATGTTGAAGGAATATCAGTAAAAAGTTTAACAAAAAAATTTATAACTCCATTTTACTGTTATTCTTCAAATACTATAGTCCAAAAATATAAAGAATTTGAAAAATCCTTAAAATATTTGGATAAAACTATTTGTTATGCTGTTAAAGCAAATCCAAATGTAGCAATATTAAAAATGCTAGCGAAACTTGGCGCTGGAGCAGAAGTTGTTTCGGAAGGCGAATTAAAAAGAGCTTTGATAGCTGGAATACACCCAAAAAAAATAGTTTTTTCTGGAGTAGGAAAAAAAGCAGAAGAAATAATATTTGCTATAAAAAAAAATATTCTTCAAATTAATATTGAATCTGAAGATGAATTAAAAATGATTGAAAATATAGCTAATAGATTAAAAAAGAAGGTGCAAATAGGAATAAGAGTTAATCCAAATATTGATGCTGAAACGCATAAAAAAATTACAACTGGAAGACAAGAAGATAAATTCGGTTTAAATATTAGAATGGTAGAAAAAATTTTTAAAAAGTATAAATATAATCAAAATTTAGATGTCGTTGGTTTATCGGTTCATATCGGATCACAAATAATGTCTATAAATCCATTTAAAAAAACTTTTTTAAAATTAAAGAAGTTTATTAACAAAATTAATAATAAAGAAAAAATAATAAAAGTTTTAGATTTAGGTGGTGGAATAGGTATTAATTATAAAAATGAAAAAGCTATAGCTATAAAAGACTATGTAAAAATAATTTTAAATTTATGCAATGACCTAAATTGTAAGCTTATAGTGGAGCCTGGAAGAATGTTAGTTGCAGAATCTGGTATATTGGTTACCAAAGTTTTATTTGTAAAAAAGAATAAAAAAACAAATTTTTTAGTAATAGATGCTGGAATGAACGATTTAATGCGACCAGCTTTGTATGATGCTTATCATGAAATAAAAAATATAAAAAATTCTAGAGGAAATAAAAAGCTTTACACAATAGTTGGGCCTATATGCGAGACTGCCGATACATTTGTGAAAGATATATTATTAAATAAAATAAATTCAGAAGATTTTCTTTTTATTAGTAACGTTGGTGCTTATGGATCGTCAATGTCTTCTTCTTATAATTCAAGGCCAATAATTATGGAATTAATGATTCATAAAAAAAAGCTATCAGTAATTAGAAAAATTAATACTGTTGATGAACAAATAACTAGAGAAACAATGCCGGGTTGGATAAATAAAATTAAATAAATTTTTTTATCTTTTTAAAAACATTTTGTGGTTTTATTAAATCCATACCTTCTTCTAATGAAATTGGATTAAAACCATATTTGTGCGGATTTACCGCTCCTTCTGGAGGCACAATAGGATAAATGTTATTTACATTTTTTATTGGTGGTGAAGCACCAAATAAACCAAAAGATTTAATTCCCATTGCTCCAGATAAATTTAATGGGCCAGAATCATTACCTATGAAAACTTTGCTTTTTAACAAAATTGATAAGTTAGTGATTATTGGATTACAAGAAACAATAACTTTGCTTTTTAATAAACATTTATTTTTTATTTTGTTTGCTAAATTTAATTCATTTTTTGCACCTATAAGAAAAAAAAATATTTTTTTGTTTTTACTATGTATTAAATTTATCAAATCTGAAAAAAATTCTGGTCTCCATGTTCTATAAAATGAGTAAGGCTTGTTGTTTTTCATAAAAGCTGTTTTGTTGCATGAAAAACCAATAGCTATCCATGGTTTAGGAAACATCTTAAATTTTTTCAATTTTTTATTAATAACAAAATCAGGTAATTCTAATTTAAAATTATTTTTACACTTTATGCCATGAATGCTTAGTAATTTTTTTGCTTTAAAAATATTATCTTTTTTTTTTGAATTATCACCTATACCTTTTTTTGAACTTAGCCATATTTTCTGAGCACCTAATCCAAATCCATATATATTTTTTATACCTGCTATTCTTGAAATAACTGCGTATCTTGGACTTCTGTGAAAAATCCATATTGTTTCAAACTTTTCTTTTTTAAGTTTTTTTATTATTTTTGGAAAAGATATAATAGTGTTAAAAAACTGCCTAGTTTCATTTAGGTAATAAACTTTACTAATTGTTTTATCATATTTCAAAATTTCTTTTGCTAAGGTTGTTTTCCTAGTAAATAAATGTATTTTTTTTTCTAAAGATCTGCTAGCTAAAGCTCTAAAAAATGGTAAATGCCATACGATATCTCCTATACCTGGATAAATTGATATAACTGCAGTTTTTCCAGTCTTAACCATTAATCTTTTTTATAAAATTCAATTTTTATATCCGCAATGTCTTGTTTATCATGTATATAACTAGTATTAAAATTTAAACTTTCTTGAGGTTTTAAAAAATCTTTTTCAGCATTAAAAAACCATGAAGTTATAATTTTACCTTCATCATTAAATAATGTGGCTTGTAATCTAGGAATTTTATGATCATCCATATTTGATGTATTGCTAATTTTTCCAAAAATTTTTATCACCCTTTTATTATTATTTAGAACACTTACTTCTTTTTCTATTTGGTTAAAAACTAATGCAAAGGAATTTTTATTTTCTTTAATAAGAAAATCTTTTTTTATTAATTTAAAAAAAGAATCTTTTATTCCAAAATTGAAGTTTTCTTTGTTTAAGTATATAAATAAAATTGTAGCGATAAGCAAAAAAAAATATAAAAAACCATAATTTTTTTTCTTTTGTTTATTTGGAGTAAATAATTTATTAATTTTGATTTCATTTTCTAAATTAATATCTTTCGTTTCTTCCTTAAAAGTATCTGTTGACACTTTCTTTCTTTTTGTTTCTACATTTTCAAACCACTCATATCCACAATTTGAACATTTAACCTTTTTTCCTTTATTTCCTAAAGAAATTTTATTTATTGAGTACTTGGTATTGCAACTTGAACAAGTAATAATCATTTAAATATTATTAAAATATAGATTATATATTTTATTTATATTAAACGTAATTGAATATTTTACTTTTGAAAATGATTATTTTTTTAAGATCCTTAATTTTTAATATCCTATTTTATATATGGACATTTTTAATATCTTTTTTTTCACTTCCAGTTTTATTTTTTAATAGGAAAGTTGACGTTAAAGTTTGGTTTATATGGATCAAAATAACCAATAAAATATTAAAAAAAGTTATAAATCTAAATTATGAAATTAAAGGATCTGAAAATATAAAACATAATAAAGTCATATATGCTTGTCAGCATCAATCTGCATGGGATACCATTATTATTCCTTATTTAATTGGTGACTGCGTTATTTTTCACAAAAAATCTCTTTTATTCATCCCTTTATTTGGTTGGCATTTATATAAATTGGGTATGATTGTTATAACAAGAAACAAGGGCTCAAACAGTTTAAAAAAAATTATTTCAAAAGCAAAAGCTGCGGTATATGAAAAAAGACCCATTTTAATTTTTCCTCACGGTACAAGAACTATACCTAATACAAAAAATAAAATTCAATCTGGAATAGTAATTTTATATAAACATCTTAATGTTAAAGTTGTACCTGTAAAATTAAACTCTGGAAAGTTTTGGGGTAGAAATAGTTTTTTAAAATATCCAGGGAAAATAACTGTAAATTTCTTAAAGCCCATAGATCCTGGATTAAATCCTGGAGAATTCAGAAAAAAATTAGAAAACATGTTATAATTATATTTGTTTTTCTTTTTCTATTAATTTTCTTATTTTTTTTGTATTAGAAAAAATTTCTTTTAATTTCTTTTCGTTATTTGTCTTTATATATTTTTTTATCAAATTTAGTGATTTTTCAAAATTTTTAGTTATTTTTAGCAAATTTGATTTATTATTTAAAAAAATATCTCTCCACATAACTGGGTCAGAAGAAGCAATTCTTGTAAAATCTCTGAGACCACCTGCAGAAAATTTAATTATTTGTGATTTTTGTTTTGAATTAGAAGCCAATGTAGATGAAACAATTGAATAAGAAATTAGGTGTGGAACATGAGATGTTATAGCTAGTATTTTATCATGCTCAGTAGCATTCATTATTTGTACTTTTGAACCAAGTTTATTCCATAAGTTTTTTAATTTATTTAATGATTTATTGTCATTTCTTCCCATAGGAGTAATAACACACCAACGATTATTAAATAATTCTGCAAATCCCGATTCTGGGCCTGATTTTTCTGTTCCTGCTATAGGATGAGCTGGCAAAATATTAAAATTAGGTTTTTTTATTTTTAAAAAAGTATCAACAACTGTTGATTTTGTTGATCCCACATCAGTTAGTATTGCTCCTTGCATTAAATTTTTAGATATTCTATTTAATATTTTTTTATATGCAGAAATTGGCGTACAGATGATAACTAAATCACTATTTTGAACACTTTTTTCAAGATTATTAGTGTAAAAATCACCTAATTTCAACTTTCTTGCTTTATTTAAAGTTTTATTTGTTTGTGAAAATATGCAGATCTTTTTGCTTAGTCGTTTTTTTTTCAACGCTCTTGCTATAGATGAGCCTATTAGCCCAATTCCTATCATTGTTGTTTTTTTAAAAATATTCATTTGAAATCAAATGTAGATTATATTTTTTTTTTAAAGTAAATTCTTAAAACTTTTATGAGTTTTTTTAATTCTTCTTTAGTCCCAATAGAAATTCTTAAATAATTATCAAGGTTATAACTAGCTAGAGTTCTCAAAATTATACCTTTTGATAAAAGATAACTATTAACTTTTTTTGCAGAAAATCTTCCTTCTTTTGGAAACTTTACTAAAACAAAGTTTGCAACGCTAGGAATTGGTATTAGGCCTAATTTAACTATTTCTTTTGTTAACCAGCGTAAGTAATAATTGTTATGCTTTAATGATTTGATTAAAAAGTTTCTGTCATTAACAGCCACTACCCCAGATTCAATTGCTACACTGTTTATATTAAAAGGCAGTCTTACTTTATTAAAAATTTCTGCA
>CEUZ01290693.1_pt1 | contig 12921 bp, 13 predicted proteins | sample 361511 | NCBI WGS metagenome assembly CEUZ01 (sample SAMEA2622822, study PRJEB7988) | marine metagenome | biome: marine biome (ENVO:00000447); feature: surface water layer (ENVO:00002042); material: "saline water (ENVO:00002010), including plankton (ENVO:xxxxxxxx)" | depth 5 m
ATATTTAGACGGATATTGGAATGGAATAAATGTTTTGTATAAATCAAAAAAAAAAAAAATTAAAAAAAAATTGATAATGCCAAAAAATGAAATTTATTTAAAAAAACTTTTTTATAAAAGCCATGAAATGTTTAGACATTATTACTCTTTTAATGGCCCGGAGATTTTAGATTTAATATACTATTATAAAAAAAAGATGATAAGCAAAAAAAATTTTATAGAAAAAGTTAATAAAATTAAAATTGCAGATAAATTAAAAAAACAAATAAAGTATAGATCACAGAATATTTTCTAATTATTAATTTTTAATCCCAAGTTTTTAATTGGTTGCTAAATATAGTTTTTTTAAATCTTTTTGATTATCAATTTCAATCCAAAATTTTTTTCTAACATCAATATAACTTACCATCTTTTTTTTAAGAGGCTTATTTAATGCCTTAATATAGTAGTTGTTGTAAAAAGAATTGTTATTTTTAAGGTTATCTCTTAATATTTTTGAACCTAAGGAATTAAATTTTGCAATACCTATAAAGTTACCATCAGCAATTTTAGGGCTAATATGATTTCCAATATCAGTTATTCTATTTTTTTTTAACATAATTCTCATTGTATCATTTAATTTTTTATTTTTATCAATTACTAAACAAATGTTTTTTTTTGATTTGCATAATCTTTTTAGAATTTTTTCATTAACAAAAATGTCACTAAATAATATTATTGTTTGACCTTTTATTTTTTTTTTAACACTTAATAAAGAATAGTAATTATTATATTTTTTATAATTATCTACTTTTGTAATTTTAATATTTTTTCTAACTAATTTTTTAAAAAAGTTGCTCTTATATCCAGTTACTATTAAAAATTCCTTTACACCATTTTTTTTTAAAATAGAAATATTTCTCTCAATTAAAGTTGAGCCAATTTTAGGTATTTTTATAAAACTTTTTGGTAATTGATGAATTTTTCTTAATCTTTTACCTTGTCCTGCTGCTAATATTATTGCTTTCATTTATCAAAAAATTCTCTTAACCATAACTCTATATTAATTACCATCCATATTTTTTTTCCATTAGAATCGTATAAATCTTTATTGTCTTTCTTTCCTATGATTTTATTTAAATAATCTTTATTATATAGACCTCTAGATAGAGTATCTTTATCAAATAAAATTTCTTTTACCAAATCATCTTTCATCCAATTGTTCATTGGTAGAGGAAAGCCACTTTTTTTTCTATTAGAAATAATATTTGGCAAATATTTTTTTGAAACTTCTCTTAATAAGTATTTATTTTTATCTAATTTTTCAGAGTAATCAAAATTGTTTGAAAAAATTGAAATAAATTTTGAAAAATTAGAATTCCATTTTATTTTGTATTTAAAAGGAATTGAATTAATTGTTTCTATTAAATCTATATCTAAAAATGGAACTCTTGCCTCTAAAGAATTAGCCATAGTCAATGAATCAAGTCTGTTTAAAAGACATTTTAAATGATTTTTTTGAAAAAAAAGTAAACTTAAATCAAAATAATTAAGATTATTATTTTCTTCAATTAAATCTAACCAAGGTTTTTTTGCATCATTAAAATTTTCGTCACTTAAGCGATTATTTAAAAATAAACTTTTTATTTCACCTTCTGCAAACCAATTATATTTATAAAAAAAATAATCAAGAAAACTTTGTTTGTAATTAAAATTATTTTCTAAGGAAAATATTTTTTTAAATAATTTTATTTTTGAAAATCTTCCAAATTTTTTTAGTTTAATATAATCAATTGCACATTTTTGAACTCTGGCATAACCTCCAAAAAATTCATCGGCACCTTCTCCACTTAAAACTACTTTATTTTTTTTTGCTATTTCAGTGCTTAATAAATATAACGGATATTCATGTGGTATTGAAACTGGAGCAGATTTAATTTTTATTATTTTAATAATATTTTCAAGAAAATTAAATTTATCAATTTTAATAAAATTATGATTAGAATTTATATATTTAGAGGCAATGTTTGCAAAATTACTTTCATCATATTCTTTTTCAGCAAACCCAACAGAGAAAGTATTTAATTGATATTTAATTTTTTTTGATGCAATCGAAGCAAGCAATGAAGAGTCCAATCCACCGGATAAAAAAACACTTATTGGCACATCGCTTATCAAATGTCTATCAACAGATCGTAGTAATTTATTTTCTATCAATTCTAAATAATATTTTTCTCCTCTATCAATATTTTCTGTATTTATTGATAATTTATAATATTCAAATTCATTAATTTTTTTTTTTTCCAAATCAATTTCAATATAATTTCCCTCATTTACCATTTTTGCATCTTTAAAAAAAAGACTTTTGTTGTTTATTGTATATCGATGTAAAAGATATGATGTTATTGCATTATAATTAATTTCTTTTTTAAATTTTGAATGATTGATTAATGGTTTTAATTCAGATGCAAATATAATCCCATCATTAAGTAAATAATAATATAAAGGTTTAATGCCTACTTGGTCTCTTACTAAATAAATTTTTTTTTTATCAATATCATACAAACATATTGCAAACATTCCTCTAAGTTTTTTGAAACTCTCAACGCCCCAAGCTTTATAAGCAACAGGTATAACTTCCGAATCAGAATTAGTTTTAAACTTAAATCCTCTTTTTATAAGTTCATTTTTCAATTCTTTAAAATTATAAATTTCTCCATTAAATATTGAAATAATGTTATATGTATTGATTGGCTGATTTCCATTTTTAAGATCAATAATTGATAATCTATTAAATGCCATCGAGATATTTGCATCTTTATAATATCCTTTGTCATCAGGACCTCTATGGCTTAATAAAGAATTCAAATTTACCAATTCTTCATGGTTAATTCTATTCTTTTGAAAAGATATTTGACCCAAGATGCTACACATTGATATTTTTTAAATTAATTTAAAAGTGATAATTTTTTGTTATCACTTTTAGTATTCATTCTATCAAAATAATATTTTTGTCTAGGATTATTTATTTTTGAATGACAATATGTAATATATATCTGTTTCCTTGACAAAGAAGAGTAATTTTTTTTAGAGTAATGTGGACACTTCCAATCGAAAACAAGAATATCACCTGAATTTAATTCAATTGGAATGTACTTGATTTTAGTATTAATTTTTTTTGGTATTTCACTTTTATTTTTAGATAATGATTTTATAACTTGGTTGTAATTATTGCCTAATTTTTTAATATTATTTTTACTTCCAACATAAAGACAGCCATTTTTTATTTTTACATTATTAATAGGTATTACAACATTTAAAAAATAATTTGAATATTTTTTCCAACCATAATTTTTATTTCCATTCTTATCAATCCATGTGTAGTGTCCATCTATATGTGGATTATAACCTGCCCCTCCACCATATTTAAAATTTAGTTTATCTTTAAAAAGAACTAATTTTTTTTTTGAAAGATTTTCTAAAATATTTTTAAGCTTTTTTGATTTTATAATTTTTTTTACATTAGGTAATTTGTTAGAGACTTTCTCTAGTCTTCTCAACCTATTTTTATTATTAATTCTTTCAAAAAAAACATCTTTATCTTTGTAAAAATTATATTTATTTAACTCACTCGAAACTTTGATTATATCTTTTTTATTAAGAAAATTTTTGATTACCAAAAAACCTTTCTTATTGAATTCTTTATAGTTTATTTTCATAAAAATTAATTATTTCCTTACTCAATATCTTTGATATTTTTCTAATATTTTTTTTAAAATCATTATTAATTATTATATCAGGGTTTTTTGGTATTTGGGGCTTGATGTCAAGACCAACGATATTTTTCTTATTTTTAAAATAAATTTTTTTTCTTCTTTGTTGAATTATTTTTTTCACATCTGATTTAATATAAACTTCTATATAATTTTTAATATTTTTCCTATTCCAAGATCTTACTTTATTAAACATACTTACTACACAAAATATTACATTGAATCCTTGATCAGTTAACAGTTTATAGAGGCCATAAAATTTTTTTGCATTTTCCAGCCTTTCTTTTTTTGTATAACCATGTAGTTTAAAAATATTTCTTAAATCATCCCCGCTAATTAAAATTGTTGAACCTATTTTTTTTTTAATAATAGGCAATATTAATTTACCAAGCACAGTTTTTCCAGATCCTGACAATCCTGTAATCCAAATAAGAATTCCCCTTTTTTTTATTTTCATAATTTCTTATTATTTTTTTAAAAAGTTCATTTTTATTTTTGAAAAGTTATTAGGACGAGTTAACCTTTCAAATGTACCGACATCTACCTTAGCTTCAAGGAAAGCTGGACCTTTGTAATTTAAAAAAGATCTTAATATTTTTTTTAAGTCCTTCTTTTTGTTCAAATAAAAATATTTTTTAAATTTAAATGCATTTGCAAGTAATTTGTAATTGGTTTTTTTGTTTAGATGTATATTGCCAATTGATTCATGAGAATTATTGTTGATGAGTACATATTTCAAATTTTTTTGCGAAATATTATTAGTCAAAAATGAACCCAAATGCATTATAAAAGAGCCATCTCCATCAATACACACAACTTGCTTTTTTGGATCATTTTTTGCAATTATTTGAGCAACAGCAAAAGTATGACCCATTCCACCAACCAATAAAAAATCCTTTCCTTTCACAATTTTTTTTTCTTTTCTAATTTGATAAATTTCTCTTGAATTAAAACCTACAGAGCCAATTATTTTTGAATTTTTTTTAACTGAATTTAAAATGTATTCAACTAAATCATATCTCTTTAGATTGCCTTTATTTAAATTATTATTTAAAATTAAATTTGATTTAGACTTAAATTTCAAAAAAGTTTTAGGTTTTACAAGTATTGCCCCAATTATATTTTTTTGTTTTATTTTTTTTAATAAATTTAAAATCTCCTTTTTATTTATTTTGTTTTTAAGTTGAATGTTAGGAATATTATATGATTTAAGTGTGTTAAGAAGGGTTTTACCTTGGATTATATGTTGAGCTTCATCTTTTATACCAGGCGCACCTCGCCATCCAATAATTAAAAGTATAGGTATATTATAAACTTCTTTATTACATAGATTTGTTAAAGGATCAGTAGCATTTCCAAGTCCAGAGTTTTGCAAATATATACAAGGAATTTTTCTAGTCGAAAGGTGATATCCTAAGCCCAAGGCAACTGCATTACCCTCATTGGCAGCAACAATATTTTCAATTTTCTTATCTTCTTCTATTGATTTACATAACTCGAGACAACAGCTGTCGGGTATACCACTAAAAAAGGTAATAGATCTATTTTTTAATATATTTTTAAATTCTAATGGATCTATCATTTAATATCTGAGTATTCTAACAGTTTTGAAACTTTTTCAATATTTTTTTCACTTTCATATGATCGACCATGTTTCAAAATTGACTCAAGAGTTTTATTCATTGAAAAATAAGATGCCCTTAAAAGATGATTTGCATATATTACGATTTTAAATCCATTTTTTATCAAATTTTTTTCATATGTTTTTGAATAACTTGTAGGTACCGAAACTAATGGAATAAAGAATTTTGATTTTTTAAATTTTTTTGAGAAAGTATAAATTTCATTAGGTTTTTTTTTTTTACTATGTATCATTATTAAATCTGCTCCTGCCTTTGAATAATTTATAGCTCTTTTTAATGCATCATCAATTCCATTATTTAAAATCAAACTTTCTATTCTAGGGATGATTAAAAAGTCTTTTGAAAGTCTATTTTTTTTAATTTCTTTAATCTTTTTACAGAAATCTTTTATACTATCTTGCTTAACTCCAGATTGATTTCCAAAAAGTGAGTTTCTTTTTAAACCTTTTTTATCTTCAATAATCATTGCTGAAACTCCAATTCTTTCAAGTGTTTTTACAGTAAATCCTATATGTTCTATTCTACCGCCGTTATCAGCATCTATAATTAATGGCTTAGAAGTGACATCCATAATATCGTCTATGCCCAAAATTCTTTTTGTTAGATCCACAGATTGATTGTCTGGCTTACCTCTTAACAGAGAGTCCGTTAGACTTGAAGACCAAAATCCATCAAACTCTCTTATTTCATTTTTTGATATATATTTTTTTTTTTCAGCAAGTATAGATGCCAAAGGTGAATGAGTTTCTACAATTCTTACAATATCTTTAACATCAATTAATCTTTTTAAAAATGAGGTTCGGTTATTTTTATTTTTAAATAATTGATCAATTTGATTTCTAATTTCAGAAGATGAAATATCTTTAGTATATTTAGGTTCAATTAATTTTCCCGACCATTTTTTAATCTCACTAACCACCTGTGATCTTGTTTTTCTTAAAACTCCTCTTTTCCAATCATCACCGTGGACTACAAATTCCGGTTTAATTTTTCTAAGATTTGGTCGATAATCTAATGTTTTTTGAACTACTACCTCATCTACTAATTTTAAATTTTCAAAAATTAATTTTCTTTGATTAAAATTTAATAAAGGTATTTTTTTAAAACTATTTATAGCCTCATCTGTTAAAATCCCTACAATTACCCTACCAAGTTTTGATGCCATTTTTAGGATTTTTATATGCCCTCTATGTATAAAATCTGCAGAAAAGGCAAGATAGACTTTTTTTTTCATTATGATGCTTATAATTGTTAAATTAATATTTTGATAATAATATATTACTTAATATAAATTATACATATTTATATATATTAATAAGTGAAAATTTTACATATTACTGGTGGAAATATTAATTCTGGAGCTTTTAAAGGAGTTTACTATTTACACAATGCTTTAAAAAAAAAATCAATAAAATCAAATATATTTAATCTAGACTATTTATCAATAAAAAATAATAGAAATTTTTTTTTTAAAATTTTTAAATTTTATTTAAGTCTAAATATTTTATTTGATAAATTGCCAAAACTTTTCTACCCTAACAGAAGTAATAGCTCTTTTAGTTCTAATAACTTTGGATTAGATGTAACAAAGTTTAATATATATAAAGATTCAGATATCATACATTTACATTGGGTAAATAACGGACATCTTCCAATTAAAATTTTAAAAAAAATAGATAAACCAATTTTGTGGACTGTAAGAGATATGTGGCCCTACACTGGCGGATGTCATTATTCGTTAAGTTGTAAAAAATATATGTCTTATTGCGGAAGTTGCCCAATTTTAAAAAGTAAAAAAACCAAAGACATAAGTTGGAGAAATTATTTAAACAAGAAGCTATATTTTAAAAAAATAGATCATGTGGTTACTATTAGTAATTGGCTTAATAAAGATTTAAAAAAAAGTAAAATTTTTAATATTAAAAATATAACAACAATATATAATGGAATAAGTAAAAATACATTTTTTCCAATAAAAAAAGAAGTTGCAAGAAAAGAATTAAAAATTTTAACAAATAAGAAAATAATATTATATGGAGCAGATAATTTTCATTCTGAAGTAAAAGGTTATAAATATTTCCTAAAAATGTTAAATTATCTTGATAACAGAAAATACTATCTAATATTTTTTGGCCATGTATGGGATTTAAATGAAGTTATTAAAAAGAAATTTGAATTCAAAAATTTTTATTTTGTAAATAATGAAAAAACCCTAAGGAAAATTTATAGTGCAGCAGATTTGTCCGTTTTTCCATCATTACAAGAAGCATTTGGAAAAACTGCATTAGAGTCAATTTTTTGTGGCACACCTACAGTTTGTTTTGAAAAAACTGGAATGGCAGAAATAATTATTCATAAAAAAAATGGATTTTTATCTAGGTATAAAAATACTAAGGATTTATCTGTGGGTGTAGATTGGGTAATCAAAAATAAAAAAAAATTAAATCTAAAAAAAAACATAAATAATTTTGAAATTGAAAATATATCAAAAAGGTATTATTCACTTTACAAAAAAATTTTAAAAAATAAGAAAGATATAAATTGAATAAATTCAAAGTGTTATCTAAAAAATATAAAGTCAGAAAAGGACTTAGAAAAAATAATAAATTATATAAACAACCTCAATTTTCAATTATTACAGCTGTTTATAATGGAGAGAAATATCTTCAAGAAACTATAGATAGTATCGTATCCCAAAAATTTAAAAATTATGAGTACATAATTATTGACGGAAAGTCTACCGATAACACATTAAAGATAATAAAAAAAAATTTGAGACATATAAATTTTTGGCTTAGTGAAAAAGATCAAGGAATATATTATGCTTTTAACAAAGGAATGGATTTATCAACTGGAAAGTATATCTGCATAGTAAATTCAGATGATAAATTAACACCAAAAGCGTTAACAGTAATTGATAAATATATAAGAAATAATCAAAATATAGATTTTATTTTTGGAAGTGTAAGAAAACATTGGGGAATACTGCATGGGTACAAGCCTGAAAAAATCAAATATAGTTGGGGTTTTTATTCAAGTCATTCCACTGGTTTTTTTATAAAAAAAGATTCAGCTAAGGTCGTAGGATATTATAACACCAAATATAAATATCATGCTGATTATGATTATTTTTTTAGAATGATAGTTAAAAAAAAAATGATTGGAATAGCAACACAAAAAAGTGAAATTTCTGGCATATTTAGAAGAGGGGGCTTTTCAAGCAGAATACCTTTCAGAAAATTATTCTTTGAAGAAATTAAAATAAGATATGATAACGGACAAAATATTTTTTTAATTGCAATAATTGTACTATATAAAATTTTTGGAAATTTCAAAAAAATTTTGATGAACTGATGATAATACCTGAAGATTTTAAACCCAAATTTCAATATGATCTAATTAGATTAGGCAAGGATAATGATGGAGGATATCTTGTAGAAAAAAATTCGGTAATTAATTCTGACATACTTATATCGGCTGGTATTTCATGGGATTTTTCTTTTGAGAAAGACTACATAAACTTAAATAACAAATCTGTATCTTGTTATGATCATACGATCAATTTTACACATTATATTGTAACCTGGATTTTAATCTTTTTACTAAGGATTGTAAAATTTTCAAAATTCAAAAAAATATATTCCGCATACTTAAATATTTTAAAACCTATTAAATTAAATTCTTTTTTTAATAAAAAAAATGTAAATTATTTTAAGTATGGTGTTGGTTTAAAAAATGAAAAAATACTTACAATGGAAGAAATATTTAAACAGCATAGTCAATTTAATAAAATTTTTTTGAAGATTGATATTGAAGGAGATGAATATAGATTACTTGAATCAATCGTGAACAATTCAAAAAAACTAATTGGACTTGTTATAGAATTTCATAATTTTGATTTAAATATAGAAAAAATTAAAAATTTTATAAAAAAATTTGACTGTGAACTAGTCCACATACATCCTAATAATTCAGGACCATTAGGAGAGAACAGTATTCCAACTATTGTAGAATTTGTTTTTGCAAAATTACCAAAAAGAATGGGATCTAGGAAAAAAATTAAACATGATTTGGATCAACCAAATATAAAAAATAAGAATGATATTGAATTTGAATTTGACTAAAATATTTGATATTTAAATTAATGAAAAAACTTATTCAAAATATTGTTAACAAATTCGGATACAGCATTATAAAAAATAAAAACTTTTATAAAATACAAAGAACTTTAGATGCTGCAATTAAAAATCAAATTAAAAATGAGAATCCAATAATTTTTGATGTTGGAGCTCATGAAGGCGAAAGCATTCAAAGATTTAAAAAATTATTCAAGAGTCCCGAAATTCATTCATTTGAGCCACAATCAAAACCTTTTGAAATTTTAGAAAAACTAAAAAATAATAATATTATTGTAAATAATTATGCTCTTGGCGCGACAGAGGAGATAAAAGAGCTTAATATAAATTCCAACGATGCAACCTCAAGTTTTTTGTCTTTAGATGAGTCTTCAAGACATATAAAAAATATAAAAACAGTTGAAAAGCAAAAAAAGATTATAAAAACTTTAGACAATTATGTATTGGAAAAAAAAATAAATCATATTGATTTACTTAAAATAGATGTACAAGGTTATGAACCTGAAGTTTTGCAAGGTTCCTTACACACACTTTCTAGAAAAATTCATTTAGTTGAAGTTGAGATTTGTTTTGTTGAATACTATAAAAATAAAAGTTCTTTTTTTAATATTGAAAGTATAATTAATAAATATAATTTTGAATTATACAGTTTATCATCTCCTTTTGCTAAAGGTGATGGCAAAATTAAGACATTAGATGCTTTATATATAAAGAATTAAATTTTTTGTGCTAGTCTAATCAATCATGAAAAAAAATCGAACTATAAAAGGCAGATGGTATAATATTAATAAAAAAATAAACAAAAGAATAGTCGCTAAATATCACAAAATTAAAGATTGGGTTATGGATCCTAAGGGATATTTTTTAATAATGATTGATAGAAAAAAAAAATTATTAAGAGTTGGATATTGTAAATTTTCTAAGTTGGGAAACAAGCCTATAAATGATATGGTATCAATAGTTTCGGGAAAAACAGCGATAGAAATTGTGAATACATTAATAAAAAATGAATATATTTCTAGCTTACAACATGCTGGTGACATGGGTATTGAGCTATGTAAAGCCGAATTGGCTTTAAAATATAAATTAGATTATGTTCAGGATAAAGATCTTAAAATTAAGCTTAAAAAACGGACAATAAGGTAAAAGCAAAAAATACTTAAAAAAATTTTGTAAATTCTTTAATTACAGCTTAAAAACTCATTTTATAATATTTAAAAATATAAAAATTTGCTATGATATCATTATGAAAATTACACTAATTTCAGTCTATCCAGATGTATGGTCATTTGGATTAAGAACAGTTTCATCCATATTTAAAAAAGAAGGAAATAATGTTGACCTGATTTTTTTACCTAAAGATTTTTGTGAGCCATATCACGAAAAAACAATTCAAGATCTTATTAAATTAGCAGACAAATCTGATTTGGTTGGAATTTCATTGATGTCAAATTTCTGGGATAACGCAATTCAATTAACTGAGGCTATAAAAAAGAATTACAAAATACCAGTTATGTGGGGTGGCACTCATGCTACTGTTAGACCAAAAGAGTGTTTACAGCACGCTGATATAGTTTGTGTAGGAGAGAGCGAAGAAGCTCTGATGGAGTTTTCTAGAAAATTTAATAATAATGAAAATATCTATGACATTAAGGGGATGGGATTTAATAAGAATGGAGAAATTATAGTTAATGGATTAAGAGAATTGCCAGGTTCAAAGAAAGCTGAAATTAAGACACTAGATGATATACCTTTTCAAGATTTTGATTATGAGAAGCATTATATTTTAGATGAAAACAGAATTAAAAAGATGAACATAGATTTATTTAGAAAACACTGGGATCATGTATATATGACACAACCGACAAGAGGATGTCCATTTGCATGTACTTTTTGCGTAAATAATACATTGCTAGCGATGCACCCACATCAAAAACCTATCAGAAAAAGATCGGTTGATAATATAATTCTAGAATTAAAACAAATAAAAGAAAAAATTCCATTTATAAAAAAAATTCTTTTCGATGATGATGCTTTTTTTCTTATGACAATAGATGAAATTGAAGATTTTAGTAAAAAATATAAAGAACAAATTGCTTTACCACTCAGAATAACTGGAGCTACACCTTCAACGCTTCATAAAACAAAACTTAGCTTACTTGCTGATGCAGGTTTAAAAGAAATGAGAATGGGAATTCAAACAGCAGGCTCAGAAACTAAAAAACTTTACAAAAGACCCCACACTAATGATCAAGTAGAAAAAGCAGTTAGGATGGTTTACGATCAAAAAAATGTTGAGGGTAAATATGATATAATTCTTGATAGTCCGTGGGATACAGAAGATGACTCAATAGAAACTTTAATGTTTTTATCAAAGTTACCTGCCCCTTATATGCTTACACTTTTTTCTTTAGTTTTGTTTCCAGGTACTGACTTATATAATAAAGCTAAAAAAGAAGGAATAATTAAAGATGACATAAACGATATTTATAGAAAACATTATCATGGTGTAAGAAAAACCTATCTGAATAGTTTGTTTATGCTAATTAAAGACTATGTAGCAGTAAATAGCAACTTAATAAGCCCAATGCTAATGTCATTTTTAACAAATAAAAAATTAAAATTTATTAACAGACCATTTGCATTATTTTTAAGACTTATTTTTCCTTTAGTAAAAATTAATCATTTGAGAAATAAATTAGGTTTCTTAAAAACTTTGAAAAGACTTATAGCAAATCCTAGATTATCAAAAATTTTTCCAGAAAATTTAAATATTTTTAAGTCTATATTTAGTGAAAAAAAAACCTACGACATTGTTACTCCGGCAACAGAAGATTAGAATTTAATTAGTTGTATATTTAATAAAATTGTATTCAATTAATTATAGAAATTATTTATGGTGAAAATTATTATTATAGATAGACAGAAAAAAAAACATGCACTTGATATCAAAGAAGGAGAAACTATTAGAGACGCTATAGAGCAACAAATAACCCCAGATAATTTTGGAATTTGCGGAGGAACCTGCACTTGTGCTACATGCCACTTATATATCAATTCTGAAGATTTTGACAAAATTGAAAATAAAAATGAAGAGGAAATTAAAACTTTGGAGATACGTGGCTACAAACCAAAAAAAAATTCAAGATTAGCTTGCCAAATAGCCGTTAAGCCTGAATATGAAAATATTGAGGCAAGTATAGCAGAAGATTCATTTGATAACTTATTCGAATAATATTAACGATTATTTTGATAATTAAATAAGTTTTCTTCCCAGCTCTGGGATATAATAGATCTTATAAGAATTACATTTGCCATTTTGCATATCTATATTCTTTCTAAAGTGAAATTCATTGGCTGTTCCTGCAACGGTTAAAGTCCGAGCACTAC